>VOFJ01000416.1_pt1 | contig 102001 bp, 110 predicted proteins | sample 5384081 | NCBI WGS metagenome assembly VOFJ01 (sample SAMN12384729, study PRJNA508395) | human gut metagenome | isolation source: healthy gut I | host: Homo sapiens | reverse complement strand
TCTTCTCACGCACCAAATAAACGGTAATCGCCCAAAGAGTGAAAACAGAAAGCGTCTGGTTGGTCCATGCGAAGTAACGCCAAATCATATCAAAACCTTCTTTGTCACGCAGACTGTAAAGCAACAAACCAATAGCAACGAGGAACATCGGAATGCATATATATAAACGGTGTCGCATGGTCTTTTGTTCCATTCCAAGAAAGTCAGCCACAATGAGGACGGGCAGAACGGAAAGCAGTGTCACCACTGGTGATAGGTGCAGCAATCACCCCCAATATGGCAAGGAAACCTCCCACCACGCCAAGCCAGTCTTTAGTAATGGCATCCACTACTACAGCCGCATTATTTTCTCCCATTCCATTTTCATGGAAGAAGTAAGTGGCAGCAGCAGCCCATATCAAAGCAACGATGCCTTCGGTAATCATAGCACCATAGAACACAGGCCGGCCATGACGTTCACTCGTCATACAACGTGCCATCAACGGGCTTTGTGTTGCATGGAAACCACTGATAGCGCCACAGGCTATACTTACAAACATAATTGGGAAAATAGGTAATTCGGTAGCATTCGGATTCGTATTTTTGCAATCCGTCCCAGAACTCCGGCAAAACAGGGTGTTTCACGTAGAGCATCACCAATATACCCACAGCCATAAAGAGCAGTGCAACAGCAAACAGTGGATAAATCTTACCGATTATCTTATCGACCGGCAACAGAGTCGCAAAAATATAATAGATAAATACAACCACTATCCAGAACGTTACATCCAGCGACTCCGGCGTAAGCTTTGCCAACAGTCCGGCAGGACCGGCCACAAACACAGCCCCTACCAATATCATCAGAAGAACTGTAAAACCGCGCATCACCTGCTTGGTAGTCGTACCCAGATAGCGACCGATGATCTCCGGCAAACTTTCACCGCCATTACGCAAAGAAAGCATACCCGCCAAATAATCGTGTACAGCACCGGCAAAGATACTGCCAAACACAATCCACAAATAAGATGACACCCCGAATTTAGCCCCCATAATAGCGCCGAAGATGGGTCCTAAACCGGCAATATTAAGAAACTGTATCATGAATATTTTCCAGGTGGGCAAAGGAATATAGTCCACCCCGTCGGTCTTGGTCAGGGCAGGTGTTTTACGATCGTCAGGGCCAAAAATGCGTTCAATGAAACGCCCGTAAAGAAAATAGCCCGCTATCAATGCCAGTAAGCAAAGTGTAAATGTAATCATGGTGCGTTGTTATTCATTACTTTTAATGCACGCAAATGTAACAGTTTCTTTGGAAACTGCACAACTTTCTCGAGTGTTTTACTTATCTTCGCCGCGAAAAATGACAGAAATAAAGAAGTAAAAGAGAATCCAGCCCTATCATGAAACAGTTACTGCTTACCATACTATTTAGCATATTGATTTTGCCCCTCGCTGCGCAATCCATCGGTGAGACGACAAATCGTCCTCCCAAATACGAAGTGCGTGCCGCCTGGGTTACCGCTGTCTATGGTCTGACTGGCCGCGTACCCGTGCCACCACGCCCGAAGGTATCCGGAAACAAAAAGCAGAACTCGTCGAAATACTGGACCGACTGAAAGATGCCAACTTCAACACCGTACTCTTCCAGACACGGACACGCGGTGATGTACTCTATCGCTCAAAAATAGAGCCTTTCAATTCTATACTAACCGGGAAGACAGGTGGCGACCCGGGATATGACCCGCTGGCTTTTGCCGTAGAGGAATGTCATAAACGCGGTATGGAATGCCATGCCTGGATGGTAGCCATTCCATTGGGCAACCGCAAACATGTTGCCAATCTGGGTAAGACCTCTGTCACCAAACAAAAATCCGCCATTTGTGTACCTTATAAGCGGGAATATTTCCTCAATCCCGGAAACCCGCAAACCAAAGAATACCTGATGAGTCTTGTACGTGAGGTTGTGGGAAAATATGACGTAGATGGTGTCCATTTCGATTATCTGCGTTATCCGGAAAATGCTCCCCGTTTTCCCGACACCTACGATTTCCGGAAGTACGGTAAAGGACGCGACCTTTCCCAATGGCGCAGGGATAATATCACAGAAATCGTCCGTCATCTCTATAAAGGTGTAAAAGCCCTGAAACCCTGGGTAAAGGTCAGCACCTGCCCCGTAGGTAAATACCGTGACACTTCCCGCTATCCTTCTCGCGGCTGGAATGCTTTCCATACCGTCTATCAGGATGCACAAGGTTGGCTGGGCGAAGGGATACAAGATCAGATATATCCCATGATTTATTTCCGTGGTAATCACTTCTACCCTTTTGCCCTCGATTGGCAGGAACAAAGTAACGGACGACAGATTATTCCAGGACTGGGCATTTATTTCCTTGACCCCAGCGAAGGCAACTGGACCTTGGACGAAGTGGAACGCCAAATGTACTTTATCCGCAAACATAAACTGGCAGGCCAGGCTCATTATCGTGTAAAATATCTGATGGACAACACTCAGGGATTGTATGATGCATTGGAAGAAGATTTCTATACCGCTCCTGCCTTGCAGCCTGCCATGCCATGGATAGACAACGTGCCACCTACAACTCCCGGCAATTTAACCGTTACCCGGCAGGCCGACGGCTACATACATTTGAGCTGGCTTCCCGCCACGGACAATGATAAACACAATGTGCCGACTTATGTCATCTATGGTTCGGATACTTATCCCGTAGATACCTCTAACCCGGAAAATATCATAGCCCAGCGTGTACAGGGAACTGAATATACATATGCCCCCATCCGTCTGTGGACGGCAAAGAAATACTTTGCCGTCACAGCTGTGGATCGTTGTGGAAATGAGAGTGAAGCATGCAAACAGACCTTACACTAATCATTTGTATCGTCCACTCCACTTTTATAACATAGAACATAGGCGCGATACTGGCTCTTCGGTGTAACCGGAACTAACGGAAGGTAGCCGGAAACCAAGCGTCCGTTCTCTATAACAGCAGGATATCGTTCCATAGTCAGCTTATGCTCTTCCTGCAGGGCATCATTCGTCGGATAGTAATCAATATTAAAATTCCCGTCTGTACCCGGAGCTACAAAATTCTCGCGAAACAGATGTGCCACCACTCCCATATTCATACGCACATTAATCTCCACACAAGGATGAATACGGAAACTTTGTGTTTCCTCATCACGACAAATCATCATGTCTACCCCCAAATAACCCGTATAAACTTCTCCGAATATAACGGTTAATACTTCCTGCAATCTTTCGCGCACCTGTATCAGAGTAACCAAAGGCAGATAATCAGTTATCCACTTTTCTACCCACTCAGCAGTTACCAGCCGATTGCCAAGATAGGCTCCTTTTTCATTAGTCCGGAAAAGCGAATAGCCGGTAAAGAGCACTTTACCGCATCCATCAGAATAGAATTCAAGAGCAAAATCTTCCACCTTATTATATTCCGGCTGCCCGATAACGCCCCCCTGTTCATCCAAAACATGCTGGCACCAACCTGCAATAGAGTCGGTAAATGTACCTCTACACCAGTTCAACCCTTTACCGCTACTTGACCAGGGTGCTTTCAAGACTGTACGTTTATACTCCTCTACAAATTCCCGGCAAGCAGAGAGATCGTTCAGATAGCGGGCAGAACCACAACAATCCTCAATGCCATAGAAGAAGTCGAGCACCGTCATAGCCCACGCGCGAGAGGAAAACACACACGAAGTATCCCCAGTTCTTCGGTCGTAAAAAGTTTATGTTTTACAATCCCCCCTTTCAACATGCGTCTGCGAAAAGCAAGATTCCAGCCCCATGGCATAATCTGAGATTCCGCATAATCAGGAAGTTCAGGTTCGGTTACCAACTGCACGGGAAGGGTAAACATACGCTTCATCATTTGCAGATAATCTGCATTATAAGCCGATGGAGCAAGTACTGCACTGCCAGAGTTGAGCATACCATATAGGTAATAAAGCAAGATCCTGAGCCATCCGGCGAACAGAAGCGGGAGCTATATAATTTTCCTCATTATTAGCAAGCGCCATGTCTGTGTCCGGGTTAAATACGTAGAGTTTCATACAATTACTGTTTTTTACCAAGGCAGAATTAGAGGCTGTTCAGCATCCTGTCAGAGCCGTATCAAAGAGGGTTCAAATCCCTATTTGCCCCGTACCATCTCCGGGTAGAGGTACTTCTAACCGAATTTACTACGGAGTTGGTACGGACCAAGTACTGTCCAACCCCGGTCTTGGTCTCTATTAGGGCACAGGAAAGAAGCCATTAATTCCGCCAACGGGTTTCTTTATTATTTAAGGTCACAAAATTACAGAGAAAAACAAGGCAAAACAAATTTATAAACTTCACTAACAAAAAAGATATTTTGCCATCTCTACTTTGCAATTCTATAAAAAGACGTATATTTGTCGCCCGATAAACCGAATTTAACAGCATGGAAGCATTCTACCGCACACACGCCTATCTTGTTGAGCATACCAATGCCCCTGTTCGTCGTGACCTCATGGATGAGATCAACTGGAACGACCGCCTCATCGGTATTAAAGGAACGCGTGGTGTAGGAAAAACCACGTTTCTGTTGCAATACGCTAAAGAGAAATTCGGCACTGACCGCTCCTGCCTCTTTATCAATATGAACAATTTCTACTTTTCCAACTTCAGTATCGTTGATTTCGCTTACGAATTTCAACGCCGTGGTGGAAAAGTATTATTGATAGATCAAGTGTTTAAACACCCTGACTGGAGTCGGGAGTTGCGTATGTGCTACGACCGTTTCCCAAATCTCAAAATCGTATTCACCGGTTCGTCCGTGATGCGACTGAAAGAGGAAAACCTGGAACTACGTGATATAGTGAAGAGTTATAACCTGCGTGGTTTCTCTTTTCGTGAATATCTGAACCTGCAAACAGGTATGAAGTTTCGTGCTTATACCCTGGAAGAGATTCTGAGCAACCACGAACAGATTGCCAAAGGTATCCTTTCTAAAGTGCGCCCGTTAGACTACTTACAGGATTACCTGCACCACGGTTTCTATCCTTTCTTTCTGGAAAAACGCAATTTTTCGGAGAATCTGCTGAAGACCATGAATATGATGGTAGAAGTAGACATACTGCTTGTCAAGCAAATCGAACTGAAATATCTTCCGAAAATAAAGAAACTGCTTTATATGCTGGCAGTAGACGGTCCGAAAGCACCGAATGTAAGCCAGTTGGCAAACGACATACAGACATCCCGTGCCACGGTGATGAACTACATTAAATATCTGGCAGATGCACGCCTCATCAATATGGTATATCCGAAGGGAGAAGAATTCCCTAAGAAGCCATCGAAGATTATGATGCATAACTCCAACCTGATGTACTCCATCTACCCCGTGAAAGTGGAAGAACTGGATGTACTGGACACTTTCCTCGCAAACTCCCTGTGGAAAGATCACAAGGTGAACAAAGGCGACAAGAATATGTCATTCCTGGTGGACGATGTGATGCCTTTCAAGATTTGTCCGGAAGGTATGAAGATTAAGAACAATCCCGGCGTCACCTACGCCCTGCACAAAAAGCGGAAATAGGAAGGGGGAATCAGATTCCACTCTGGATGTTCGGCTTTTTATATTGAGATTTATTCACTTAATAATAATTCAATTTAGTTATGACTAAACAGAAGAAATTCATTACTTGTGATGGTAACCAGGCTGCTGCGCATATCTCGTATATGTTCTCAGAAGTAGCTGCTATCTATCCCATCACTCCCTCTTCTACGATGGCTGAGTACGTAGACGAATGGGCTGCCGCAGGACGCAAAAACATCTTCGGCGAAACAGTATTGGTACAGGAAATGCAATCAGAAGCCGGTGCTGCCGGAGCCGTTCACGGTTCATTGCAAGCTGGTGCACTGACAACTACTTACACTGCATCTCAAGGTCTGTTGTTGATGATCCCGAATATGTACAAGATTGCCGGTGAATTCCTGCCTTGCGTATTCCACGTATCAGCTCGTACACTGGCTTCTCATGCTCTGTGTATCTTCGGTGACCACCAAGACGTTATGTCCACCCGTATGACAGGTTTTGCTATGTTGGCAGAAGGTTCTGTACAGGAAGTTATGGACCTGGCCGGTGTTGCTCATCTGGCTACCATCAAGAGCCGCGTACCGTTCGTAAACTTCTTCGACGGTTTCCGCACTTCTCACGAAATCCAGAAGATCGAAATGCTGGAAAACGAAGACCTTGCTCCGCTTATCGATCAGGAAGCTTTGGCTGAGTTCCGTGCCCGCGCACTGAATCCGATGAATTCGGTTGCACGTGGTATGGCTGAAAACCCCGACCACTTCTTCCAACACCGTGAATCATGCAACAACTACTATGAAACAGTTCCTGCTATTGTAGAAGAATACATGAATGAAATTTCTAAAATCACAGGACGTAAATATGGATTGTTCGATTACTATGGTGCTGAAGACGCAGAACGCGTCATCATCGCTATGGGTTCTGTAACCGAGGCTGCCCGTGAAGCTATTGACCACTTGATGGCTAATGGCGAAAAGGTAGGTATGGTTGCCGTACACTTGTATCGTCCGTTCTCTGCTAAGCACTTCCTGGCTGCTGTGCCTAAGACTGCTAAGACTATTGCAGTTCTTGACCGTACGAAGGAACCGGGTGCTAACGGTGAACCGTTGTACCTCGATGTAAAAGACTGCTATTATGGTGCAGCTGATGCTCCGGTAATCGTAGGCGGCCGTTACGGTTTGGGTTCTAAGGACACTACTCCTGCTCAAATCATTGCCGTATTCAAGAATCTGGCTATGCCGATGCCGAAGAACCACTTCACTATCGGTATCGTGGACGACGTAACCTTCACTTCACTTCCTCAGGAAGAAGAAATCGCATTGGGCGGCGAAGGCATGTTCGAAGCTAAATTCTACGGACTGGGCGCTGACGGTACAGTAGGTGCTAACAAGAACTCTGTAAAAATCATCGGTGACAACACCGACAAACACTGCCAGGCTTACTTCTCTTATGACTCTAAGAAGTCAGGTGGTTTCACTTGTTCTCACTTGCGTTTCGGTGATACCCCGATCCGTTCTACATACTTGGTAAACACTCCGAACTTTGTGGCTTGCCACGTTCAGGCTTACCTGCACATGTATGATGTAACCCGCGGTTTGCGTAAGAACGGTTCTTTCTTGCTGAACACAATCTGGGAAGGCGAAGAACTGGCCAAGAACCTGCCGAACAAGGTGAAGAAGTATTTTGCACAAAACAATATCACTGTTTACTATATCAACGCTACTCAGATTGCACAGGAAATCGGTCTGGGCAACCGCACCAACACTATCCTGCAATCAGCATTCTTCCGCATCACAGGCGTAATTCCTGTCGACCTGGCTGTAGAGCAGATGAAGAAGTTCATCGTTAAGTCTTACGGTAAGAAGGGTGAAGACGTCGTGAACAAGAACTATGCTGCCGTTGACCGTGGCGGTGAATACAAGCAACTGGCTGTTGATCCGGCTTGGGCTAACCTTGGTGACGACGCTAAGGCTGAAAACAACGATCCCGCATTCATCAACGAAGTAGTTCGTCCGATCAATGCACAGGACGGTGACTTGCTGCCAGTATCTGCATTCAAAGGTATCGAAGACGGTACTTGGTATCAAGGTACAGCTAAATACGAAAAACGTGGTGTAGCTGCTTTCGTACCTGAATGGAATGCTGAAAACTGTATCCAGTGTAACAAGTGTGCTTATGTTTGTCCTCACGCTGCCATCCGTCCGTTCGTACTCGATGCCGAAGAGCAGAAAGGTGCGAACTTCACTCAACTGAAAGCAGTAGGTAAAGCATTCGAAGGCATGACATTCCGTATGCAGGTCGACGTTCTCGACTGTCTGGGTTGCGGTAACTGTGCCGACATCTGTCCGGGCAACCCGAAGAAGGGGTGGCAAGGCTCTGACCATGAAGCATCTGGAAGGCCAATTGCCGGAAGCTGCCAACTGGACTTACTGCACCGAAAACGTGAAGAGCAAACAACATCTGGTTGACATCAAGGCCAACGTGAAGAATTCCCAGTTCGCAACTCCGCTGTTTGAGTTCTCAGGCGCTTGCTCAGGTTGTGGTGAAACTCCGTACGTAAAACTGATTTCCCAATTGTTCGGCGACCGCGAAATGGTGGCTAACGCTACAGGATGTTCTTCTATCTACTCAGGTTCTGTTCCTTCTACTCCTTATACCAAGAACGAAAAGGGTCACGGTCCTGCATGGGCTAACTCACTGTTCGAGGACTTCTGCGAATTCGGTCTGGGTATGGAACTCGCTAACGAGAAGATGCGTGCCCGCATCGTGAAAGTAATGCAGGAAGCCATTGCAGCCGACTGCACTCCGACAGATGCCAAAGCCCTGTTCGGCGAATGGATTGAAAACATGTACGATGCAGACAAGACGAAGGAACTGGCTGAAAAGATCATTCCTATCGTTGAAGCCGGTAAAGACAAGTGTAACCACTGCAAACAAATCGCAGAATTGTCACAATATCTGGTAAAACGCAGCCAGTGGATCATCGGTGGTGACGGTGCTTCTTATGACATAGGTTACGGCGGTCTCGACCATGTAATCGCAAGCGGCAAGGACGTTAACATCCTTGTATTGGATACTGAGGTTTACTCTAACACAGGTGGTCAGTCTTCTAAAGCTACTCCGGTAGGCGCTATCGCTAAGTTTGCTGCTGCAGGTAAGCGTGTACGCAAGAAAGACCTCGGTCTGATGGCTACTACTTACGGTTATGTATATGTTGCTCAGATTTCCATGGGTGCTGATCAGGCTCAAACTCTGAAAGCCATCCGCGAAGCTGAAGCATATCCCGGTCCGTCACTTATCATTGCCTACGCTCCGTGTATCAACCACGGCCTGAAAGCAGGTATGGGTAAGAGCCAGGCAGAAGAAGAAAAAGCTGTTAAGTGCGGTTACTGGCACTTGTGGCGTTACAACCCGGCTTTGGAAGCTGAAGGCAAGAATCCTTTCACGCTGGATAGCAAAGAACCGGATTGGGCGGATTCCAAGACTTCCTGAAGAGCGAGGTTCGTTACGCTTCTGTAATGAAACAATATCCTGCAGAAGCAGCCGAACTGTTCCAAGCTGCCGAAGACAATGCTAAATGGCGTTACAACAGCTACAAGCGTTTGTCTAAGGGAAATTGGGGTGCTGACGCCGAATAATTTCGATAATTATTGAAATAGAAATAATTGACTCTGAAAAATGAAGGCTGCACCATGAACTGGATGTAGCCTTTATTTGTTTTAAAATCAATAAACAACAAACATTATGATCGGATTTATTATTTGGATTATTGGCTTGATACTTGCAATCAAAGCCGTATTGGAAATTATGAAATGGAACGTGGATGGAGTGAAAAAACTATTAGTTGCCATCCTTGTATTACTGACTAGCTGGATAGGTCTGGCTGTCTATTACTTCTGGGGAAGAGACAATCTACCACAGATGTTGAAATAAGCAAATATTGTTGTAAACTGTAGTATCTCAAATTTTTCTCCTCCCCGGGAGAAGAATTTGAGATACTATTTGATTGATATTATTGACTGATAACTGTTCCTATCAGTTCCAGAACTTCCTCTTCCGTTCCACTGAACGGACCATAGCTTTGCAACTTTACCGAACACATAGCGGCAGCAAAGCAACCGGCCCTCCTGATAAGAAGCGCCTTTATTACGCATATACAAATAACCAGCCATATACGTATCCCCACAACCGGTGGCATCCGCCACGTTCTCTACCGGATAGGCAGGTATTTCATAAAAACGATTGTCCACGTAAATAAGCGAGCCTTTATCTCCTAAAGTCAATAAAACTTCCTTCACACCCCAAGCAGCCAGTTTGAGTGCGGCATCATAAGGGTCTGCGCACTGCGTAAGCATTTCCATCTCATGTTCATTGGCCTTCAGGATATGAATATACTTCAAAGCTTCCTCCTTTTCAGTCCAATCCACCGCCAGCACTTCTTCCCCCTGCACTTCACGTAAATAGCCTTGCACATCAAGAGAGAGCAAACCTTTGCCCGCAAAGAGATTTAATGACCTCCAACGAGAAATCATCCGCCAACAGACTACCCAAGTGGTAAATGCGGGCATTCACATCCTGCAAACTTTCAACTGTAAAAGGATCTGCTTTTGCTGTCACCCGTTGTTTCCCGTTCGTTGGTATCCTCACCATAGATATTCTCAAAGCAGATAGAACGGGCACTGGAAAGCACTTTCACTTCGATGTTTTGCTTCCTCAAATCATCCACCACCGACATCTCACTATCCGCCAGGGCAGTGACAAGTTGGAATCCTTCCGTACTCAGATGTTTGATGGCATGTGCAAAATAGAAAGATGTTCCCCCGGCATGTGCACTGTCTTTTTCGGAGTAACTACTTTATCCAAAGTAATATATCCAATGCAACAAAGATTGTATTTCATAAAACGTCTATTCCTGTTTCAGACTACAAAAGTAGGTAATTATTATTATTTCCTACCCTTGTAAAGCTATAATTTCTTTCTCTTTAAGAAATCCGTAGGACTTTCACCGAATTGCTCCTTGTAACACTTCGTGAAATAAGAGGGAGAAGAGAAACCAACCTCGTATGCAATCTCCGCAATCGTCATCTCCGAAGAAGCAAGCAGAGAAGCCGCCTTTTTGAGGCGTGCCTGACGCAGCAGTTCATTGGGCGCATAGTTGGTGAGTGACTTCAACTTACGGTAAAGTTGCACGCGGCTCAGCCCCATATCTTTGCCTAAGTCTTCCACATTCAGTTCCGCGTCTCCCATCTTCTCTTCCACAAGAGCCTTGAAACGGGAAACGAAATCCTTATCCATATCGCTGATATTCTCTTTCGCCAACGTCTGGTTATCACCAAAAAACTGTCGAAGCTGACGACGGGGAATCTATCAGATTACGGATGCGGGACAAGAGCAACTGCGAATTGAAAGGCTTGGAGATATAAGAGTCTGCACCTCCATTGTATCCCTGGATGCGTTGCTCGTCGAGCGAACAGGCAGTGAGAAGAATGACAGGGATATGGCAAGTCTGCAATTCCGTTTTCAGGCGGCGGCAACACTCCACGCCATCCATACCGGGCATCATTACATCGGAAACAATCACATCGGGGACGTACTTCATGGCAAGGCGTATGCCTGTAGCTGCTTTCCGGTGCGTCCAGTACCTGATATTCTTCGGCAAGCAGCGTCTTTACATAATGACGGATATCGGCATTATCATCAATAACCAATACTGTGGGACGTCCCGTTGCTCCTGCCTCCTCTTCATCAGCCGATAACTCGCTTTCCACTAACGTAGCAGAAACTTCCGTCTCTCCGGCAGGCAGCGCCACCACGGTAGGATGATATTGGGAAATGCTCTGAGCCGGAAGAAGGACGGTAAATGTCGTTCCCTTTTCATCACTCTGAGCTGTGATTTGCCCGCCATGCATCTCCACAAAGGCGCGTACAAGAGCCAGTCCGATGCCTGTACCCGCCTGATGACCATCTATCTGATAGAAACGCTCAAAGATGGCATCCACTTCCTGGGAAGAAACGTAGCTGCCGGAGTTGAAGACGGAGAAGCGAAGACTCGCGACATCGGCTTGCAGGCTCACAACTATCTTTCCATTCTCAGGGGTATACTTCACGGCATTGGACAACAGGTTGAAGTAGATGCGCTCCATCTTCTCGCAGTCCGCCATGATGCGGAAATCCGCGTCGGGCATGGCTTCGAAGAAGAAAGAGATATGTTTTTTCAGCAAGGCCATGCGAAAGGAATCGTTCCAGCTACGGAAATTACTTAACAGGTCGAAAGGACCCAGATGGAGTTCCATACGCCCATTCTCTACTTTACGGAAATCGAGGATTTGATTGACAAGACGAAGAAGGATATTAACGTTCTTCTTCATCAGTTCCAATAACTGATGGGAATGCTCCCCGAGGGATTTATCAGCAAGAAGCTGGTTAATGGGGTCGGCAATCAGCGTCAGAGGAGTACGGAAATCATGAGAAACATTAGTAAAGAACACCAGCTTGGCGTGAGTGGCCGCTTCCAATTCATGGGAAAGTTGTTCCAACTGCTCCTTTTGCTGGATAAGTTGCTCCTTCTGTTGCGTCAACTGTTGTTTCTGTTCTTCAAGTTTCTCCTTCTGCCGGGAGAGTTCCCGATTCAGGCGGTTCTTGGTGCGCAACGAAAGGTAAACGGCAACCAATAAGCCGACAACCAACAGGAGCACTAACAAACTACCTAACAGCACCACCTGCTGTGTGGCGTAGCGGTCAAGATAATGATTCATTTTTCCGTTCAGCGTCTCTATTTTTCCGTCAAGGGTGGCAATATGCGTGGTCTGCATCTGCATAATCTGGGCATTGGTACTGTCCACAGCAGAGGTATTTAATATCGTTTCGCGCGGAAAGTCACGTTTATTCAGAATGTCCATTGCTATCTGTATCACCCGGTCGCCACCAGTGGGATAAATAAATGTGGCATCCAGTTCGCCCTTCAACACCTGTTCCACACCATATCCTTCGCCGGACAGGGCATCCGTACCAATGAAACGCATCTCCCCCGCCCTGCCTTTCTGCCGGGCAACAGCGTAGGCACCTGCCGCCATCCGGTCGTTCTGGGCATACACCACATCTATCTGAGGGAAGTGTGCCAGCAAGGTATCCATTTTCTGCCCTGCTTCGGAGCGTAACCATCCGGCATCTTCACGCCCCAGAGCTTGATGCCGGGGTAAGGGGAAATGGCAGAGACAAAGCCCTGATGTCGGTCTATCGCCGATGTGGAACCGGTCAAGCCTGATATTTCCACTACATTTCCTTTTCCCGGAGCATATTAACCACGTAGCGGCCTATCGCTTTTCCTATCTCATAATTGTCCGCACCGATATAAGCGGTATATTTATCAGAAAGTATCTTGCGGTCGAATACAATAACGGGAATGCCACGGTCGTATGCTTCTTCCACCACCGGAGTGATGGGGGCGGCTTCGTTGGGAGCAATGACTAATAAGTCCACCCCTTCCTCAATGAAATTGCGAATGTCCTCTATCTGACGGGCATTATCATCCTTCACGGTGCGGATGTCGATTTCCACTTCATCATAGAAGAGTGCTTCGCGCAGCATCTCGTTATTCATCTGGTGGCGCCACTCATCGTCGCTGCACTGGGATACCCCGATACGGAAACGGGGTTCATGCCGGGTGCACGAAGCTGCCAGCCCGAAGAGGGAAAGTAAAGTTAGCAACAAGTAAACATTGTATCTTCTCATTGTCTTTTCGGTTGTTTTAAGTATCATAGAGAAATCAGAAACTCAGTCCTTTTTCACGACCGTGATTATAGACGTCTTCCAGTCCGTTGCCTGCAATGGTATAGAAATCGACTCCCATCTCTTTCAAATGATGGTCAGGCTTTATAAAACAGATAGTGGAGTCATTAATCCGGGCAGGAATTTCTTCGTCTGAGAAGAGATCAAAAGTCACTTTTTCTTTTTCAGTGCAGATGCAGATGATCTCTTTGTATCCCAATTCGGCAAGGGGAACAACGGGACAAATGGAAGTATAACTACCGTCTACGTACGGTTTATTGTTGATAAATGCGGGAATGTTCCAGGGCGTGAAGCATGCGGGTGGTGGCATAGGCCACTTCATTTAGGTTTTCTTTTGGTCAGTAGCGCAGTCCGCTCATCAGAATGGGTATCAAACATCTGCAATTCGAGATTCCGGTTTTTCCATTCCGGTTTATGACGCAGGGCATTTATCAGCAACATTTGTCCCAGACGTCTGGCTCCGTCCGATTGAGTGACTTGGGCGGCTTCTTCGTTTTTCACAAAACTGGTTGCCACCAACAGGCGGGCGGCTTGCGGGTTCCACAGATTGTTCTTAATCTCTGCCGATAGCCGTTGAATGGATTGCAGCATAGCACCGCTTTGGTTGCCTTCGGCCTGACTCGTTGTATACCCATCACTCCACAAGGAAAGGTCTAATGCACTCACTTTATTAAATGCCGCAAAGGCTGCTATCAAGACGGAAGAGGAACAGGATGCATACGCTTTCGCCCTTATTCCTTTCTCCTCAAAAGCTCTCAGAACACCATGCGTAAACACATTCTTATATCCACCGGACATACAACATATAGCGATATCATCCATATTTTTTAGGGTATTAGTATCGCGAAGGTATGAAATTTTATGGAAGTAATTGAAAACTAAGAGTATTAAATCGTTTTTTTTTGCTATTGTAACCCTTGATAGGTTACGAATTAGCGCAATACAGAATGTTTAGGACTTCTGTGATTTGCATATTTCAAATAACTCTTCAATTACAAAGGTACGACTTATTTTGAAATCGCAAGCGATGTTCGGAGATAATTTTACTTACTTTTTCATCTATACCGATTCACTCATTTAAAGCGGTATAAAGCCCGTATTTTCGTCTGAAAACCGTTACCCTCACAAGTTCAGGCAACCATTTTCAGACTACGGCACAGCCTAAAGAAATATCCGTCTGCAAGCAGGTGCAAGCACCACATTGACAGACGGGACACTTCTTTCATACGGCTGTGCAAGCGGTAGCTTTTATGATTGTCACCCGCTTTCTCTTCAACGAGTGAAACACGATTCTTCCAGAACAGCTTCCTTTTACGTTTCTATTGTCCTTGCCATGAATACTCCTATGACCGACTTTGCACCCAGTTCCAGCATTTTCCGCTTCATCTGAATCAGGCTTTGCCCGGTCGTAGTGACATCATCGCAAAGAATCACATCCTTTCCTTTGATATACTTTGCATTGAACTCTATATTTTCCAGTTTATCAGTACCTATCGTCCCTTTTAACTGCTCCCGGCTTTGGGCTATCCATATTGCCCTGAACCCGTCCTCAATTTTTAGGATATTCGACAATATCCGGCAGAATCTCGCATAACGCTGTACATTTCTTTCCCTCGTAGATGCAGGAATAGGAATCAGCACAGCGTTCTCTCGTATCTCTTGAAAGACTGGGAGCTGCTCAATACACAGCGAAAAAATCTTTGCCCACAGATACGGTTTCTCACCATCTTTAAACGCATATACCGAATGCCTCGCCCGTTCCCGGTCTATATGAACCCGTCCACAATGTGAAGGGAAATAATCGTGTATATAATAACAATCTGTTCCGTCAAGTTCCGTTTGCCCTTTGAATTTGCTGTTGTACAGAAAATACGACGGGACAGAAAAACTCTTGAAAAACACGGAATTCAGAATATCTTTCCACATCTGCCGCGTGTCATGGTCTTTCACCCGGTAGAAACATGATTCAAACGTATCTATGTCAGCCAGTCCGATACCGATCATCAAGTCCTTGTTAAACCGGCTTTCATGGATGATACACCAATTATGCTTTCCGCATACGTGTACCAGATCGCAATCATTCCTACGAAGGTAATAGAACTTATCCTCCTCGTCCTGCATAATCAGGAACTCGCCTTTTATCTCTTTCAACAGACATCGGCACATTTCTTCTCCCGGCGGCTCGTCCAGTTCTTCTTTATATTCTCGTGCTAAGGGAAGTTCGTAACTTTCTATCATAGGCTTATAAACATAGGGTTTTTCCAAATATAGACTAAAACCGCCCGTTTGGAGAACAAAGGCAGCAGGAATATTTCTTTTTTAGTGTTTTTTCTCACTTCACTTTGGAAAGAGCTGCTTTTCGGACAGAGCGCAACTCATCTTTCTTATTTTCCTTTTCGTTTTTTGGGAAAATAGCAAGCTATCTCAATTTCACGGGAATAGCTTGCAACAATCTTGTTTTCAGATTTCTCCCCTTGCTTTCACTTACCATCACTCCATTTTATTCTTGAAGTTAACAAGTTGTTTGCAAGCAACTAACTTGTTGCGCGGGCAAAGATAAGTCAGGGTTTTACGGGCGTACCAAATTTTTTGTGTCACAATCTCCACACCTGCGCAAGCTCCGGGTAGTATTCTGCCAAAAAAATTTGGTTCTGTAAAACGCTCTGCCTTAAAGAAGCCCACGAAACAAGTCAGTTGCAACAACTCATTAACGCATAAAAAAAAAGTCGTGATTATGAAAGCAAGAAAAGAAAATACATTTAGAAACAATATCGTTGCTGCGAATCTATTCCCGCATAAATTATTGGGAATGGCGGCTCGGTTAGGGATGGCAGTTGTGAAAATGGTGGTGGTCGTTATCTGGAAAATCCAGTCCCCGTTGCCCCCTCCCGTCCATTTGAAACTGACCCCTTGAATCCATTTTAAATAGATCCCCGTTGTCCACTTGAAACTGCCCCCTTCAGATTGATAGTATCATTTGCTTTTCACTGCTCTAATCGTTATTTTGTCTGTTAAATAAATCAAAAACAGATAGTATGCCTAATAAATCGATTAGTATGAATAAGATTCGTCAAGTGTTGAGATGCTATGCATCGGGTAGTGGCACCAAAAGTATCAGCAGTATGCTGAGTGTCTCCCGTAACACAGTTAAAAAGTACTTACACATTTACCAGAAGAGCGGACTAAGTTTATCGGACATTCTTTCCATGGATGACTCCTCTTTATACTCCCTTTTTCAGGAACAGGAGAAACAGCCGGAAGAAATGTCTTCCCGTTACAAAGAACTTCATTCCCTTTTCCCGGATTACGCCAAACGACTGAAAAAGAAAGGCGTAACGCGTAACCAGTTATTCAAAGAGTACCAAGCTGCCTGTCCTGAAGGGTTATGCCCGCAGCCGTTTCTGTACTTACCTGCAGGCTTATCTTGCCCTATCGCATCCAATCGCACATTTAGAGCACAAAGCCGGCGACAAGATGTATATTGACTATGCCGGTGACAAGCTTTCTCTCATTGACCGTGAAACGGGTGAAATCCTCTCTGTAGAGGTTTTTGTAGCCATTCTTCCCTGTAGTCAGCTAACCTATGTGGAAGCTGTCATGAGCCAGCGTAAAGAAGACCTGATCCATGCCTGTGAGGCTTCCCTCCTTTTTTATGGTGGTACTCCCGCTGCTATTGTTCCTGATAATTTAAAATCCGCTGTAACAAAACCGAGCCGTTATGAAGCCGAGTTGAATGAGGATTTTGCCGCCTTTGCCGAACATTACGGATGCGTAGTAATGCCCGCCCGAGTACGTAAACCAAGAGATAAAGCATTGGTCGAAGGAGCCGTCAAGCTGATTTATCGTAGCATTTATACCAAACTGGACGGACGTGAGTTTTACGACCTGGAATCTCAACGCAGCCATACGTGTGGCTTTGGAACTGCATAACAACGCCCTTCTGACAGGCAGGAACTATAGCCGCCGTGAACAATACGAAGAGATCGAGCGCGACTGCATGGGGCCTTTGAATCCGATCCGCTTCGAACTCAAGCAGCGACATACGGCAACTGTGCAGAAGAATGGGTACATACGTCTGGAAAGACATTACTACAGTGTTCCGTACTCTTATATCGGCAAGAAGGTGAATGTCTTATACAACAGCACAGTCGTGGAAATCTATTTGAAATATGAGAAGATAGCCGTCCACAAGAGAAACTACAAGCCTTATGGATATACTTACCTTCCCGAACACCAAGCTTCCAGCCAACGGGTCATTACGGAATGGAATCCTGAGAAGTTCCTCAAAGAAGCCGGCCTCATACACACAGACGTGGGAAAACTATATCCGACACGTCATCGAAGCCAAGCCTTATCCTGAACAAGCTTACAAATCATGCAGAGGCATACTCTCCTTTGCCTCAAGGGTAGGCAAGAAAAAAGGTTGATAAATGCCTGCAGATGGGCTTCCAACTACGGATTGTACAATTATCCGGCCATTGAAGAAATACTCAAGAACAGGCAGGATGAGCTACCTTTGGAAGAAGAAGTTCAGGATGAAGAAACAGGAATGCCTACCCACGAAAACATACACGGAAAAATAATATTATAATTAAAAACACTCAATGATGGAAATGAATCAGGAAACCTTGGAGAAGATGCGCCAAATGCGTCTTTCAGGAATGTACAATGCTTTTAGAACGAGCATGGACAGCTTTAAAGCCGAGTCTATGACTGCAGACCAGTTTGTATCGTGGCTTGTAACCAGCGAATGGGACGAACGATGCAACAGGATGATAGAAAGGCTGATCAAACAGGCAAACTTCCGTTATAAGGCATATATGGAAGAAATGGATTATGGTATAGAAAGAGGGTTGGACCGTAACTTGTTGGAAAGGCTTGCCGAACTCACCTTTGTCAAAGAAAACAAAGATCTGTTCATAACAGGAAGTTCCGGTACCGGCAAGAGTTACATAGCTACTGCATTGGGTTACAGAGCTTGTCAGAAAGGGATGAAAGTGTTATATACCAATACAGCCAAATTGATGGGCCAACTCAAAGTAGCCAAGGCTAAAGGAAGCATATTGCAGGAACTGAAAAAGATCGAGCGTACCGATTTGCTTATATTGGACGACTTCGGAATACAGCCTTTTGATAACGGAGCCAGAATGAATCTGATGGATATCATAGAAGACAGGCATGGTAAGAAATCAACACTAATCACATCGCAGTTACCGGTAAATGGATGGTATGAGATTATCGGAGAAAAGACGATAGCCGATGCAGTGTTGGATAGGATTGTTCATCAAGCTATTAGGATAGAACTACATGGAGACTCCCAATCAGAAAGCTACAATGTAAAAAAATAAAATCACTATATTTACAAAGAAACATTAAGTAGAACCCCGGCATACTGATAGCGAACAGAGCTGTTTTGAAAGTGATGATCTTAGAAATTTGAAGAGAGAGAAACAGGGGGGCAATTTACATTGGACACTGGGGGGGCAGTTACGTTGGATTTTCCATTTCGCTGCCGAGTTCTTTCAGGTAGATTTCCTGGGCATTGTTCGGACGGTTCACGCTACTGCCGTCATGGATAAAGTCGCACATTTCCACATTCAAAAGCAGCGGCTCTTGGGCATACTTCACGTTAAATGTGTAGAACGAACCGTCTTCGGTAATCACCGACATATTCGTTTCACTTTTGAAATTCTTCACCGTTGCTTTCACCCGGATCACGTTTTCCGCCCCGTCCGCTTTGCCTGCAATCAGGTCAGGCGATCCCAAATCTACATAACGTACCGCTGCCGGAAAAAGAATATGTACTGTCTTACCATACGTCACCTCCAGTCCGTGCGGTGGTATCATCTGACTAAAGGTCAGCTTGCGGGAGAGTCCGTGATACAAGTCCCCGTCTTCCCCTTGCAGGGAATACACATCTTTCTGTAAGGTCAGTTTCCCGCTTTCATCCGGCACGTCCGTTTCCGGCTGTTCCGTTGCTTCCTGAACACCCTCTTTGGAAACCTTCACTTCCGACACCTTCCGCACTTTTACCGTGCCGTTTCCTTCTGTTTTCACTTCCTGCGCTCTTACCGCACATACGCCCATAATCAGGGCGAACATCATTACAAAATACTTCTTCATTCTAATTGTGGATTTAGTGGTAAATAAAAAATGTTTAGATAATTCCGGTTTGTTTTCCAAACCGTTTTCTTTCTGTTCCTCTATCAATTTCAATACAGTTAAATTTGATTTATGTTACTTTTCCGGTTGGTACAGCATTACCTTGTACCCTGATTTCAGATGCACTTTCACCGCCCGCATCTTTTTGGCGATATACTGACTTGCCCCCTGAATCACGCCCTTACCCAAATCCGAAGCGAGTTGCGCCCCGGCATCGGTAGAAATATTGATACTGCTCCCTAACGAACTTCCCATGTTGGCAGCCACTTCTTTGGCTGCACTCACTTCCATTGAGTTCGGAATAAAAATACCTTCCTGCCCGTCACTGTCGAACACCGCCAATTCTACGGGTACAATCGTGCCGTTGTATTCCAGCGAACTGATTGCCACTTCCAGCCGTTCGCCCTGCACCTTCGCCGCACCTACGATAATGGCGTTGCGGGGAATCAACATATCCGCTACTTCCACCTGTTCCAGCAGGCGCATCCGTACCGATTGCCCGTCCATGACGGTCTGGTTCCCATGCACGCACGCCGAAATGGTATTCTTTTCCGATACCGCCGCCGTACCGACGGCAGTGTGAAAGTCATAGTTCCGTTCACCGGAACAAGCCGCCAGAAATTCCGCATGGCTCATCGGCTGCGGGAGTGCCGTTACAACGTCACGTTCCACCTGCGACACGGCTGCGACACCGGCTTTCCCGTTCACAAGGCTACCGTTCCGCTTCTTTTCCGCGCGTGCCCGTTCATCGTCCTTTCCTTTCTTGTCGTCCTGATTGTTCTCCGGCATATACTTCGCCGCAAGCTGGTATGACTTCTCCATCAACGCCATCTGGTCGTCAACGGTCGGCGTTCCGTTTTCCCGTGCTGCTTGTTGTGTTTCCAGTTCCTCTATCCGGCGGAGCAACTCTTCTTTTTCGTTATCCTCTTGCGGTTGCTCGTAGAAATTGCCCAATGTGCGGTTGATGTCCCGGTATGCCGTAGCGGAAGATTGCACACTTGATGTCCCGCCTGCATAGCTGCCCGCCCTACTGTGTGGCTCGGAGGAAAGCAGGTCATATTCCTCGTTTTCTTCCGTCGGTGTACTGCTTTCATCTGCCGCAAAGAGTGAAGCCAAATCTTGCATCTGACGGTTGCGGGATTTTTGCTTGTCTTCCAGTTGTGCCAGTTCATAAGCCTTCTGCTTATCACCGATAATGCCTCCGTTTTCGGGTGAAGGCATTTCGATATTAAAGCCTTGTCCCAGCTTCTCTTTCTCCTTATCCTTCTCGGACGGTGCAAAAATCAGCCACATCGAGCCGAGAAAGAGAAGTCCCATAGCCGGAAACACAATCATCTTGTTTCGCCGGATGCGCTGCGCTTCGGTCAGTGGCTTTTTACCTTCCGGCTTTTCATCGAGCTTACTGCCTGCATCCTTTTTCTTTAATAGTTCTTTCAAATTCATATTCATTTCGTATTACGGTTAAAAAGTTGGTTTTCTTTTGCTTGACGGCTGTCCCCGTTGGGAAAGTCCTTCCTGTTGTCTATTACTCATCCCTTCATCCTGCTTCGGAGCATCCTTGTTTCTTCTGTATTCCAGATAAGAGAGCTTGTCACCAATCCGTTCACCTTCGTGGGAGGCTTCAAACCGGAGTACGTTTTCCTGCTGTGACGTGAGGAAATCGAAATGCTCCTTCAAATCCGGTTCACCCTGCCGCCTTTGTTCAATCTTTCCGATTGCATCGAAAAAAACGTCCAGTCCGTACCTCAACTGGAAATTCCGGTCCGGTACGGCATACTCGCCCCAATGTCGGTTAGTGATAATATCCAGCATTTCCTTATCGTTGCGAAGTGCATCCAAAGGATTGTCCGGCACTTTACCCTCCGAAATACCTTGTGCATGAGAGCTTGCCATCTGCCGGATATTCTCTTCCACCTTATCCGCTTTCTCTTTCAGTGAAGCCATCGAATAAAAGTTGTCCGCCAGTGCCTCTTCCGCACGCAGGTGGAGCAGACTACTCACCTTCTGATACGAATCCGACAATCCATAACGGATTTTTACATAGTCCGAAGGCTCGCCCTTTCCCGCAGCCGTGCGGCGTAATTCATCCCGGTCATATCCCCGCCTTACCCTGTCGAGCACCCCGGTAGCGGTCCGTAACTCTTCCGGCGTGGGGATGGGCAGGTTCGCTCCCGTAAAGCGGACCGAATGTTCATGCCGCATCACCGTGTAATAGGCATTTATCAGGTGCAACGGAGATACCTCTTTGTTTTTTCCCCCCGGAATAATCCCCGTTTCTTGTCCGTGACGGGTGATGTTCAGTTGTGTAATCAGACTGCCCAGTAGCGGATTTACCGTTTCCCCGACATTGCAAAGAAGTGGAGCTTTGGCAATCTGTTCCGTCCATTCTCTTATCAACTGCACGTTGTCACGGTTCAAACGTACCAGGTCACACAAGGGAAGGTAATCTTTCCGCCTGAAAGCATCCGTAAACAACGGTTCGTTCAGGAACCGTTCGTAGGGAAGCATCGGTTTTCCGCCCGTCATCCGGGAGATACGCATATCCAGATGTGCGTATGCCTTTGCTATACGCACCAGCCGTTCTTCCTTTGTCTCTTTCGGCAGCACATCGAAAGCATTGCAGGGTGCGGAAATACGGAGATAGCTGTCCGAATCCGGCTGGGCGGAAAACAGCCGCAATATCTCCCGGTCGTGCTTCATCCCCATGACGAAAGTCAACGGCAGCTTGTTTGCAAACTCCTTTTCCAGAATGTCCGCAGCCTTGCCTGACAGTACCCGTTTAAAGTTCCCCTCCGGATTCAACCGTTTATGGGGCGAATACTCTTCTTTCAGGTTATACCGCAGTTTCACATACTCCGATGGCTCTATGCCGATGATCGCCAGCATTGCCAGTTCCTCTGCGTCTTGTTCCTTCCGGCATTCGTTCAGTATCCGTTTGGCGGAATACACCTCATTGCGTTCCGGTAGGGGCACTTTACAGTCCCGGTGGGTGTTGCCGTACTCATTCAGCATAAACATGTGCATAGCAATCATCCGGTGAAGGGTTCCGGTATTTTCCGTAGGCGTATAAACAAGCCGTACGCCTGTCTTCAACGCATAGTCTGTATTCTTCAGGCTCTCCATCATCGCCAGCACGTCCCGGTTCGCCGCATCTTCAGGCGTACGTATCAGGTTTTGTGCCGCCAGATGTTCCGTCATACGTTGGACAATGGACGGAGCATAGCGGTACTTATCGAACAACCCTTTCATACTCTCGAAATCCCGCATCTTTGCCGGTAGCACAATCTGCTCCGCCAGCCTCTCCATCCGGTCGTTTGCCTTCCGTTCACGCCTTGCATCCTGCCACTGCCGTATCGTTTGGAATAATCCCATAATCATAGAATTTATAAAGATCCTGTATGCTATCCCCACGCTCCGGGCGCAGGTCTAAATCCCGGATATGCTCTATTTCCAAAAAATCCTTTTCCGCATCCCGCCTGCCCATGTTATAAATGGAACTGATGGTCATGTAAACGGAAAGAAAACTGAAAGAAAGAAGCATCGTAAGTATCACCGCCAGTCTTTTGCCCGGTGTCAGCCGTCCGCACATGCGACGCAGCCATTGGTCGAACAGATCTGATAATTTCCGTATCATAAGCCTATCGTTTTAAGGTTTGTAAATCCTTGTTTTCCAATATGGTGAACCCCTCTATCGTAAATCCGTTCGGGTTGTCGTCCGAACGGCTTGCGTTCAGCAGGCGGCACGTTGTCACAAGGCTTCGCTCGGTGACATTGCTCTGCCGGATAATCATCTGTCGGGCATAGGTACTGACCTCATAGGGGTAACGGTCGAAATTGCACAGCACGCTGTCCACTTGTAGCACTTGGTTAATATTTCCGGCTATCAGTCGGTTATAATACCCTTTCTCTGCAAAGTCGGCATAATAGTTATACGCACTCTTGTCCGCCAGCAACAGCGCACGTTTCACGTTGTGCTCTATTGCGCTCTTCTCTGGTGAAAGGGTAAAGAACAGCTCGTGAAAACGGCGTACATGTTCCCTTGCTTCGGCAGGACGATTTTGGGAAAGGTCCTGCGACAAGGCGAGCATCAGGCTCTTGCCGCCGTCCAATACATAAATTTTTTCCCGTTGCTTCTCCGCGAAGGCGAAAGAACTCCATACGGAATAAATCACGATTGCGGCGCACATCGTTACGAACACGATACCGAACAGGCGTATCTGCCTGAACGACGTCTCTATATTTTTCAAACTTTTAAATTCCATCTCTTCATTGTTTTAATGTTTTAGGAGGTCGCCCGACCCGTTGTGGAAAGCAAGGCAACTCGTACTTCCGAGCCGGACGACTTTTTTCTCCGCTTTATTTCTTGCCGAAAATCTTGCCGATACCCTTTTTGGCGAAGCGTCCGGCAGCCATCGCGCCGCGTCCCACGCGTCCGCCTACGTTTCCGGCTACTGCTCCCGCAATGCCACCGGCTAATGCCCCGGCAGTGTTCACGTGACGGTTGTAATTACCCGTACCACCACCGGCTTGTATAATCCAGCCTGCCACTGTCGGTATGGTGAAATAACCGAGGATACCGATAATCATAAACACGATATACACCCCGTCGCTCGAATCCAGCGAGAAATTCGGATCGTTCTGCATCCTTTCGATGTCGCCCTGCAACATCAGCACTTGGATGCGTGCAAGTATCGAACTGAACAGGTCCGACACCGGAAGCCACAAATAAATCTGTATATATCGGCTGAACCATTGCGTAAGTGTACTTTGAAACCCGTCCCACACTGCTATCCCGAAAGCTATCGGTCCGAGTATGGACAGCACCACGAGGAAGAAGGTGCGTAAAGTATCGATCAGCAAGGCGGAAGCGGCGAACATCAGTTCCAACGCCTCACGCATCAAGTCACGTACCCACTTTTTCATCTGGTACATTTTCCGGTCGAGATACATCTTCGTCATGGTCCACACATCTCCCGGTGACCAGCCGAGGTCTTCCAGTTGCTTGTCGTATTCTTCCTGCGACACCAGATAAGCCGTTTCAGGATTACGCATATTGATTTCATATTCCAGCTTGTCCTTTTGCTCCTGATATTTCTGCATATCCATCGTCTGACCGTCCAGCAACTTGTTCGTACCTTGTACGACAGGACTTAATACCGCATTAAGCGTCCCCAGTACGACAGTGGGAAAGAACAGGATGCAAAAGCCAATCACGAACGGGCGTAACATCGGATAAACGTCAATCGGTTCGGCACGTGCCAACGACTGCCACACACGCATCGCCACATAAAACAGCGCTCCCAAACCGGCAATACCCTTTGCCACACCTGTCATATCCGTACACAGGGGCATCATCTCCGTATAGAGATTGCGCAGAAGCACATGGAGATTATCAAATTCTATTGTAAGCAACATCATGGGCTACCAGTATTTTTCGTTGGCATTTCCATAAAGCGCAAGCACCCTTTGGGTATCTTGTTTCTTTTTCGCACGCAGGTACGACACCGAAATATTTTTATTGGTGTAGTACGTCACCAGATTACGGTAATTCTTCATGGATTGGTAACAGCGGTCCACCACGTCCATACGGTCTTTGTCCGTCATGGAAAGAGTGGTGATGTTCACCACATTCTTCATATCCGTCAGCACGTTGTTGCTCTCTTCCAATAGTTTGGTATATCCGTAGGCGATAGCCGACAACTCTTCCGGCGTGAAATTCTCGTCATGCAGCATCTTCTGGAAGCTGTTCACATAGATGTCCGTAATATCGCCTACCATCAGGATTACTTGCTGCACCTTTCTCGCATCCTTTACCAGATTGTTTACTGATTTCAGTGCGTCGTAGTACTTTTTTCCCTGCTCGTAAATCTTTACGGTTTCCTGAAAGTTCGACACCATATTGGTTGCCGTTTTGGAAGTATGCATAATGTTGTTGGAAGCATTGATAATGCTTTGGGCGAAGTTTCCCGGATCGGTCACAACCCATTGTGCGTTTGCCTTATTGCAAAAGCACAATACACAGGTCAATAGCATAAATAATAGTCTTTTCATAATCTTTCTTTTACATTCATTTAATGGTTTCTGAACTCTTGTTGAAAAAATCCGTTTGGTTCCCGTACTGATACCATCCTTCCCGGTACTCCCGTGAAAACACATCCATCTTACGGCAACCGGGATACAAGGTGTCGATCATCCGGTAGCAGAAATCGGGCTTGCGGCTGTGCTGCCTGCTCCTTTCCTCGAATACCGTAGTGAACTTTCCTCGCTGCTCTGTCGCAATGGGCGGTAGCCTGCCTTTATAATACCAGATAAGGTATTCATGAGAGAAGCGGACCGTAAAGGCGGGAGCGATACCGTTCATCTTGTTCCATATCATCCGGCAGTGCCGTTTATAGCCTCGTTGCTGCATCTCATGCTCGCAGGAAATAAGAAACTGCTCGATAGTCCACATGAACACGCAATGTTCCTCTTCTGCCTGCGGAAAGATGTCCTTATCCAGAAGGACAAAAATATCATCCACGCTCATGGTCGGATAGTCAAGCTCCCGCCCCTGATTCTTCCTCGTTTTCCGCAAACCGCCTTTTCTTAGTTGCCATGCCGGATCAATCACAAACACGCCGATTCTATTCATCCTTTTCTTTTATCCTTACATAATCCCCGTTAGGCGAGAAGGTAATTACGTCCGTCGCCGCATTATATGACACGTCAACGCGGAACCCCGTATGGATAAACAGGTTACCGTTCTCTTCCTGCAACAGATAGGTTTGCGGCTTCATCTTCCGGCGCATCCTCGTCCGGCTGAATACCGTAATCTTGTAGGCATCTCCTTCGCGGTAAATCAGCACGTCGGGTTTCCCTTCCACGCTTTCCCAATTTCCACAAAGTTTGTCCCGGTCTGTGCTTTTCACATCGGTGCAGGCTTGTAGCATGATAGTCGCAACGCCTATCAGGTAGCTGCTCATAAGCAGTAATTGTTTTCTATTGAAATTCATTGTCTCATTTTTTAGGATTTAATTTGAATGGATTTGATTCTCAACCAAGCAGTTTACAATCCGCAGGACAGCTATTGCCCGTTCCTGCGTTCTTCCGCCAGCCTCTTGATAGCCGCTTCGATATTACCGCCCAGCTTATCGGCAAGGGCATATACCTCTACCTTTTCCGTTTCTTCGGTCGTGTACGCCAGATATTCCTCTCCGCTGACTTCTGTTGCATAAACTGCCGACTGCATACCACCGAGCCCAATCCAGACTTCCTTGTATAATCTGCCCGGATGATTCGCCATATTAATGGAGAGTATCTGCGATTTCTCCTTATCCGTCAGTCCCAGCAGCGATTGTATCTGGTCGAATTTATTCATGTACTTACGTTGGTCCAGTAATATTTTGCAGTCCGAATTGTTGATAATTGTATCTTTCACCACCGGACTGGAAATAATATCGTCCACTTCCTGCGTGACGACAATCGCCTCACCGAAAAACTTACGGACCGTCTTGTACATATACCGTAGATATTCAGCCATATTTGCAGAAGAAAGAGCCTTCCAAGCCTCTTCCACTATAAGCTGTTTTCTTACGCCCTTAAGCCGTCGCATCTTATTGATGAACGCTTCCATGATGATAATCGTCACGACCGGGAACAGCTCCTTGTTATCCTTCACCGCGTCAATCTCGAATACGATAAACCGTTTGGAAAGCAGGTCGATATTCTCCTTCGAGTTGAGCAGGAAATCATACCGTCCGCCTTCGTAATATTGCCGCAGGGTAATCAGGAAATTGTCGATATTGAAGTCGTCCTTCTCCACCTTGATGTCCCGTTCTGCCAACTCCTTGCGGTACACGTCACGCATATATTCGTAGAACGTATTGAAGCAGGGCACGATACTGTGATCCGCCTGAATCCTGCGGATATATGCCGACACTGCGCTGCCCAGCTCGCCGCTTTCCGTCTTCGTCACTTCCTCGTTTTCGCTTTTCCATAGAGTGAGCAGCAGCGTTTTGATAGAGTCTTTTTTCTCCACGCTGAACTTGTAGTCATCGGTGAAAAACGGGTTAAAACTGATAGGGTTTTCTTCCGTATAAGTATAGTAAACTCCATCCTTTCCGCCCGTCTTGCGGTGTATCATCTCGCAAAGTCCCTGATAACTGTTTCCCGTATCGACAAGCACGATGTGTGTGCCTTGCTCGTAATACTGCCTGACGAGGTGATTCATAAAGAACGACTTCCCGCTGCCCGACGGTCCGAGCACAAACTTGTTACGGTTCGTTATCACGCCTTTCTTCATCGGCAGGTCGCTGATGTCCAGATGCAACGGTCGCCCCGTCAGGCGATCCACCATCTTTATCCCGAAAGGGGAGGGCGAGCTTTGATAATTCGTTTCTTCGGTAAACAGGCAGACCGCCTGTTCGATGAAGGTGTAGAAGCTCTCTTCGCTCGGAAAGTCCCCCGCATTGCCCGGAATGCCCGCCCAGAACAATGCCGGGCAGTCGATGGTGTTGTGGCGGGGCATACACTCCATCGTAGCGAGCTGACTGCCTACGTCGTTCTTGATATGCTTCAGTTCCTCGATGTCGTCGCTCCATGCCATGACGTTAAAGTGCGCACGCACCGAAATCAGCCCGTATGAATGTGCCTCGTTCAGATACTCGTCCGTCCATTCCTGGTTGATCGCATTGCTGCGCGAATAGCGCGAGAGCGACTGCATATTCTTTGCCGACTTCTCAAACCGTTGCAGGTTCTCATCGCTGTTGTCTATGAACACATATTGGTTATAGATATGATTACAGTCCAACAGCAACCCTACCGGACTGGCGAACGAAAGGCGGCAGTCGCTCCGGTCCGTCGATAATTTCTCATGCCGGATGTCCGTCTGCACGTTTCCCGGCAGGTCTTCGGTACGGGAAAGTGTATGCAGGCAGAGCCGGTTGTCGCCGATACGAATCTCTTCGGCGGATAGGGCGATGTCCTGCAAGCAGGTCGTTTCCTCCTGCGAGAGCGAGAAATATTTCTCGATCAGCCCGGCACACTCCCCGGTTCCGGTAATCTCTTCTGTCGTCAGGCGGCGCAAACCGATGAACCCGCAGTCGTTCATAATCCGCTCGAACTGTTCCACTGCTTCGATGAAGCGGGCGGTGCTTTCCCGGTCTGCCTCTTTCGGGATAATGAAGCCCCGGCAAAGCGTGCTGAAGTTACTCTGCCTGCGGCTCCGTTCCCTCGTGGTCTTTGTCAGATAGAGGTAACAGGTATGGCGCAGGTACGGACGCTCGTTAAAGTGGCGTTCAAACGAACGGCTAAGGAAGCTCATGTCGTCTTTCTGAACTTCCGGCTTATACTGTTCACGCATAAACCAATCCTGCTTATGTACCACGCTGAAGTCCGGCAACACTTTCATCGCCTTGCACCACGCGGCATGTATCGCTTCGTATTCCGGCGATGTCACCGTATAAAGTTCCGGCAGTGTCACTTCAAAAGCGGCGGTCACGTCCGCATCCTTTGAAATGATGCAGTCATGCTCTACGGCAAGTAGCGGGAAGCGGCTTTCCAATGTAGTGGCTCTTAATAGGTTTCTCATAATTTCTCTTCCTTTTTAATCTGTTTGGTAAAACTGCGCTTGAATAAGCGGGAGATACGGCGGCGGTTGATAAGGTATCGAGGATGATTACGGACAGCGCCGAGCTTCATAAGCCCGTGTTCCCCGTACTTCTTGTTCAGCCGGAAAGTCTGCCACACGAGCAGCGTGGCTGAAACCGCACCGAAGGCGATACACACCCACTGGCTGATACCTATCATGTACATGATTACAAAGAGGACAAAGAGCAACAGCAAGCCTGCCACGAAGACAAACAGATATTGTGCCTTTAGTCCCTTGAACTCAACCGATGCGCCAATCCCCTTGTTAATGGGATATTCTGCCATCGTTCCTATACATTATTATATATGGGAATTAAAGGAAGAACGAGCGCAGGATGGTTGCCGCCACAATCAGGAAGATACACGCTCCGAACCACGACGCCGCGACCTTCGAGGTATCGGGATCGCCTGATGAAAACTTGCCATAGACTTTCACGCCTCCTATCAAGCCGACGACTGCCCCCACAGCATAGACGAGCTTGGTTGCCGGGTCAAAATACGAGGTCATCATGCTTGTAGCCTCCGTGATACCGGATAAGCCGTTGCCTTGCGCGAAGGTGGAAGATGCAGCCAGCAGAAGGGCTGCCGAAAGGAATAATTGTTTTTTATTCATAAATCGTTCTTGTTTTTTATGCCGCAGGGGTGGATAGTCCCTGCGGCGGTTGATACTGACTTTTTAACTGGTGGATTTAGTGGTGTGCGTTGCCGCCTAACCGTAATCAATCTTCTTCATTGTTCGTCACTTTTTATGGTTTTACAAACTGCGTCATACAAAATCCCGTATGTTGAAACCCTCGACGCTGTCGGGTATCACGGGCATGGTTGGGGGCTGCGCTTCCTGAACGTCCATTCTCCCCCCCTTTGGAATAATAGGTTTATTCAGGTAGTAATCCATCAGCCCCGTTATCTTCTTCCCGATAGTGGAGGAACTTTGCACCAGCTTGTCGAAAAGCTCGTTGCCTTCCATACGGCTGAACACCATTCCGGCGTGTTGTTGTGCCGTTTCATCCGCTTCCGGGTTTTGGGCGGTACGTACCGCCCGTTCAATCTCTTCAAAGCTCACGCCTTTGGCATAGCCTATTTTCGCCTTTTCGTCCGGCGTGTCGCCGTCGTATTCCACCCCGACATCTTCCATGCGCACGTCGCTGAATGCTTCGTCCAACTTATCATCGGGAATCTGTGCCTGCGGCATTTTTTCCGCTTCGTCGGCATTTCCGGTCGTTTCCTCCGGCATTTCGTCGGCAAATGTAACATCCTCTTCCTGAAGTTCCTCGCTTCTGCCGGAAGTGGCAGCTTGTGGCACTTTCTCCGCTGCCTCTTCCATCCTGAACAGGCTTTTCCCTACAATCCCCGTTGCATCGGCGGTTCTTTTTTTCTGTGGCGGGTTGTCCGCTCCGGGACGTTTCCCACCCTGCCGTTTCTCCCATAACAGATAGGTCACGAGCCATGCGTTATAGAGAACGAGCAGGCATACAAGTACGGTTGTCATGACCGGTTACTCAAACAGGTTGTTACAGTAGTTCTTTTCCTCCTCATACACTTCCTGCCTCACTTCTTTGTGAAGCTCGTTTTCTCTTGTGTATTTGCAGGAAGTCTTCATAAATCTTTTCAAGCAATCGTTCCTTTTACTTTTCATAGTGCATCTCATTTTAAGTCGTTAAAAAATCGGACTATTCTCCGTGTATAATTTCTTTATCTCTTCCTCAAACATCGTGAGGTGGTGTGCCAACACATTGTCTATGTAGCTGAACAGCGACACTTCATCTTTCCCGATGATACGCAGAATCAGTTGTATCCGTTCGTGGAACTCCTTTCTCACGTACACCGTTTTCCCCATCCGCGCGGGAATGGTTGCTTCCTTCATGAAAAGGGCAAGGTATTCCTGCTCCCGGCTCTTATGCTTTCGCCGCCGTTCCGGTTCGTTCTTCACCGTTTCCGTTGAAACGCTCAAAGCTGCGGTATCCTCCTGCTGCTCTTCCGGTTCGGTTTCTTCTTGGGCAGGTGTTCCCGTTATCCTTGCCGATAGCGGTATGGTCGGATCATCCTGCCGGAAAGCATTGATGATAAAGTTCGGGTCTATCTCTTCCGCTTTTGTCTTTTTTGCCATAGCCCTTATTTCCGGATAATGGTTAGTATCTCTTCCACCAGCTTGTTCAGGTTACTGCCCCGTATCAGTGTCTTATCGGCAGGGAACAGTGTCGAACGGAAAACCGCTTTGCGTTCCGTCGCTGTTTCTTTGCGGAACCGTTTACTGTCCGGCAGGCTGGTTTTCATAACCGTAAGTGCCATTTCGTCACAGATTTTCTCGTAAATCTCGTAGAGGTCCGTTTTTTCCCGTCCGTCCACCATATTCCAGAGCAGATATAGCCCTTTGATATGGGTTTTGCCTGTCGTTATCAGATGTTCGTTAATGACGGACGCGAATTTCAGCGAGCTTCTCATGACCGCCTTATCCGCAGACATGGGAGTAAAGATGTAATCCATTGCGGCAAGGGTATTGACAATGCCCGGATTGTTAATCGTTCCCGGCAAATCAAAGAAAATGAAGTCTAAGGGTTCTCCCTTCTTCACCAGTTCCCTTGCCGCTTCGGGCGCTTGTTCCGGTTTGCTGCATACGATAGGATACGCTTTTTTCTTCAGGCGCTTGAACTGCTCGTAAGCCAATACCTTGTAATAGTCGTCGTTCATACTGGCATCCATATCGCGTTGCCGCATATCATGGATGCTGTACTGCGGGAAGTCGCAATCTATGACCGCCACGTTGTACCCTTTGACATAATGCAGGTAACTGGCAACAAGTACTGCAAGGGTGGTTTTTCCTGCTCCTCCTTTCTGTGTGGAGAAAGCGATGTAAATAGGTTCGTTCATACCAATACAAATTTTAATGGTTATACATAAGTTTATTTCTACCGAGTTTTGTTTGTACCGACCAACCTGCCGCCGTTTGTCCATACCGGCATCCGTTCCAAGCGCCCAACGTTGGTTGGTTGCGATGTTCCGCCGTTGGTTATGCCGTTTCGCCGTTGGTTCCGATATACCACTGTTCGTTCCGATATATCGTTATTGGTTCCAAGCTACCGGCAAATTCATGTACGGCGGTTTCCATCTTTTTACGTCGGGTGGTTTTCAGGTTGTTTCCAACCGATGTTTTATCCGCCGTTTGGTCGTTACAGCGGCAAAGAAAAATAGAAAATTGGTAGCTTGTATCACTTTCGCTGCAAGTGGCAGCTTCTGGCAGCGAGTGGCACAGATTGGCACAGTAAAGTGCCACATTTCCATGTCTTTATCCCTCTACCTTTGCCCCCAAGCGACAGGGTTCAAAGCGGATGCCTGCCGGCAGTGGTAACAAGGTTACTCCCTAATCCGTCCGTAGGCGGATTTTTATGTTCATTAGAACATAGCAAGGTGTCCTTTGAGTAACTCAAAGGGTTTCCGGTTACTCCCGGAAACAATACCTTGCCCTTGCAGGGAGCGGGGCTTCACTCCGAAGTCGTACGCCCTTACAAACTGCCGTTGGCTTTTTCGCTGTGGCTTGTGTCGCGACACCACTAAAATCCACAGTTTTATGAAAGAAGAAAAAACGAAATGTCGTGCAAATGAGCAAAATGAAAGCTCGCTTGCATTTCCGAATGTAGCCGACATTCAGGCGAAGCCTAAATGGGGCAGACACCCCAAAGAGAGCCGTAAGACGCACTGCGTCATGGTACGTTTTGACAATGACGAATGGCTGAAATTTCTCACCATGTTCGAGCAGTCCGGCGTGTACGCGAAAGCTGTTTTTGTCAAAGCGCGTGTCTTTGGTGACACGTTCCGCGTGCTGCAAACAGACAAGACACTGCTCGATTACTACACCAAACTATCCGCTTTCCATGCGCAGTACCGGGCTATTGGCAACAATTACAACCAGACGGTAAAGGAACTCAAAAGCCGTTTTTCCGAGAAAAAAGCAATGGCTTTGCTCTATAAACTGGAAAAACAGACCGTCGAACTTGCCGCATTGAGCCGTCAGATTGTCGAACTTACCCATAAATTTGAAGAGCGATGGTCGCAAAAATCAGTATAGGCAATTCCCTTCATGGGGCACTTGCCTATAACGGTGAGAAAATCAACAAAGACGAAGGCAAGCTCCTTGCCACCAACAAGATTTTTGATGAAGGAACGGGAAAGGTGGACGTAAGCCGGGCAGTGGAAGATTTCAAGAGCCGTATGCCCGCCCGCGTGCGTACCCGTAACACGGTTATCCACATTTCCCTCAACCCGCACCCCGACGACCGCCTGACGGATGTCGAACTCGAAAACCTCGCACGTGAGTACATGGAAAAGCTCGGCTACGGCGACCAGCCTTATATGATTTACAAGCACGAGGACATCGACCGCCACCACCTGCACATCGTATCGCTGAATGTGGACGAGAAAGGCAAACGGCTGAACAAAGATTACCTGTTCCGCCGCAGCAAGCGCATCACCGGCGAACTGGAAAAGAAGTACGGGCTGCATCCGGCAGACCGCCGGCAACAACGCCACGACAACCCGCTGCGCAAGGTGGACGTATCGCAGGGCGACGTCAAGCGTCAGGTGGCAAGCACCGTCAAAGCCCTTTCCGCATCCTATCGTTTCCAGACCTTTGGCGAATACCGTGCCCTGCTTTCCCTCTATAACATTACCGTTGAAGAAGCCCGTGGCGAAGTGAACGGGCGGGAATATGCCGGGCTGGTCTATTCGGCAACCGATGACAAGGGTAATAAAGTGGGTAACCCCTTCAAAGCCTCCCGCATCGGCAAAGCCTCCGGTTACAAAGCCATTGAAGAACGCTTTGCCCTCTCCGAAAAACAGATAGAGGAAAAGAAGTTCACTCAGCCGACCATGCGTACCGTCCTTGCCGCCTTGAAACAAACCCACCGCAGGGAAGAATTTGTTGCCTTGCTGGAAAAGAAAGGCGTTGATGTGGTCCTGCGTGAAACCGATACGGGGCGTATCTATGGCGCAACCTTCATCGACCACCGCACCGGGTGCGTGCTCAACGGCTCACGCATGGGCAAGGAACTTTCCGCCAATGCCTTGCAGGAACATTTCTTCCTGCCATTTGCTGCCCAGGCACCGATACCGTTTACCATTCCCGGCGAAAGCGGGACGGTGCAAACCGAAGAACAGGAAGCCGCCACCGGTCATGGAGAATCCGGCTCTCCGGCGGGGCTGTTCGTCTCCGGTTCTACGGGTGCGCAGGCGGAAGAGGACGCTTTCGCCCGCAAGTTACAGCGTAAGAAAAAGAAAAGACAACGTAAAATCTAATCCGTTTAAATTATGTCACAACAAGAAGACGATTTAAGAGCGCTCGCGAAAATCATGGATTTTCTGCGTGCCGTCAGCATTATATTGGTAGTCATGCACCTGTACTGGTACTGTTACGAAGCCATCCGGCTATGGGGAGTGAACATAGGTGTGGTGGACAAGGTACTGATGAACTTCCAGCGTACCGCCGGGCTGTTCTCCTGCATCCTCTATACGAAACTGTTCTCCGTCCTGCTGCTTGCACTCTCATGCCTGGGAACGCACGGTGTGAAAGGTGAAAAGATCACATGGGGAAGAATCTGGACGGCACTTGCCGCAGGCTTCCTTTTATTCTTCCTCAATTGGTGGATACTCTCCCTGCCGCTTCCCATAGAAGCGAATACAGCGATTTATGTCGCCACCATGACGGCAGGTTACATCTGCCTTCTGATGGCAGGCTTATGGATGTCCCGGTTATTGAAGCACAACCTCATGGACGATGTTTTCAATACGGAGAACGAAAGTTTTATGCAGGAAACCCGCTTAATCGAGAACGAATACTCCGTCAATCTGCCTACCCGTTTCTATTATAAGAAACGGTGGAACAACGGCTGGATCAACGTCGTAAATCCCCAACGTGCGTGCATCGTTGTCGGAAGTCCGGGCAGCGGGAAATCCTATGCGGTTGTAAATCAATTTATTAAGCAACAGATTGAGAAAGGGTACAGTCAATATATCTACGACTTCAAGTTCCCCGACCTTTCCATGATTGCTTATAACCATTTACTCAATCATCTGGACGGGTATAAGATCAAGCCGCAGTTCTATGTGATTAATTTCGACGATCCCCGTCGTTCGCATCGTTGTAATCCCATTCATCCCGACTTTATGGAAGACATTACGGATGCGTATGAGAGTGCGTACACCATTATGCTTAACCTCAATAAGACATGGGTGCAGAAGCAGGGTGATTTCTTTGTCGAATCCCCGATTATCCTCTTCGCCGCGATTATCTGGTTTTTACGCATTTACAAAGACGGAAAGTACTGCACTTTTCCTCATGCCATCGAACTGTTGAACCGCAGGTACGAAGACATATTCCCCATTCTCACCAGCTATCCCGAACTCGAAAACTATCTTTCTCCCTTCATGGACGCATGGCTCGGCGGAGCTGCCGAACAGCTTCAGGGTCAGATTGCTTCGGCAAAAATCCCGCTTTCCCGAATGATTTCCCCGCAGCTTTATTGGGTGATGTCCGATAGTGAGTTTTCTCTCGACATCAACAACCCGGAAGAGCCGAAAATCCTCTGCGTGGGAAATAACCCGGATAGGCAGAACATTTACGGCGCGGCGCTCGGATTGTATAACTCGCGCATTGTCAAGCTGATAAACAAAAAGGGAAAACTCAAATCCTCCGTGATTATCGACGAGCTTCCCACGATTTACTTCAAAGGTTTGGATAACCTGATTGCGACCGCCCGTTCCAACAAAGTGGCAGTTTGTCTGGGCTTTCAGGACTTCTCCCAGCTCATTCGCGATTATGGCGACAAGGAAGCCAAAGTCGTGATAAACACCGTTGGGAATATCTTTTCCGGGCAGGTTGTCGGTGAAACTGCCAAGACACTTTCCGAACGGTTCGGCAAGGTACTACAAAAACGCCAGTCCATTTCCATCAACCGGCAGGATGTTTCCACCTCTATCAACACGCAGATGGACGCTCTCATTCCTCCCTCTAAAATCTCCGGCTTGACGCAGGGAATGTTTGTCGGTTCGGTATCCGACAACTTCGATGAAAGGATAGAGCAGAAAATCTTCCATTGCGAAATCGTGGTAGATTCGGCGAAGGTAAAGCAAGAGGAAAAGGCTTACAAGCCTATCCCCATCATTACCGACTTCACCGACTCCGACGGCAAGGACTGCATGAAAGAGAAGATTCAAGAGAATTACAACCGCATCAAGACGGAAGTCCGGCAGATAGTTTCCGATGAGTTGCAACGTATCAAGAATGACCCTGCACTTGCCCACCTGCTTCAACAGAAATAATGCTTTTAAAATAAATGACGGTCAGAGCTATTATAGCCGTGACCGTCATTTATTTTTGTAGATTGGATGTTATTCTTGCTTCGTTTATTTCTCCGCTTTCAACAGCTTGTTAATGGTTGCAAGCATATTGTCGCGCACATAGTTCTTCAATTCCGTATCGTCTTTCAGCATCACGTGATACTCTTCCTGATAAAGCTGCACCAGCGTTTTCTTGATAACGGCAAGGCTTTCGCCTACTGGTATCTGCCGTTTCTCTTTCCAATAAACGGTAACCGTATCTACAATAAAATCCTTTATAATTGTTTTCTCGTCTTTATCTAACTTCTTGAAGTTCTTCCTTTCAATCAGAACGGGCAGGTCCGGCAGGCAATCACAGTTGCCCGGATCGTATTGAAGACCGTTAGCAATATATCCGTAGTAAGCATCACCATTGTTCCCTTGCTGTTTCTTCTTTTTTTTAATTGCCATTATATACACTTTTTAGGAGCCATTCTAAAACGAGTTTTGCCACAAATATATGATAAATTTATGGCAAAAGGACATAACTCGAAGTATTTATTGTACATCTTCATCGCTTCTTGTAAGCAATTTACACAAGCGCATCAGAAAGAATCTTCTAATATTTGCAACTACTTTCTCTAACTAATAAAATCATAAGGATTATACATCTGAAAAGGTAGATTCCCTTCATAATAACTATAAAAAAACAACCATATACCGCAAAATTGCCTATTTTTTGATCTATTTTTTGATAGATTTTTTTGTATGCATAGGTATATATATCTTTATAGCACTTATCTTCTTTGTTTATATTCAATATTACTGGACAACCTCTTGATATATGATCATCATAAAAAAAATAATTTTTATTATAACTATCATATTCTATATATACTTCGTATAAACAAACACCTTTCTCAAAATTATGGGGTACATCTCTTGTTCCTATTTTTATTGAATCTGCAATTGCTTGATCTTTAAGGATATTTTTAAACTTGTCATACGAACTCTTTATCATTTTACCCCCTTTGCTTCCTATGTAATTACATATTTCAACACAACTGTCATTTATAGAAAATTTAAATTCTTTACCATCAGGTATAATGAATCGAAGACAAATGTCTCTTTTGTCTACAACTTCAACAGTCGGTCCATTTTCATGCACGAACCTCATCCTACCATTCTCATAATATATACTACCAACTTTTCGGTCTTCATCCATAGAAACAAATAAATACCTGCCTAACTTATAATAGTCCATAATAATTTATTTTCTTCCTACTCATCTTCGGCTTTTCGGTTCCGCCGTTTTAATTATCTCACCTTAAAATTACGCCTTCCGTCCTGCATTGCCAACTTTTTTCTCCATACAGCCACCCCATCCACCCGACGACTTTCATCTTCTCATCCGTTCCTTCTCATCATCCTGCTGCATCCGCTTGTTCAATCGTTCCTGCATCTTATCCAGAAAATACGTCCGGCTATCATTCTTGCGGCGTTTGATGTCCGTATAGAAGCGGTAGCACTCCTTTGAATCCACGCCAAAGAGGGCATAGAAGAAAGCCGCCAGTTCACCTATCGGTGTATCACCGTTATTGATACAGCCCATTTCGTCGATACCGTAGATGATTTCCACCAGATCGACGGCATTTCCAGTCCAGCGGAAGGCGGAAGTGACGGAGGCAGGAACAGAATTTTTGGGAGAATTAAAAGAGGTGGATGTTAGTGGTGGCACTTGGATAGTCAGAAGTTTCAGCATCTTGCGGATGAAGGCAAGAGCTTTGCGGACATACACGTTCAGCCCGCTTTCCGATGCAGCGGCGGCGTTCTGCATTTCGTGGTACTGCAATTCTATTTCCGCATACGTCATGGCGAACAGCGAGTGATGCAGGTCGTGGCAACCGGAACACAGTTCGACAACACATTTCACAAACTCATTATACGCCGCATCCACGCCGGAGCAGTCCTGTCTATTATGAATCAGGCGGAAAAATTCGTTTTCCGTTAATATAAGATAATCCATTATTCTTTCTGTTTTTTTTGAAGTTCAACACTTTGTTTTCAGTGTGCGCACAGAAAGTAAAAGGACAAAAGCCGTTCCCGCTAAGTGGAAAAGCCAAAAAAATCCACATATCTTGTTGATTACCAATGGCATTGCGACAAAAACTTTTATTACAACGCCTTTCATCCCCCATAAAACGTGTAAACATTCCGAACAAATGTAAATAATATGGACACGTTTTGCGATACGGAGTGTATATAAACCGGACACTTCCGCTTATTCTTCAGCTCCTGACCGTTGGTAAATCGTCCGTGAAATGCCTCCGTTATAAGTACATTGTTCTGTGAAATTCCAGTAAGAGGTGGGAAGAGTTGCTTTGAACAAATGCTGTCCCGTTCCGGCAATAAAAGGAACGGTATAAAGGATGATTTCATCTATCAGCCGCATACGCATCATACCGTTGATAAATTCCGCTGTATTGGTGGTCGCTTCAATCAGATAGCACACCGTGTCATCCTCGTTCATTTTCCAGTTTATCAACATGGAAAGGGAAATATCCGAAGTCAGTTCCAGACTTGCGTTATCCCGTATTTCCGTGATTCCATAGCTTTCGGGGCGGAGCCACCAGCGGGATTCCCTGTTCATTTCCGATAAACAGCCGTCCAGTGAAAGTACGGCGAGTAATTTAATTTTGCCATAACCGGTTATTTAGTGGTTTACCGAAAAGCAAAAAAAGTAGCGTGCAAATCACACTACTTCAAGCGTAGGCTCTGGTAAGCCCCTGAAAGAAATACGTGACTGCACGCTATGCAAAGGCATAGCATAAGCTATCACGCAATGAGTTTCTTTCAGTTTCGATTTACCAGATTTACGCTTGAAACGCCTTGCGGTCTTATGTCTATCTCGTCAGGCAGGAGCTATACTCTTCCGCCTGTTTTCCTCAAATCTCTATGCAAAGATAGAATTTTCACTCGAATATTCATTATCCGGCTTTCATTTTTATAGCATACCATACTGTTCCAGCTTTTTTTGTACAATGTGGTACGGCTCACCTGTAATAGCTGTGCTGCTATCTTCCGGTTCCCGTTTGCTTGTTCCAGAGCTTGCCTGATACGTTCCTTTTCCTGCTTCTCATCTTTGAGCGAATAACAAACCGGGACATCTGCTTGTTTACTGCCGATTTCCAGTTCTTCTTCCGAAATGAGTCCGTTTTCTTTCAGCAATACGGCAGATTGTACCCTTTGCCTCATTTCCCGCACATTTCCGGGCCACATATAAGTCAGCAGGACTTTCCGGGCAGAGGTATCAAAGCCGCATACGGCTTTTCCCAACTCCCGGTTGCCCTGTTCCCGGAAAAAATCGGCCAAAGGCAGAATATCCTCTTTGCATTCGCGTACAGGAGGGACAAGTATCGTAAAGTCCTGAAGACGGTACAACAAATCCTGCCGGAAACGCTTCTCTGCTACCGCCGTTTGTAAATCCTCGTTAGTGGCGGCTATTATCCGTATGTTGGCATTCAGGTCTTCTTTCGCGCCTATCGGACGGTATCTCCTCTCTTGTATGGCTCGCAGTAACATCTGTTGTGTTTCATAAGGCAGGTTTCCCACTTCATCGAGAAAAAGTGTGCCGCCTTCTGCTTCCTGAAAATACCCCGCCTTTTTCATGTCCGCGCCCGTAAAGGCACCTTTTGCGTGTCCGAAAAAAGCAGACTGTGCCAGATTGACGGAGAGCGAACCGCAATCCACCGGTACAAAAGGTTTATCCGTCCGTTTGCTTTGGGAGATGTATTTTCTCGGCGATGTATTCTTTTCCCGTTCCGTTTTCTCCGAATATCAATACCGTCATATCCGTAGGGGCAACCAGCCGGATACGTTGTCGTATCTGGTAAAATGCTTCGCTTTTACGCTCGTATATGTTTTCCTTTTTTCTGCAAATCTGTTCCGACCGTTTTTGTAACTTCCGTATGGAAGGGAGTATTTTTTCTTCCAGTAATTTCTTCGGAACATAATCCTCTGCACCGGATTTCATGGTTTCTACGGCTGTATGAACTTCCGCATAATCCGTCATCATAATGAAAGGTTGGTTTTTCCCTTGTTTGCGCATCCATTGCAGTAATTCGATACCGTTTCCGTCTGCCAGGCGCAGGTCGGAAAGGACGATAGCATCCTCACCCGCAGCCTCTATCAATTTTCGGGCTTGTGCAACGCTGTATGTTTTTCCGTCTCCATCCCGTTTTTGCGGAGATAATTGCATATATAATCGCAGAATACGGGATTATCCTCAATCACTATTATCTTCTGCATAAGAATCTTGCGTTTTAAATGCCAACCGGATAATAGCTTCTCCTTTCGTCAATACGGCTTTCACCCCTTGTCTCAATTTATCTTCTGAAAGTTCAGTACCATGCAGTATATTATACAAATCCTGCAAAGGTTTGTCCGCATGAATAATAGTCCATGAGCTGCGTAAGTGATGCACTTTCTCGTCCAAAGCCTTCCGGTCGTTATTTTTGTTCGCTTCCGCTATCTGCTCCATATCCTTCTCTGTTTCCCGTATCAGTTTATCCAGCATCTCACCTTTGTTCCGTTCGTACATCAACAGGGGGGGAGAGGTCTGTTTCCTCTTCTTGTTTACTGCTTTCGACATTTCTCTGAAGTCTCCAGCAATTCGGAAGAAGAAAAAGGTTTGCTCAGGTGTGCGGAGAATCCCGCAGTCAGAAAGTCTTCCGTCTGGCAGCTTCCCGAAGCTGTTGCTACAATAACAGGAATAGACCGGGAATTACCTACATTTGACGTGCGTAATAATTCCAAAACTTCATAACCGTTTACTTCAGGCATTTTCAAATCGGTTATTAGTAAATCATATTGTTTTACCCGTATCATTTCCATTAAGTCACGCACATTCCGGCAGGTATCGCACGGAATATTATAACAGGCGAACATATCCTGCGTCATGGCAAGTAAAACCTCGTCATTATCCAGTGCAAGTACGGAAAATTGACGGGAAGGTAAAGCGCTCCCTTGTACTTTGCTTGTTTCAGGTATATTCTCTGCTATTGGTAACGGTATGGCTATGGTAAACATACTGCCTTTATTTTTTGAGCTTTCCAGTTTGATACTTCCATTCAGTAAGGTCACCAGACTCTGCACAATAGGCAAGCCCAATCCGAATCCGTCTTGCGTGGCGGCATTCGGTAAACGCTCAAAAGCCTCGAATATTCGCTTTTGCTGTTCCTTGTCTATTCCGCTTCCCGTATCGCTTACAATAAGGGAATAAAGATTATTCGCATAAATCGTTTTTAGGCTGACAGTTCCTCGTTCTGTAAACTTGATAGCGTTGGAAAGTAAATTATTACCGATTAATATAATATGGTCTTTATCACCGATCACCACAGTGTCCTTACACGGATCTACTTCCAGCGTTAGCTTTTTATCTTCCGCCAACGGAAGAAATTCAGTTTCGAGTGTGTCGGTTATATCCTGCAAACGGAAGGGTATCGAATTTGCCTGCTCTTTGCCGCTATCCAGGCGAAAGAAATTTAATAAAGTATTTAGCAACGACACCATGTGTGCGGAAGCTCCTCGGATGGCCTCGATATATCGTATCTGTTTGGACATTTCGTGTTGTTGTAGAATCAGTTCGGCATATCCGCTGATAGCCGTAAGCGGCGTACGTAGTTCATGTGTTATCGTAAGCATGATTTTCCGGCGGGCTGCCAGTATTTCTTCGTTTTTCTTTACTGTTAGTTCCAGCTTGTCTATCAGTTTTCCGGTTTTCATCTTATAGCGCTTAATTCGTTTCGTATCCTTATATATAAGGAGATATGAAAAAACGAGCAGTAGCATAATGGTTACTATCAGCCCGCTTGTCAATTGGAAAACTTCTTTTTGAGTTACGGCTATTTCCTGCTCTCCGGTAGAGAGGTCCGTTTGCACCTTTTTATCCATTTGTTGGATTAATTCCTTTAATTGTCGGTTCAAAAGATGGTTTCGGTTAGTCAGGCTATCGACAAGCTCCGCTAATAGGTGGTTTTGTTCTTGTTGTTTACTTATGACATTCCGGTTTAACGAATAGAGCATTGTAGTTGTAGTATTTATTTCGGGCGTTTTCTTCTTGAAAAATCTGAAGAAACCGCCGTTTTTTTTCTTGGATGGTTCCTGTACGCTTTTTTTTTGTGATTATAGGAACTTGCAGGGCTATTTGTTCATAGGTGGCTTCTTGTTTTTCTAATATTTCATGTATATGATAGAGTTGTTTCTCCTTATTGGCAAGCAAACGTCGTACGCTGTCAATGCGTTGACTCGGATAAATGGTCTTGAATTTGCGCAATATGCTGTCAAGCCCCATACGTTGGGAACGATAAGTGATTGGGTCTGTTTGGCTCCAATCCATTACAGTTTCGCCGAGAAGGGAAAGTTCCGTCATGCGTACATAAGCATCGTGAATTTCCCGGCGAAGCAGATGGAGACGTTCAGAATCTACTTTCAGCATTTCCATTTTTTGCCAGCCATTCAGATATACACATACGATACAGCCTGTTAGCAAAGCAATGATGGCGTAACCGATGGCTATTTTACGGTATGGTTTTATTCCTTTTATTTGCTTCATTTAGTGTTTGGTCTGTTTGTATGGTTTCAATCCCGTTCACAGGTGATAGACAGAGGTTAAGTCCGCTTTAACCTGTGTGAACGGGATTTTTGTTGTCTGTGAAATAAGTCGAAAATTTTGCCGGGCACTTGCTCCCGTCCGGCATAGGAGTGTTTTTATTGGTTTTCTTTTTCTGCTATTATGCCTCCTTTCTGTTTTATATTTTTTCTTTTTCTTACATTCCTCCGGGCGTCACTCCGCCGGGCGCGAGGTCGGGAAGGGTGTAGGACTGGCCGGAGTAGTCTGTGGCACTGGTGGTGGTACCGGGCTGGGGCGTAAAAGTCCACGTGGCGCCGCTCCGGGTGAGAGTGATGGGGACGGGGATACCCTGATCGTCCGCAACCGGGAGGAGGAAGATGTCTCTGGGGGCGTCGGCGGCAGGGAGGTCGAGAGGGGTGGCGGCGGTTTTAATATTCAGGTCACCACCAGGTAGGTCATAGCTCGCATAGTATCTGTAATTTGCCATCTGCACTCTGTAGCCGGCGGGGATGCGCAGGCGGGAGCAGCAGTAGGTGAAGCTGAACGACCAGGAATCGCCTGGATGGAACGCTCTCCGGAAGCCTCCATTACCGGAACAGAGGTATCGCTACTGGGAGCCGGGATAGTGATCAACCCGTTCTTACCCGGCTTGCCATTGCCTGCATAGTAGCCCAAGACGTCTATAACCGTGTATCCATCGGGGAGAATAATACGGTTGAAAGAGTTATCGTTGTTAAGTCCCATCTCGCCGGCTTCTGTCTTGGTGAGGTAGTACCATGTGGTGTCGGTGTATTTTAAGGCGGAGTAGAAGGTACCTATATTACCCTCTGTATCCTGAAATGTGGCATACAGCCATACCACATCCCCCTCTTCCCACTTCGTGGCGTCGTCGGTCTGGGCGACGCGGGTCTGGGCGAGGGGTGTGCCGTCGGCGCGGGTCAGGGTGCCGTCGGTGAAGGCGGGCTTCGGGCCCACGGTGATGTTGAGCGAGTGGCGGTCGTCGGTAGGCGCTTCGTCGCCGGGGAGATTGTCGGTGCAGCTCCATGCGCATAGGGCAGAGAGCATTAGTAAAAAGATGTTGCGTATCATATCGATCTATCGTTTTTTAGGTTTGTCATTTTCTTAGTCTTTAAGTTTATAGCTGGCGGCGGAGAATTATCAGTTGCCATTATTCTCCATATCGAGCACGGGCCAGCAGCGGTCGTCGCGCAGCCAGACATCGGAGTTATAATTCCTTTCACTTACGTTGATGCCGTAGGCAGGCGTGGCGGAGGCGTCGTAGAAGGTGGTGGAGATACCGGGGAATATCCAATCACTACTTGTTATTATATTCCATATCTCACTATCTCCCGGCGCCGTGTTATAGGCAATATCGCCTACGCGCTCCGCCAGCCCCGACGTCCCCTGGCCTCCTTCTCCCGCGCCGAAGCAAAAGTCCACGACGCTGCTACCGTCGTATCCCCCCACAATGGCGCCGGCATGTCCGGAGGCGTTGCCTCCCGCCGTGGCCGTAGCCGTGCCCCGGGCGTAGCTGTACTGGAGGTATCCCCCCTCGCCGAGATACCCCACCAGCCCGCCGGCCCATGCCTGCACGGCGTCCGCGCCCGTATAGGCGGCCGTGACGGCGCCCGTCGCCACGCAGGCCAGGATATTGGCATCGGTGTTGCTGTAGTCGTTGTTGTTGTTGTTCTTCCCGGCTATCCCCCCGGCGCAGAGGGGCTGCGCGTCGGTGGACGTCCCCGCCCCCGTGAGGCTTACGCTCCCCTCCGCCCGGCAGGCAAAGAGGGTGCTGGTATTACCGCCACCGTTGGCCAAGTTCCATCCCACGATTCCCCCCGCCCAGGCTCTGCCGCCGCCTTTCAGCGTCACCTCCGCCCGGATATCCACCTTCGTATGGCAGCGGTTGACGGAACAGTTACCGGCATTGCCCACCAGCCCGCCTACGGAGGCGCCGCCGGAGCTTAAGGTGGCCTCTATCTTCCCCTCTGCCGAGCAAAGGGTCACCGTTGCGCCACTGACATAGCCGGCGAGCGCGCCGGTCCTGTTGCCGGTTGTGCCCGTTATCTCCACGTCCCGCAGGTGGATGCCCGTCAGCAGGGCGCCATTACCCGTGACAGAGCCGAAGAGGCCGTTACTGCCTGCCCCGTGATTGGATTTGATGCGCAGCCCGGAGACGGTGTACCCGTTGCCGCAATAGATGCCTGTGTATTGAATGCCGAAGCTGCCCACCCTGCTGCCTATCGGCACCCAGTCCGCCGCCAGCGCCCGCAGCGCGTCGTCTTCAGACCCGGCCAGTTCCTGCAAGTCGATATCCGCCACTTGCAGGGCGTTGAGGTCAGTCTTTCCCGAGCCCGGCGTCACCCCGTCCCCGTTCACATCGCGGGCAAAGCGTGCGAGGTCTTCCGCCGTGCGTATCAGGCGGAACTCCTTACCGTCGATCTTCGTGGTCAGGATGCCGTCCTGCCAGGGCACGTCGCTGTCGGTCACCGTCACTACCAGGCGGTTTTCCTCGACGGTCACGTTGTAGATGTATTCGTGTCCGCCTTCCAGCATGCTGCCGCTCTCCGCCGCATACCCCAGTTCAGTGCCATCGGAGAGCCGGGCACTGATGAAGAGTTTGCCGCTCACGTCCTGCGGGGGCAGCAGGCTTCGTAGGCCACAGCGTAGCCCGTGGGGGTGGCGGCACAACGGTGAGGGGTGACGGTTTGCGGTTGCAACTGATTCCCTCCGGTAGGGACATGGGCTGTCAATGTCCCGGTCTGGGGGTCGATGTCCGCTACTAGGAAGATATTCTTGTCGCCCAGCAGCACGGAGGCACCTGCCACTTCCTCGCTGGTGAGGGAGCCGCCGGGGCGGAGGCGGACGACGACGCGCGTCATGCCGTGGCGGAAAGTGAGTGCGGGGTCGCCGCGGTCGAGCGACTGTGCGGCATAGACGTAATCACGTCCTTCATAATCTTTATCTTTACTCTGGTCTTTGGCGACAGCACATTGAAAAACATATCCTTCATTGACATCATACATGATAACTCTTGCGGGCCCGTAAGCAAGGACATCTTTTCCGGTTTCCCCGCTTTTCCACTCAGGAGGTGTGGGGTCGATGTTCAGGCTGGAAATACTGGGGTCATGTACAAAGCCGCCGTCGGCTGTGCGGTAAACGAAGAATTTCCGCTCGCCGTCTATGTGGACGAGAATCCGGTCGCCTTCCTCAAAGGTTCCGTCGGGGATGGCACGTGAAGCGGGAGCATTGCTGTTGTCGTGCCCTTCGCGTGTGGCGATGGTGGCGCCGAAGGTGACGGAGGTGCCGTCGCCGCCGGTAGGGTTTTCCGGGGTCGTTGTCCGCGCTGCACCCGGTGAGGGCTGCCAGCGTTGCCGTCATCGTTATCGCCGTGGCAAGCCACAGGCGGATGCTGTGCCGCCGGATGGCTTTCGGGATGATATGGTTGTGTATCTTCATATTCTCTTATTCTTTTATTTCTTATTTGGATGAATGGTGGGCGCGGCTACTTGCGGCGGAGCACGGGCAGGTGGCCGTCGGTGACTTCCCAGGTGGTGGTGAAATCCCAGGGGGTGAGGAGTAGGTGTTGCCGGCGGGAGTTATGTAGCTATTCGCCCATCTGCCCTGTCCCATCCACCACGAGGCGGCAGGCTTGGCATCGCAGTCCGCACCGTCCGGTTTATCGGGTCCTTTTTCTCCGGAAGCGGTCAGCGCTGCCGAGGCATAGCTACTGACTATGGTACCGCCGTTGGTTCCTGTTATGCGGTGGATGTAGGTATTTGTCTGCCCATCCTCGCCTGATATGTTGCTGTTGAGTGCGGCAGAGTTGGCAATATAGTTGTTGTTAACTCCTGCAATGCCTCCCAAATCCACGAACTGGGTAGTAGCCGTACTTTCTATTTCTCCGGTGGCATAACAATTATAGATATTCCATCCATTATATCCCACGATGCCTCCGGCTTCAAGGGCGTCCATCTTTCCCGTTGCAGTCACCGTGACATTGGAGATGCAATCGGTGATGGTGCCTTCGTTATACCCGCAGATTCCTCCCACGTAGTAATATACGCTTTCATCGGTGCCGTCCACCGTTATCTCCCCGTCCACCCGCAGGCGGCGCACTTCTACTTCTCCCCCTTGAATATAGGCAAAGAGAGAAAAAAAGTAATAGCTGGTGTTGCTGATTTTACCGAATACTGTCCGTATCCCCTTCACCCCATTGAGGGTAAGGGTATGCCCTCCGCCATCGAATGTTCCCAAGAAAGGCTCACTATTGCTGCCTCCACTGTAGTAATGGATAGCCTCCCAGTTATCAAGCACCAAATCCTTGCAAAGGCGGTAATGCTTCCTTCTATTTTCGTCACTCGCCCCGATGTCCTTCATCCCCTGCACATCCGTGATAAGAACAGGCTTTTCTTTCGTAGAGCCATCGCCCGACCACAGGGCATAGAGGGTGAGGTTTCCGGCAGGCATCGTCAGCTTGCTGTTTTTGGCATAAAACTCGCCGCCGCCTTCGGGCAGGGTGTTCCATCCAGCGAAGGTTTTGCCGGTTGGAGGCGTCAGGGCGGCACCGTCGTTCAGGGTTGTCGTGGCGCCTTCAAGAACTTTGGAGCTGTTCACCGTGCCCATGCCGCCGTTGGCGTCGTAGGTCAGGGTGCGGGCTTCCTGCAGGGTGATGTCCTTGCTGCCGCCGTCCGTCCAGTCTTTAATATCGGCTTTGCTGATTTCGATGCCGGTGCGCTCCACGTTTACATTAAAGGTATAGGAGGTGGAGGGGGCAAGGGCTTCGCCCGCCGTGCCGGATGGGAAAGTGAGCGCGGCGCCGAAGGTGGTGCCGTTCAGCGTCAGTTGCAGGCGCACGGAACTTGCCGCCTGCGGCCAGAGGATGGCGGTGCCTGTGGGCTGTCCCGCGGTGGTTATGGTGGGCAGTTTTTCGAGGGTGGACGCCGTGCCCGTGGCTTGAGCTTCACCGGTGAGGGTGTTGAAAGTTCCTTCCGTTGCCAGTCCGGTGAGGGTGTAGGTCAGCCCGTCCGTTGGGAGTACTGTTCCGGCACCCGCCTTGAAGTTCAGGATGATGCGGCTCATGCGGTGTGAAAACTGGAAATCGACCTTCGGGTTGCTGCTTTGGGCTGTTTGCTGCGCCCAGAGATAGTCGATGGCGGGCAGGTTTGCCGTGCTCTGGTCGGCAACGGTGAGGGTTCTTGTGATGACGCCGTTGCTGCCGGGCTTGGTGCCGTTCACACCTCGTAGGGGTAATAAGCGGTGAACTCTGTCGGGGACGTATCCTGAAAGTAGATGGTGTTGTCTTCGCCCGCCGCACCGGATACGGGTTTGAAAACACTGCCGTCGGTTTTGTATTGGATATTGATATAGTTTGTTTTTCCCTTCGCGGAAGAGGTGGAAATTCCGATACAGTCGTCGGCATCCCATACCGTATTTGAGGCGCGGGTGGATGTCACGTTGTCTGCCTTGCCGATAGAGGCGGTGACAATGGCAGCGTTCGAGGCGTTGCCGACGGGTTCATTGTTCTCCTCGCTGCATCCTGCTGCGAGCATGGCTGCTACCACGGACGTGACAGCGAAAAGCCGGGTTGATGTGAATTGTTTCATCTGCTATTTGTTTTTAGTTTATGATTATACTTGATTATTCCATTCCGGCATTTACGTCACTGCCGCTTGTCTCCGTCCAGCCGATAATCGTACCGCCCGTTTCGGAATTTACCGGTGCATATACATCACCGGTAAGACGCATGGGATGGAGTTTGTCGGCATTGAAATCCTTCAACATTTCGCTAAGGTCGGTTTCCACCGTCTCTGTCCTGCCATCGCTGAAGGTAAGTGTCATGGCCATACGCTGTGCCGTTCCCGGAATTATTCCCGGCACCCACACGGCACCGACCAGTTTTCCTTCCAACCGGACAAAAAGGAAACGGCACGATAGCCGCAACGCCCGTCACTTCGCCCGTGCGCAAGTCGATGGACGCCGCCACTCCTAACAACCGGGCTTCGATACCGGTAATACGCCTGGGATCTCCTTCGGTAACAACCACTTCGGATTCTATCTTTCGGAAGAGTTGCCGCATGGGTAACACGACGCTCGTCGTATCGTCCGCCACGACATCGGCTACCGTCGTGCCTGCTAACAATACGCCCGGTTCAGGGTGTTGCATCCCGGCGTTGTCCGGGTCATTGTCCACTGTCGCTATGCCGTCCTTTACCGTAACGTGTGCCGCCGGGTTGTATCCGAGCAGTTCCGTCGGTCCCGGCACGAATAGTCCGGTAAGCGCGGCAACCGGTTCATGCAGGGTGAAGGATGTTCCCGCTGCTTCCGTGATGTATTCCGCGGGAGCGGCTATGCCTTCGCCCCGCCGGGTCCAGTCGGCGGTTATCACGATGGCCCCTTTGTCGGGGTGCGGCGTGTTGTAAATCGGGTCTTTTACATCGCAACCCGCGAGGAACAGGGTCGCCCAGATGCAAAGTAATGTCATTGTAATTTTCATATATCGCGTTTTTATAGTTCTACTTATTTGCTGCCGATAGTCCACACGAGGCTGATTCCTGCCTGCGTGGGTCCCCAGAAGTGCTTATTATTGTTCCGTTCCTTATAGACACGCACGCCGTCGGTCACGCCGTAACTGTCGTATTCAGACCGGGTATATCCCAGACCGAGATTGAAGTCAACGGAAAAGGTACGGGACAGATAGAGCTGGTAGCCTAAAGTTAGTCCTACATTCCAGCACTTCCCCTGATAACCGGTATCTTTGGATAGGACACCGCCCAGCATATACTTATATACATTGTATTCGCCATAGTTGCCTGATACCCCTGCATAAAAGCGTTTGTCGCGCAGCAGGTACCATCGCACTTCGGGCGAGAGCATCCATATCTTCTGTACCTTGCCGTGCTCACCGCCCCACCACGAGAAGGCTGCCGTCCAGCTTCACGCCCAGATCACGGTTCACCCGCCATTCCACGCCGAGCGTGGGAAGCAGCATGGCATCATACAACACGTTCGTGCGCACGGCAAAACGGTAGAGTTGTTCCGGTTCTGACGGCAATCGCTCCGCGACGGGTGCGGGTTGTCGTTCCACGTTCCCGTTGGCTGCAGGTTGCTTCTCCGCCACGGGTTCTTCCTTTTTCTTCACGGTTACCTCTTGCGGTGCGGGTTCTTCCCGCTTTACTTCTTCTTTAGCCGGTTGCGGTTCCACGACGGTTTTGGCCGGAATGCGGAGCGTCACTACCACTATATCCTTATTATTATGGTACGCACGCGCGTAATTAGCCGTGACGAAATCCGTTTCTTTCAGTCCTTTCCGGGTGATAAGTTCCGATTTCACCCGGTTGGCACGAATAAATGCCGTGTGCAGATTCTCTTTGGCGGTTGGCAGCGAAGCGCAGTAGCCATCCACCTGCACGGGTATTTTGCCTTCTGTAATCTCTGCTTTGTGACAGTCAATCAGCCCATAGAGCCGTTCCAGTTCCGCTTCGTTACCCGCACGGGTAAACATATTCTCACCCCGGAAGAAAACGGAAGGTGACAACCGTATCCGCCGCAGTAGTTTCAGATGCCCGTGCAGGGGAAATTCCGGTGAGCGAAACTCCCCAAAGCAAGAGAACTGATAGAATTTTGTGTAAATGTTTCATAGACTTATTTGTTAAATTTCATATTATTTCTTATTAATATCAGACATTGGGTAAAACAACGATCGGATATTATTTAACTATCATTTATCAATAAGCAAAAATAATCGAATCCTAAATCAGACTGGTGACAATTTCACAAAATCCGTTAGGACAAATCGTATGTAGGGTACTTTTTTCCTTAGGACAAATCGTAAAACGCCCTCAAATAAGTATATAATAGCCTATTTTTTTCATAAATCCGGTTTGCTTTGATTATATTTTAATATATTTGCAGTTATGGACCTCATCACTTCATATACTATGGCTATGGCTGTACTTATTCCGGCCTTTTCATCCGCCGCATGTGCAGCTCTGATTGCTTTCGCATTGCAGGATTGCCTGACATGGGAAGAGATGATGTTAAAAAAAATCACATTCGCCTACTTCGTTGTCGAGGGCATCGCCTGGTGCATAACCTTTTGTTACCCATTCTGTCCGGCGCTGTTCGTTTGCCTGAATGCGCTGTGCCTGCTGTCGTATGTGTTGATACCTGTATTCTTCTATCGTGTTATCCGTTACCTTACAAGGCTGGGACAGCCCGAAAACTTCTCTCCGCTGCATTACCTCATCCCCGGTTTGCTGGCGGCAGTCATGTTAGTGTGGTCGTTTCTGGTTCCCTTCGACGTGCAAGTGGAAATCGTGAAAGGAAAAGCGCTCGTATTTCCACGGGGCTACGAAACTTATGCCCATTTCTTCACTCTCAAGCTTTTCTTCCGTCTCCTTTGGGGAGTGGTCTATTATATCCTAACAATAGCCCTTTTGGCAGGATACTATAGGAAAGCGGGCAATCAGAATTTGAAATGTAAACCTGCCCGCTGGATACTGTTCCTGATTGGCATATCCCTCACTTCGTTGATTTCTTCATTATTGCCCGCCTATAAGCCCCGCGGCGAAATACTGTACTCCTTCGGAACCTTGCTGGTGACAACGGGTATAGCCGCACAACAAATATTGCTTTCCTACCATATCATACGCCGGAAATATATGCTGTACTACATGCCGGAAATCGTGGAGAAACCGGTTGCGGAAACGCGGGTAAAGCCCTGGCGCAAGCAGCATACCGGCAAGCTGAACCGCATCCGTTTCGAGAACTTTATCGGGGAGAGTAAACCGTATCTGAATCCTGACTACAAAATAATCGATCTCGTGGAAGATATGGATGTAAACCGCACTGCACTCTCCGCTTTCATCAACCGGACATACGGAGTGAACTTCAACCGGTACCTGAATCGGCTCCGGCTCAAAGAACTCGCCCGGCTTCGTTCGCAGCCCGAAAATCAGGGCAAAAGCATCAGTTCGCTGATAGACAAGGTAGGATTTAAGGACTTCCGTAATTACTCCCGTGCCGTTGCGGCGGAACGGGATGCCGCCACCGAAAGAAAGGAAGCGGGCAAGAAGAAAGGAGGTCTTGAATGATACACATGAAACTGGCGGAAGCCTTTGCTTTTTCGGCTCCTGTGGTATGTGCGGTAATCTGTATGATAATGATGCTGATGGACGCCCATGCACGCAGGTCTAACCCGGTTGAGAGACGATTGCGCCTGTTCCTTGCCTTTGCCTATCTTGTTTCATTACTGGGATGGCTGGGCATGGTGTTTTTTGTTCTCAGCCCCCGCGTCTTCGTGTATTACTATACGGTATTCCTGTTGACGCTGATGCTTGACCAGGTGATGATTTACAGGTTCGTTTCCATCATTACCAATACAGGGGAACATCCCAAGTTCAACCGTTTGCATCTGATTATACCGCTTCTCATCATTGCCGTCTCGGCAACCGGTAGCCTCCTTGTTCCGGTGGATCGTCAAATGGACATTATTTACGGAGATGCCGGTTACAATAGCTGGTTCCGGGTAATGTACGTGACGGCAACTGTCATATTCGTTGTTTATAATTCTTTATATCCCGCATTGAACCTGCGGAATATACGCCGTTACAGAGAATTTATCGTGAACTATTCCGCCGATGCGTATTATACCTCCCTTAATTGGCAGACTATCATCCAGGTGCTCATACTTGTCACGGTTCCACTCCCTTTTGCGGGGCTTCTGATAGGTGTTCCGGTCGCTGCTGTCAGTTCTCTGCTGCTGTTTGGAGCATTGGCATATTTTATTAATTACCTTATCCTTTGTTTTAATCTGCTCAATAGCAATTACCTTATTATCCAGCCCGATGCCCTGAAAAACGATAGCCCGTCTATGGCCGCAAGCATCGACCGCAAGCACTTCGAGCGTTACCTGCGTGATAAGAGTCCCTATCTTAATCCCCAATTGCGCATCACCGATTTAGCCGCGGGGCTGAATACCAACCGCAGCTATATATCGGAGTTTATAAGTAAGGAATACCAGATGAATTTCTGTAGCCTGATTAACCGTTGCAGGCTGAACGAACTCGACCACTTACGTTTACTCCCCTCGAATGCAACCAAGAGCAATATGGATTTGGTACTTATGGCAGGCTTCAGCAGCTATCGGAGTTATCTCCGGGCAAAGAAGGAAGAGGATAAACTGGCGTTATTGAAAGTTTTTGAAAAGTAATCGTTTTTGAGCAATAGCTTTTTTAATATGTCAAAGATCACTTTACTATTTTGAATACAATTTCTTTAATCCCGTTGAGCTGATAATCAGAAGATAACAGTAGTCGGGATATATAGACATTGTTTTCCGGTGCATAATAACTTTTCAAAGTTATGCCTTCAGATGTGTATTCGGCTTTTCCGTCTTTGTTATAGGAACATACAACGGTACTGTTTCTGCATAATGTCCTGTATAGATTATACACGTCCGCAGCATCGCGAACTTGTATAATCTGTATATGTTGGTGTTTTCTATCCAACGGACGGCATTTAAAGCAGGACATATCCGAAAGGATTGAATTTAAGACCTTTTCTGTCTCAAGTAATCGGGAATAAGCTGTTTTAATACCGACCTTCTTTAAAAACAGAAAAAGCGAATCTTTAAATCCGGAGCGTTTCATAACTATTTTCCGTCAAAGTGTGAAGCCTTTTCTACATTCTTTTGAGCATCCATTACTTTATTCATTGCTTCCATTGCTTTTTGTGAACTGGCTTTATCAATAGTCAATTGCAAATTGCAAACCGGGCAAACGAGAGAAGAACTTGTTACAAGTTCCTCCATAGAGGTCGGAATGAAACCTCCACATACCGGACAGCTAAAACCGCCGACTTTGTCTCTATTCATGTTCTGCATCATCTTTTATTTTATTATTCTCAACTGATTTAAACTCCATATTATTAACAAACTGAAGAAAACGCGAAAGTCCGCCGGGCAGATCGGCTTGATGAAGCCTCACATTCACTTTCATATTGGGCATATATGCGTTTGTACATTCATCGCTGGAACTCTCTCCCGAACGGAAAGATCGCAAGGCTACGCGCAGTTGGGGTGGTATGTGGCATTCGCTCTTTGGCAGGTCGGAACTCCCATCGAATAAAAAAAATGCTTCCTCCTGCGATTCCGACAGGTCCGCAATTCGAACATTGAAGCCGAAGTCTGCCTCCTTGACTTGCAGCAAGGGCAACGGTAACAGGGAAAGAATCGGTATATCCAACGATTGTGTGGTACCGACTGCGTCCGTGTACCAAAAGGTCAGTGTGCGCAAATTGCCTGCCTCGTCCGTTCCTTTGTCATAATGTTCAAAAGCAAGCTCGCACATATTGCTGTAGTACCGCTGGGCTGCCGCCGTATCGGCATCCACTGTTGCTACGAGTGTGCTTGAAAGGAGATCACGCAGGGAAACCACCTGCGAGCCTGTTGTAAGCGTATTCATCATTGTTTCTCGTTATGGGGTTCAACATAATTAGAAGAATCAGGCAGACTCAGTTTCAAGCGGATGGAGTGAATGCATTCAGCAGGGACTTTTTCAAGTCCTGCCGAATCCACTATCACGTCGGCGGTAGGTACTATCCGTTTGGTTGAAAAATTGTATCCTGATACCTGTTCTTCCACAAAAGGTCGAAGCATGCTGACAGCGTTATTTTCCACCTCTTCTCGTGATTGCCTGCTTTTTTTTCTGTTAAACAGGCCTTCGATGTCTGGTAAGCATAAAAAATCGCTGCGGATTATGCTGCACAAAAGAGTAACAAGCGGTTCTGTAAGAAGAGATCCTTGCCCGTCAAGAACGACACCTATACCGGAAATCAACCGGCTATATATCCTGCGGCTCAGGTAAGTAAGTAGTTTACGGTATTCTTTGCTTTCTTCAGACAGCAATACCCAGATACGCTGCGCCTCGCCGTCGGTGGCTACATCGACAGCTTTTATCGACGAGATGATGCCAGCGATAGTTACTTTAGCGGTCTGATGAGAGAAGTTTTTCAGAAAGGAATAAAGTTTTTGGTAATCAGTTTCTACCTGTTCACGCTGGGATTCCGCATTTTCAATGCCATATTTCAGGTTTAATTCAATGTTTCCGATAGTAGCGTATGGTAGGGTAAAGCCATTGGCTTTACCCCCCTCACGATATTCGTTCCGCAAACTTCCGGCATAAAGATTCGCTTCATGCTGGGCTTGAATGACGTCATTCAAAAGCGTACTGATGATTTTGTTAAATTCAGCCATGCAGGGTTAGTTTACTTGTTAGCAGGGTTTACGATTTTTTTCACTTCAACCGTCTCACTAAGATCTCCGGCTACCACTGTATAATTTCCTGTTTTTTCCAGCCTGAAGATACGACTGTTACTCTTGGCATTCAAAATTTTATCTTCATCTGCATCACTGGGTTTTATCTCGCCTGATGAATCCTTTACTGTAATCCTGGTTGGTTCGTAACGTCCATCCGGATTCTTATAAGTAACAATCAGCTGTTCACTAAAACCACTGTCCGATTCTACTTCAAAAAGATTGCTGTTAACACCCAATTCCCCCTTGGGGTTGCAAACATTGAGTGAACTGTTCAATATTTCGAGAACCTTAGCAAGTCCGGCAGGCATGTTTTCCTGTCCGGCGCGGATATCTACATCCATCGTGTATTCCACGCTGTATTTGGAATCCTGCGTGGCACGCGAATCTTTTTTGGAAGAATAACCGCCTTTTAGGCTCATTTTGACACCCCACATTCCCCAACCAAATAAGCCGCCACCTGTTATATCCGTATTAAACTGGTCATTGCTGACCCTTTCCTCAGCGGTGCTGGATGCTGCTGACAAATTAGCCTTGAAAGAAATATCGATGTTCTGGATAGCAATGTAAGGAATCGGGATAATGGATAGCAATGGAATATTCAAACGGACTGTGTTTCCGTTCTGGATGAAAGTGAATGCCACGTTAACGGCCTCTTTCGTATCGTCCTTGCCATCAACTTTCTTCATGCCTACTTCTTGAATAAATTGCCACGTTGTTTTTGCAGCCATAGCCTGTGCCTTAATACAGGCGTCAAGTGGTGAACCGATAATCGTTGAAAACGGTATCGCTTGCAATGCGCTGGTTGCCACTTGTGAAGGTGTTGTATCAATTTTCATAATAATTCTTTTTTTAATTGTGATTATTAATTGTTGTTAGCTAACTTCATCACCAAAATTCGCGAAAGTACCGGACAATAAAAAAAAATCTTGCCGGACAACGGTTTAATCCACCCGGCGGCGTCATTTGTCATTTTTGTCTTTGACACGCTTACGTGAACCGATACAGATAAACTCTTCACTGATTTTATCTCTGTATTCCCTGCCGACAACGATTTCTTTCCCGTTTCTCAAAATCACCATATTGCCCCTATAGGTGGAAAATCCAACGTAACTGCCCCCCAGTGTCCAATGTAAATTGCCCCCCTGTTTCTCTCTCTTCAAATTTCTAAGATCATCACTTTCAAAACAGCTCTGTTCGCTATCAGTATGCCGGGGTTCTACTTAATGTTTCTTTGTAAATATAGTGATTTTATTTTTTACATTGTAGCTTTCTGATTGAGTCTCCATGTAGTTCTATCCTAATAGCTTGATGAACAATCCTATCCAACACTGCATCGGCTATCGTCTTTTCTCCGATAATCTCATACCATCCATTTACCGGTAACTGCGATGTGATTAGTGTTGATTTCTTACCATGCCTGTCTTCTATGATATCCATCAGATTCATTCTGGCTCCGTTATCAAAAGGCTGTATTCCGAAGTCGTCCAATATAAGCAAATCGGTACGCTCGATCTTTTTCAGTTCCTGCAATATGCTTCCTTTAGCCTTGGCTACTTTGAGTTGGCCCATCAATTTGGCTGTATTGGTATATAACACTTTCATCCCTTTCTGACAAGCTCTGTAACCCAATGCAGTAGCTATGTAACTCTTGCCGGTACCGGAACTTCCTGTTATGAACAGATCTTTGTTTTCTTTGACAAAGGTGAGTTCGGCAAGCCTTTCCAACAAGTTACGGTCCAACCCTCTTTCTATACCATAATCCATTTCTTCCATATATGCCTTATAACGGAAGTTTGCCTGTTTGATCAGCCTTTCTATCATCCTGTTGCATCGTTCGTCCCATTCGCTGGTTACAAGCCACGATACAAACTGGTCTGCAGTCATAGACTCGGCTTTAAAGCTGTCCATGCTCGTTCTAAAAGCATTGTACATTCCTGAAAGACGCATTTGGCGCATCTTCTCCAAGGTTTCCTGATTCATTTCCATCATTGAGTGTTTTTAATTATAATATTCTTTTCCGTGTATGTTTTCGTGGGTAGGCATTCCTGTTTCTTCATCCTGAACTTCTTCTTCCAAAGGTAGCTCATCCTGCCTGTTCTTGAGTATTTCTTCAATGGCCGGATAATTGTACAATCCGTAGTTGGAAGCCCATCTGCAGGCATTTATCAACCTTTTTCTTGCCTACCCCTGAGGCAAAGGAGAGTATGCCTCTGCATGATTTGTAAGCTTGTTCAGGATAAGGCTTGGCTTCGATGACGTGTCGGATATAGTTTTCCACGTCTGTGTGTATGAGGCCGGCTTCTTTGAGGAACTTCTCAGGATTCCATTCCGTAATGACCCGTTGGCTGGAAGCTTGGTGTTCGGGAAGGTAAGTATATCCATAAGGCTTGTAGTTTCTCTTGTGGACGGCTATCTTCTCATATTTCAAATAGATTTCCACGACTGTGCTGTTGTATAAGACCTTCACCTTCTTGCCGATATAAGAGTACGGAACACTGTAGTAATGTCTTTCCAGACGTATGTACCCATTCTTCTGCACAGTTGCCGTATGTCGCTGCTTGAGTTCGAAGCGGATCGGATTCAAAGGCCCCATGCAGTCGCGCTCGATCTCTTCGTATTGTTCACGGCGGCTATAGTTCCTGCCTGTCAGAAGGGGGGCGTTGTTATGCAGTTCCAAAGCCACACGTATGGCTGCGTTGAGAGATTCCGTGTCGTAAAACTCACGTCCGTCCAGTTTGGTATAAATGCTACGATAAATCAGCTTGACGGCTCCTTCGACCAATGCTTTATCTCTTGGTTTACGTACTCGGGCGGGCATTACTACGCAACCGTAATGTTCGGCAAAGGCGGCAAAATCCTCATTCAACTCGGCTTCATAACGGCTCGGTTTTGTTACAGCGGATTTTAAATTATCAGGAACAATAGCAGCGGGAGTACCACCATAAAAAAAGGAGGGAAGCCTCACAGGCATGGATCAGGTCTTCTTTACGCTGGCTCATGACAGCTTCCACATAGGTTAGCTGACTACAGGGAAGAATGGCTACAAAAACCTCTACAGAGAGGATTTCACCCGTTTCACGGTCAATGAGAGAAAGCTTGTCACCGGCATAGTCAATATACATCTTGTCGCCGGCTTTGTGCTCTAAATGTGCGATTGGATGCGATAGGGCAAGATAAGCCTGCAGGTAAGTACAGAAACGGCTGCGGGCATAACCTTCAGGACAGGCAGCTTGGTACTCTTTGAATAACTGGTTACGCGTTACGCCTTTCTTTTTTCAGTCGTTTGGCGTAATCCGGGAAAAGGGAATGAAGTTCTTTGTAACGGGAAGACATTTCTTCCGGCTGTTTCTCCTGTTCCTGAAAAAGGGAGTATAAAGAGGAGTCATCCATGGAAAGAATGTCCGATAAACTTAGTCCGCTCTTCTGGTAAATGTGTAAGTACTTTTTAACTGTGTTACGGGAGACACTCAGCATACTGCTGATACTTTTGGTTCCACTACCCGATGCATAGCATCTCAACACTTGACGAATCTTATTCATACTAATCGATTTATTAGGCATACTATCTGTTTTTGATTTATTTAACAGACAAAATAACGATTAGAGCAGTGAAAAGCAAATGATACTATCAATCTGAAGGGGGCAGTTTCAAGTGGACAACGGGGATCTATTTAAAATGGATTCAAGGGGTCAGTTTCAAATGGACGGGAGGGGGCAACGGGGACTGGATTTTCCAATTAATTCCTGCTTTGCATTTTTCATCGGAGTATCTAAAAGGCGTGCTATTTCCTCTTTATTAAGAAAAGTACGTGTCGTTTCCTCCTTTTCAATCTCATATTTGCGGAAAGGGTCACGGGTGAGCCATTCATTATCAAGAGCCACATTTATCATTGTGCGCAGGGGAGCGGTATAAATCCATACCGTATTATTGCAACAATGCCTATCCGTGCGCAGATACATATCAAAATCCTTGATAAAAGCCAGCGTCAGTTCTTTCAACGCAATATCTTTCAGATTATACCGTTGGTAAAGGAAATCTTTCAGGTGCTTATACACCGTCTGATATTTCTGATACGTCTTGATAGACTTCATATCTTCATCACACAGCTTCTTATAATCTTTTAGATACTGCTCGTACACCGTCATTAACGTACGGAAACGATGTTCCAGTCCGAGAAAGGCATTCTTCACTTTCTCCGCTGTGACAAAATTGTCACGGTCCATTATCTCCTGATAATGCTGATTGATTTTCACCCGCATCTTGTCGAGCATGCGGTTTGTTTCCAGCGCCACTGTGCTGCGTCCTGTTGCCCGTCCCGCTTTCGTATCCCACAAATCCGGGTGGATATTCAGTTTACAACTGAACTGCGTCTGTGTGCCGTCCACTGTGATACGTCCCATGATAGGCACTGTACCGTCTTTTTCTTCACTGCTAATCTTTTCAGGTAAAAGATTGTCGAAAATGTACTCTTCATAACTCTACTTTTTTTAGGTTCAAAATTACGTTATGAAGAATCATTCATTGATATGCAAACCGGAGCGGAGCAAAGCAGACAAATCGCTTTTCATATTTTTTTTTCGGTCGCTTTTTCCAAATCCCCTTCCTTAAAACCTTCGCTTCTCTCCAAAACTGCTTATCCTTAACACCTTACGTCCATCACCCATATCTATCTCATAACCTTCTCGGTGAAAATACACAGGTTACTATTAGGTTACGCAGCTCCGGTTCAACTTGGCTTTATTCCGGTTTTCGTTGGCTTCGCTCTTCAACCCCAAATTCCCTAAACCTCTTGTCTATCAATTCTATCGCTCCGTATTTCCCATTTCCACTTTTTATTTCTACCTTTGTATCGAAAATATATAAATAAATTGCACTATAACAGTGCAATTTATTGAATATTCTGCACTATGACAGTGCAAATCAAGATAATGAAAGAAAAAACGCCGTCAGCCGCCTGTTATTGAGCAGTCAGTTCAATAACACGGCTTTGAGTTTGTCCTAAACCAAATACATCCAGACCGACTTTCATCAGATAATCACCGGAATATACTTTTCCATTAGCTGCCAATCCGGAACTTGCAGCAGGCATCAGGTTGATTTCTTCCACTTTATACTGTTTATTCGGGTCCAAACCTTGCAATTTCACCGCCAACAGTTTTTCCTGAAAGCGCGGATGAATGTCATAAGCAAACAGAACCGCCTTGTTTGTATCTTTGCTTACATAGTTCAGCGCCATATGATTCCCTTCGTACGGAGAAACCAAACGATACTGGTCACCGTCCATTATAGCGTTTTGGAGACGTTTCCAGTTGGCTACCGCTGTCTGGCAATAAGTCAGTTCATCGGCAGTAAGTTCTTTCAGACCAATATCGAAACCAAGTTTGCACATGGAGGCCACGTCGGTACGGAACTTTATGGAAGTCGCCTTGTTCCAACTCGTCACATGAGCATCCATAGCCTTTACTGGAAAGAACTGGGAGAAGCCCCACTGGATATAAATACGTTCTACAGGATCCGTATTGTCGCTGCACCAGAACTCTGTGAAATATTTAAGCGCTTCGTAGTCGCAACGGGCACCACCACCGGAACAAAGCATCATCGGGACATCAGGATAGGTAGCTTTCACACGTTTCAGAACATTATAGATACCGCGGACATGATTCAATATACAACTGTCCCTGCTTATTCTTCAAATATGGGGAATAAATATTGGTAATGGGACTGTTGCAATCCCACTTGAAGAAAGCAACATCGGGGTTTTCTTTCATAATATTCTCTACAACACCATATACATGGTCCTGCACTTTGGGGTTGCTGAGATCCAGTACCAGCTGGTTACGATAATAATACGTAGCACGATTAGGCAGCATGATCGCCCAATCCGGATGTTTCTCGAAGAGTTCACTCTTTGGATTCACCATTTCAGGCTCAATCCAGATACCAAACTTCACATCTGCATCTTTAGCAGCTTTCACCAGAGCCGGAATACCGCCGGGCAATTTATTATGATTCACATCCCAGTCTCCCAAACCTGCATGATCATTTTTACGGGGATATTTGTTCGCAAACCACCCGTCGTCCAATAAGAACATATCTACACCCAGATATTTGGCTTCCTTCATTAATTCAGCCAGTATCTCCTGATTAAAGTTAAAGCCTGTATTTTCCCAGTTATTCAGAAGAGTCAGACGACTACCTTTGCCATCTTTCAAACTATAGTTACGTGCCCACTCATGGAGATTCCGGCTACCTTTCCCTGCACCGTCATAGCTTAAAGTGAAGATAAATTCAGGGGTAGTAAACACTTCATTCGGTTTCAACTTATAGTTCGAAGCATAAGGATTGATGCCAGGGATTACGCGAAGGTTTCCTACATTGTCTACCTCAAAAGTGAAACGGAAATTACCGGTCCAGCCCAATGTACCCATCAATACGCTTCCCTGATCTTCTCTGACCGGTTGATCCAGTCCTACTTCAAAGAAAGGATGCGTATGCATAGCGGCACGACTCCCCAACTTCGTATCGATCACTTTCTTACCGAACTGTAACTGTTGGCTGCTCATTTGTGCTTCCTTCGCCCAGTCACTACTAAACTCAGTCAGGTAACAAGCTGAATTATTGAAATAAAGCATGGTAGAGGCATAGGTCGAAAGCATTACACGGTTTCTTCTCCTGATGTATGATTTCGCTCCGTGTCTTGATAACGTTTTCCTTCGGATAAGCCACATAATGCAGAGTGACGTCTACCGGATACTTGTCGTCACGCAGATTGATCACAGTCTCCGTACCGCCGTCAACCGCCTTAGAGGAAGAAGAAACATAATACAGAATAGTGGACGGATTACCATCGTTATGAGTAATAGCAATGGCCGGTTCAAAATAATCTTCATTACCCGAACCACCATACACTTCCCAACCACGCCGACTTACACTACCGTCGGCACCGGCATGGATATTCCACCTAAAATTATTCAAATCCTGTTCATGCAGTAGCTTTTCACCTAAATAAGTTTGATATAGACGACCATTATCGCCTACTTGAAGCACCAGATCAGTATTGTCCGTAGAAATGCGGATCGCTTTGTTTTCCGCTGCATGAGTATACAATAAAGTAGCGCATGCAAAAAGGGTTACAAGTAAATTTTTCATGGTATACAATCAATTTAGTTACAAAAATATATTAATTAAAATTAGAATGAAAGATTTGCACTGAATTCCAGCGTAAACAGATGCAAATAGTTGTCACTCATATCTAAAGTCGCCCTCCTATTCTATTCACCACAAACTATTTATAATCATTGGAGCGTAGTAAAGAATAAGGTTAAGATAAGAGATTGTTTTGAAAAGTAGGTATAGGAACTTTGTCAGCGATGTAAATTCGTTTATAATATAAGACAAGACACTTTTTCTTAAAGAAAAGGCGTGTACCCATTGCCTTTTCAAATACTTCTGCTACTTTTGTCAACATATACAAGATAACAACTGGAAAACTATTGTTTTATGAAAAAACTATTCTATTTTGCCATTTCGATATGCATGTTATATGCATGTTCCTCAGATTCAGATTTCAGCCCAGAAGATGAAACTACTTCTGATGTCTATGAATTCAAAACTATTCCTGACAAGGAAGTCGTTTTTAAAACCTATCCGACCAATATGAAACAAATTCTTGGTGCTGGCTATGATGTTACCGCTGATAACTTAAGCCCCGAGGCCATAAAAGCACCTATTATAGATCTGGATAAGTTAGCAAACAGCGATATATATGACTTCACCCGTATGAAGGCAACCTCTACTGAATCCAAAGACTACGCCGGAGAAAATGCAACAGCGTTCCTTACCAACATTAGCAATAGCCTGATACTGGAAGACGTAAACTCCAAGAACGTTCTCTCCATAGGTACCATTCTCAAGCATAAAGAATTCCAGTCTGACTACAACCATTCTTCACAATATTCTTTTGCCTCCTGCGAACAGCTTTTTACAGCGGAGCGCTGGTACTTCTCACCGTTTTATATCTCAGAAAAATATAAATACAGATACCTCACTCAGGAATTTGAAAATGATGTGACCAGTCTGACAGCAGAAAATATCATAAACAAATATGGCACACACTTTTTAATAGATGTTTGCATAGGAGCACGATTCAGAGGACTTTACCGGACAACAGTACCTACAGCGACATCGGCAACCGATATTGTAAAAATCACCTTAGTCAGTGCTTTGACAAAAATGGCCCAGCAAGGCTTTTCTACCGGAAGCAGTGTCGGCGGATGGGAAGAGGAAGTGGCACAAAGCATAGGAGGACAACTTATCTTCGAATTCTACGGAGGAAATACCACCTTATTGCCTTCACTGCCGACAACCGCCGACCTTAACACCTGGTTGAAGTCCTTCAATGAAGAAAATTACACTTTAACGAAAATCACTCAAAACAAAGTCCTTCCTATTTATGATATGATAAAAGATGCCACCAAAAGAAAACAAGTGAAAGATGCCATAGAAAAATATATTTCCAACCAAAAGTTATCATCGGTCTCTACAACTCCGTTACTTCAGGCTTGGAATGGCAAAAATCACACATACGATACGTCTTATTTAGATATTGTAACGCACTCCAACAAAAAATATGAAGGAGCCGTTTGTTCCATCCTACAAACAGCAAAGAACAACAAATACTGTACCTCTGTATTTATATAGCAACGGACAAAAACAACGTTTATCCGTAGAGTCATTACGAGCCGATACCGGATGGCAACTGGAAAAAGAATTGGGATATGTATATACTTTTTACCCGTAGACGGAGCCATTCCTCTATACGAAGCAGCAAACGAAAATGATTATTGTTACACTACAGAAGACAAACAGGAATATGGAATAGAAGGAAGTTGGAAGAAAACAGGTATTGTATGCTACACAATGCCCTTATAACATCAAATTACTTGCCATACAAATGAATCTCCTTTGCCATTACTATATCAGAATAGTAATGGCAAAGGAGAAAACAATCTAATTGCAACCTTTCAGGTACTTACTCTAACCGGCTCTTAAAAGCATAGGGTAATTCCGGCATAGCCCCACTCTGTGTACAAACATAAGCAGAAACTTCTACGGCCAGTTTATGTGCTTCAGGAACGGATTTTCCACTAAGTATGGCAGATGTGAAAGCAGCAGTAAATGAATCACCCGCTCCCACAGTATCGGCAACAGGAACTTTCGGTGTGTCCTGATAAGATACTACGCCCGGGGTAAATACATAGCTGCCATTGGTTCCACAAGTCAGAATCAGCATCTTCAGATTGTATTTAGCCAAAAGTATCCAGCATTTATCCTGTAAATCGATACCCGGATAACCAAAGATGCGGCTGATTGTTACCAATTCCTCATCATTGATTTTAAGGATATTGCAACGACGCATAGATTCGCAAAGAATCTCCTTCGTATAAAATCCCTGGCGAAGATTAATATCGAAAATCTTAATCTGATCTTCTCCGTCAGGCATCGTATCCAAAAAGCACTGGATAGTAGCCCTACTCACAGGACTGCGTTGAGCCAGAGAACCGAAACAAACGGCACGAGTAGAAAGAGCCAGCCGTTTCAAATCGTCCGTAAAAGGTATATTGTCCCAAGCTACCCCCTCTTTAATTTCATAACAAGGTACACCGACAGAATCAAGAGTAACCTGTACCGTACCCGTAGGATAATCCACCTGCTCTATCTGGCAAGTCAGTTTCTTTTTGAGCAAAAACATCCAATATTTCCCGTCCGGCAGCATCACGCCCTACAGCACTTACTACACGACTGTCAAAACCAAACTGTGACACATGATAAGCAAAATTGGCAGGTGCACCACCTATTTTTCTTTCCTTCGGGCAGCACATCCCAAAGTGCTTCACCCATTCCTACGATAATTTTATTCATGATACTTGTTAGATTTATGATTTACTATTTATGATTTATGACGCATGAGTAATTGTCTTATTGATTTTCAATGTGTAATACAGCAGATAAAGTACACCGACTGTCATTACCACTACTGCACCGCTTTGTCCTACTGCATCACTTGCCAGTCCCATTGCCAATGGAAACACAGTTCCACCAAAAGGCCCATAATCATCAGACCGGAAACTTCATTCTTCTTGCCGGGGCATATACAGCAATGCCTGCGAAAAAAGACAATCGAGAATATATTTGAGTTACCATAACCTATCAATGCAATACAAATATAAATAGATGTTTTTGAATGAAAAACAAAAAGCCCTATCATTGCCAATAACATCATAAAACTACTGATAGCAAAGAACGATTTGGCATTCATCTTTCTCAAAATGAAAGAACCTGTAAAAGCAACCTGCCGTACGGAATATAAAATAAAGGCTGATAGCAAACGCAGCATCATCCAATCCCATGCCCAAGCGTTCCATTAAAATCTTAGGTGCAGTAGTATTCGTACCCACATCAATTCCTACATGACACATAATGCCGATGAAAGAAAGCAGAATAAACGGTTTGCCCAATAGAGCTAAACACTGACTAAATGTAGAAGGTTTGCCTTCTTCTTTTTTTTTTCTTCAGCGATCTGTGTCTGCCCTAACAGTAAAACAGCGATTACAGCAATAACCATATAAATAGGGAATAGTACCCGCCAAACCCAGACCAAAGGATGGAATAGCCTGCGTAGCTCCCCACATAGCAATGTAAGGTGCAAGAAACGAGGCTATCGCTTTCACAAACTGTCCAAAGGTTAGACTACTTGCCAGTCGGTCACCTCTGACAATATTGGAAAGTAACGGATTCAGTGAAGTCTGCATAAGCGCGTTGCCGATACCTAATAAAGAGAAAGAAATCAGCATAAGCGTATAACTATCGCCGAAAACCGGTAATAATAAAGAAGCAAAGGTCACCAGCAAACTAAGAAGTACCGTCTTTTTCTGTCCGATACGACTCATCAGCATACCTGTCGGTACGGAAAAGATCAAAAACCAGAAGAAAACCAGCGAGGGAAAGATGTTAGCCTGAGAATCCGTCAGGCCTAAATCAGCTTTTTACATAGTTGGAGGCAATGCCTACCAGATCAACAAATCCCATGGCGAAGAAACAAAGCATCACCGGGAAGAGCTTGGATAACGAAGAATTTGATTTCATGGTTTGTATGGTATTAATTTAAGTATTTCTTGCTCGGGAAAGCACGTTGCAAAGGAAGCGAATACCACGACAACGGGATAACAATTTTGTTACAAAGAATATCAATTATGATACAAGACTGTTTTTTAGCCGTATTTAAACCCTATTATCGTCCTTTTTAGCTACTTTTGTACGAGTATATACAGCAAACTCATAAATAAATCATTATGGAAATACTCTTTAACGGAAAACTTAGTATCGAGGTCTCTGCACATGGAGCCGAATTGTGCAGTATTTTCTCTAATGGAAAAGAATATCTGTGGCAAGCAGACCCCGCATTTTGGAAACGTCATTCACCGGTGCTCTTTCCTATCGTAGGAAGTGTGTGGGAAAATGAATATCGCAATGAAGGTACAACCTATGCCCTTACACAGCATGGATTTGCCCGCGACATGGAATTTACGCTCATATTAGAGCATGACGATGAAGTGCGTTACCAACTTGTCAGCAACGAAGAAACACTCAAGAAATACCCCTTTCCATTTTGTCTTGAAATTGGTTATCGCATCCATGGCAAGAAAATCGATGTAACATGGGAAGTGAAGAATACCGGAGAAAAAGAAATGCATTTCCAGATTGGAGCACACCCGGCATTCTGTTATCCGGATTTCGATGCAGCTACAGAAGAACGGGGGTTCTTTGGCTTTGGAAAAAAGAACAGCCTGAAATATATCCTCATTTCCGAAAAGGGCTGCGCTGATCCGGATACCAAATATTCGTTGAATTTAACTGATGGACTGTTACCTTTAGATATACATACTTTTGATAAAGATGCACTGATATTAGAAAACAGTCAGGTACGGCAGGTTACTTTATATAATAAGGATAAACAACCCTACCTCAGCCTGCATTTCAATGCACCTGTAGTCGGTTTGTGGTCACCCCCTTCCAAGAATGCTCCATTTGTCTGTATAGAACCGTGGTATGGTCGTTGTGACAGAGCACACTATACAGGAGAATATAAAGAAAAGGATTGGATGCAGCATCTGCAACCCGAAGAAATATTCAGAGGAAAATACACTATTGAAATAGAGGAATAAAAGAGAAATAGACCAATCGGCCTATCATATCCATACCAACTCCGTATCAAAGCCGTACCAACTCCGTGTCTGGTCCAAACGCTTAGGTACGGAGCAAATACGGAGTTGGTACGGCTTTGGTGTAGATTAGGGATGGTAAAAGAGGTAAAACAGACTAATTTTACTTCAATTTATAAACCTTGAACGAACTTACCGTATAGCTTCCACCTTTAGCATAGAAACTGATGCGGTTATAAGGTTCCGATGGAAATACAAGGTTTGTCATTGCAAAACGTCCGTCATCTCCAAATGCTTCAATACTCGATTTATCAATAAAAAGACGTAATGTCATTTCCGAATTATCCTCTATTGAGGCAAAAGTCACTATCGGAAAATCCTGACTGAATGATACGATTCCACTTTTACTACGGTCCATCGCAAATTTCTTCTCAACCAGATTATAATAGATATCCACTTCTTCTCCTTTTGAATTGAATAGTTGGAAACCTACAATCTCAGCATTCCGGTTCTTAATTGTCATTTCAATTTCATATGTACCCGTATTATCGGAAAGCAGTTTGTCCATATTATAAGTACGGTCCACTTTGAAGGAATGCTTCTTTTCTTCTTTTTTTCCACGCAGTTTCAGCAATTCTTTAGCAGGAGAAGATTTCAGATATGTTTCACCGGCCGAAGTATAGAGGCTCAAGTCACGAGGAATAGAGTTACCACTGCGATATTGAGTAGTAGGTACATTGTTGGCATATTGCCAGTTGCTCATCCACGCCAATGCAATATGACGCCCTTCGGGTACATTGCTCCAGGTCACGGTAGCATAATGATCCTTTCCCCAGTCCATCCATTTAGTAGCTTTGGATGATTCATTTACAAACCTCTTTCCATCAAAAGTACCTACAAAATATTGGGTAGCGCTACCGCCGAAAGGCCCTCCGGGGTTAATGTTACAAATCAATACCCACTTCTTCAGTTCAGTACCCTCGATGGGCAATTCAATCAGATCAGGACATTCCCATACGCCGCCATGAGCACCCTGGCCTTCACCAAAACTACTTTCATAAGACCAGTCTTTCAGATTAGCAGAAGAATAGATTTGCATTTCCTGTCCCACAGCAAGAATCATAATCCATTTATCGGTAGCATTGTGCCAGAATACTTTCGGATCGCGGAAGTCACGCTGGGTGGAGGTCAAGATAGGATTACGTGCATACTTATTGAATGTCCTACCATTATCCAGACTATAAGCCATGCTCTGCACCTGACGATCGCTGGCCGAAGTATAGAAAGCTACGATTGCACCGGCACCAAAGCCTGCCGTATTATCTTTATCAACCACACATGAACCACTGAATATGGTTCCCAATGCATCAGGTGCAATGGCTACCGGCTGATGTTCCCAACTTACAAGGTCTGTACTAAGTGGCATGTCCCCAATGCATATTTCCCCACATTGAACCATAAGGATTGTATTGATAGAACAGATGGTAAACACCATCTTTATACACCATGCCATTCGGATCATTCATCCAGCCATATTGGGGAGTAAAGTGATAAAGCGGACGGAAGTTCTCACGGTTTGTCGTATCAAACTCATCAGAAAGCTTCATTTCATCCCAGCAAATAGCCGTATCAGGAATCAACTGGAAGTTAAAGGAAAGTGATTTATTATCAAATCCGGAGAGATCTACTGGAACAAAGTAGTCTACCTTATTTATAGCCAGACGAACATTCATGTTGCGTACTACATCATTGTCTGCTATCATATACAGTTTTGCTTCCGGAGAAGCCTCCTCTACGGGAAGCAACAGGAATTTCTTTTTGATTTTCAATCTGGACAATGCTCTGTCCGTCACCTAAATGTTTAATCACGAAAGGAGGGTTAATAGCTTGGCACGAAAAGACCGACCAAATTGTACCTATTATAAAGGTAAGGGTCCATCGCACAGTCAACAAATTGTTTTTTAAATTCATGATGTTTTTGGGTATTACATTTAATTAATAATGGGTTGCTCGGGAAAGCACTTTGCAAAGGAAGCCAATAAAAAAGAAACAGCCTGCTATTTATGTTTCATAAGCTGGTAATTTTGATACCTACCTTTTATTTTGTTACAAATATGTCAGCATATGAAACATAAATTACAGCCTCTTATCATAGAATTCCTTTTATTTGCAACATCAAAACATCACTCGGGAAAGCATGTTTTGAGAGGTAATCCACAGCGATTACAAAATGAAAAGCATATTAATTAAAATCTAAAAACATGGAAGGCATAAAAAGATCACTTCTATTTGCACTCTTTCTTATAATGTGTACACTAGTTCAGGCCCAACGCCTGACTGTACAAGGAAAAGTGGTTTCCAAGACTGACGGAGAGCCTATTATTGGCGCAACCGTCATAGAGACTAACCAGACAGGCAACGGTACCATAACTAATATTGACGGTGACTTTACACTATCTGTACCACAAGGTGCAGAACTGACTATTTCGTATATCGGCTTCAAAACAGTGAATGTGGAAGCACAAGCTACACTAAACATTACCCTGGAAGAAGAATCCGAATTACTACAGGAAATTGTAGTCACAGGCTATACCACTCAACGCAAAGCTGACCTGACCGGAGCGATATCCGTAGTTAGCATGGATGAAATTGCCAAGCAAAATGAAAATAATCCAATTAAAGCATTGCAAGGACGTGTACCGGGTATGAACATCACAGCCGACGGTAATCCCAGTGGAAATGCCACAGTACGTATCCGCGGTATTGGAACTCTGAACAACAATGACCCTCTTTATATTATTGATGGTGTCCCTACCAAATCGGGTATGCACGAACTGAACGGTAATGACATTGAATCCATTCAGGTATTGAAGGACGCAGCTTCTGCTTCTATCTATGGTTCGCGTGCTGCAAACGGTGTTATCATCATCACTACGAAGAAAGGTAAAGAAGGGCAGATAAAGATTAACTTCGATGCTTCTATCGCCGCTTCCATGTATACCAATAAGATGGAAGTACTAAATGCAGAAGAATATGGTCGTGCCATGTGGCAGGCTTACGTAAACGAAGGGCAGGACCCCAATACCAATGCACTGGGTTATAAGTATAGTTGGGGTTACGATGCAAACGGTTATCCTCAACTGAACAACATCAGCATGTCCAAATATTTGGATTCCGCCAACACTGTGCCGGCTGCCGATACTGACTGGTTTGACGAAACCACCCGTACAGGTATTATCCAGCAGTACAATGTATCAGTAAGCAACGGTTCGGAAAAGGGATCTTCTTTCTTCTCACTGGGTTATTATAAGAATATAGGTATCATTAAAGACAGCGACTTTGAACGTTTCTCTGCCCGTATGAACTCTGATTACAACCTGATTGGTAAATTCCTGACCATAGGAGAACATTTCACCCTGAACCGTACTTCGGAAGTACAGGCACCGGGCGGATTCCTGCAGAATGTATTGCAATTCAATCCTTCACTGCCGGTTTATGATATCAATGGAGAATATGCCGGTCCGGTAGGTGGATACCCTGACCGCGAAAACCCCGTGGCAAGACTGGATCGTAACTCCGATAATCGCTATACTTACTGGCGTATGTTTGGTGATGCCTACATTAATCTCAATCCCTTCAAAGGATTCAATGTACGCTCCACCTTCGGATTGGATTATGCACAAAAAAATCACAACGCATCTTCACCTATCCCATCACCGAAGGTAATGTGACAAATGATAAGAATGCCGTAGAAGCCAAGCAAGAACACTGGACGAAATGGATGTGGAATGCCATCGCTACCTACAATCTGGAAATTGGCAAACACCGTGGTGACGCCATGGTCGGTATGGAGTTGAACCGCGAAGACGATATCAATTTTTTCGGGTTATAAAGAAGACTATTCCATCCTGACGCCCTGACTATATGTGGCCGAATGCCGGTTCCGGTACGGCTCAAGCTTATGGCTCGGGTGAAGGTTATTCACTGGTTTCTTTCTTCGGAAAACTGAATTATACGTATAATGATAAATATCTGCTCTCTATGACAGTACGCCGTGACGGTTCTTCACGTTTCGGTAAGAATAACCGCTATGCCACATTCCCTTCCTTCTCACTGGGATGGCGCCTGAACCGTGAAAAGTTCATGCAGAGCCTCAGTTGGATTGACGACCTGAAAGTCCGCGGCTCATGGGGCCAGACCGGTAACCAGGAAATCTCGAACATTGCCCGCTATACTATTTACGTTCCCAACTACGGTGTGACAGAATCAGGCGGTCAAAGCTACGGTACTTCCTATGACATTGCCGGAACCAATGGCGGCAGTATCCTTCAGTCCGGATTCAAACGTAACCAAATTGGTAACGATAACATCAAATGGGAAACAACCACACAGATCAACCTGGGCCTTGATTTCTCAATTCTCAAACAATCTCTTTACGGCTCATTCGACTGGTTCTACAAAAAGACAACGGATATCCTGGTACAGATGGCTGGTATCGCCGCTATGGGCGAAGGAAGCAGCCAATGGATCAATGCTGGAGAAATGAAGAACGTGGGCGTTGAACTGAATCTCGGTTATCGTAATCAAACTGCATTCGGATTGAAGTATGACCTGAATGCCAACATAGCCACTTACCGGAATGAAATTACAAAACTGCCTACTACAGTAGCAGCCAATGGTACTTTCGGAGGTAACGGTGTACAAAGCGTAATCGGACATGGCAATGGTTCACAAGTTGGTTATGTAGCCGACGGCATCTTCAAATCACAGGAAGAGATTGATAACCACGCCACTCAGGAAGGTGCCGGAATAGGCCGTATCCGCTGGCGCGACCTGGATCACAACGGCATCATCAACGAGAAAGACCAACAATGGATTTATGATCCGACACCAGACTTCAGCTATGGTCTGAACATCTACCTTGAATACAAGAATTTCGACCTCACCATGTTCTGGCAAGGTGTTCAGGGAGTAGACGTTATCAGCGACCTGAAGAAAGAGACAGACCTTTGGAGTGGACTCAACATTGGTTTCCTGAACAAAGGTAAGCGAGTACTCAATGCATGGTCGCCCACCAACCCGAACTCTACCATTCCTGCATTGTCGCGCAGCGATACAAACAATGAGAAGCGTGTTTCCACTTATTTCGTTGAGAATGGTTCATTCTTGAAGTTACGCAATATACAGTTGGGCTACAACGTTCCGAAAACCTTTGCCCAGAAGATGAAGATGGAGCGCCTGCGCTTCTACCTGAGTGCACAGAACGTATTCACCATCAAGAGTAAGGAATTCACCGGAGTAGATCCTGAAAATGCCAACTATGGCTACCCCATCCCGATAAATATAACTTTCGGTATTAATGTAGGCTTTTAACAATAAAATCAGTTACTTATGAAAAAGTTAATATATACAGCAATCTTAGGTCTTTCACTGATGTGCGGCAGTTGTACCGACTTTCTGGAAGATCAGCTCCCCCAGGGAACCATCAGCGACGAACAGCTGAAGAACCCGGCATACATCGACAATCTGGTGATCTCTGCTTATGCAGTATGGATTACCGCCGAAGATATCAACTCTTCCTTCTCCATGTGGAATTATGACGTACGTTCGGATGACGCTTATAAAGGCGGAAACGGTACGGAAGACGGTGATGTATTCCACTCACTGGATATCTCGCAAGGTATTATGACTACGGCATGGAACATCAGCGATATGTGGCAGCGTCTCTACAACTGTATCTCACGTGTCAATACAGCTTTGCAACTGTTGGAACAAGTGGATGAACACACCTATTCACTGAAGCAGCAACGCATTGCCGAAATGAGATTCCTCCGTGCACATGGTCATTTCTTGCTGAAACGCCTGTACAAGAAGATCCCGTTTGCCAACGATGCCAACTTGTCACCGGAAGAATACAACTATCTCTCCAACACTACTTACAACAATGACGAAGGCTGGCAACAAATTGCAGACGATTTCCTGTTTGCTTATGATAACCTTCCCGTGAAGCAGGCAGACAAAGGTCGTCCCGCCAAAGCCGCAGCAGCTGCCTATCTGGCAAAGACTTATCTGTACAAAGCTTATCATCAGGATAATGCAGACAGCCACGAAGTGACAAGCCTCAGCACAGAAGACTTGGTGAAAGTAGTGCAATACACGGACAATGCCATCATGTCGGCAGGCGGCTACGGGCTGGAATCGGATTTCCACAACAACTTCCGCCCGGAACCTCAATATGAAAATGGTATAGAATCCCTGTGGGCCATGCAATACTCCATGAACGACGGTACTAATAACGGTAATTGTAACTGGTCTTACGGTCTGATTGTTCCCAACATTCCGGGAGTTACCGATGGTGGTTGCGACTTCTACAAACCGAGCCAGAATCTGGTGAACGCATTCAGGACAGATGCCAACGGACACCCCCTGCTGGATTCCTTTAACAATACTGATTACAATTCACAATCCGATTATGCTGACCCACGCCTCTTCCTGACAGTAGGTATGCCAGGATTCCCTTATGAATTCAATAAGAACTATATGATGGATCAGTCGACTACCTGGAGTCGTAGCAACGGACTTTACGGATACTACATAACCCTGAAACACAATGTAGACCCGGATGGCGATTACCTGATAAAGGGTGCCTGGTGGGGTTCTCCAATGAACCGTATCGTACTGCGCTACTCGGATGTATTGTTGATGCGTGCCGAAGCACTGATCCAACTGAACGATGGACGTATCGCCGAAGCTATCAGCCTGATTAACGAAGTACGCAACCGTGCCAAACAAAGTACAGCCATGATTGCCGACTACGAAATGGAATATGGCGTACGTTTCAACGTTCAGCCCTATACGGGGAGCTACTCACAAGCAGATGCCTTGAAATTGCTGAAGTTTGAACGCCGTGTAGAACTGGCTCTGGAATCAGAACGCTTCTTTGACCTGGTAAGATGGGGTGAAGCCGCCGAGGTACTGAATAAGTTTTATGCCGAAGAAGCTGCCGACTGCACCATCTACACGAATGCCTCGTTCACTAAAAAATAAAAACGAATATCTTCCTATTCCGTTTGCACAGATGAGTGCCAGCAACGGGAATTATACGCAGAATTGTGGTAACTGGTAACCTTATAAAAAAAAGAGCATTATGAAATCAATACTGAATAAACTAAATCTGCTTGTACTGGGAATCGTCCTGCTGTTAGCATTCCCGGGATGCAGCGATGATAATACATCCGAACTGAAACTGGACGGAGACACATGGCTTACCGCCTTTGAACTGAATAACGCCTATATGGGAGTGATAGACCGGACCAATAAGACCGTGACCGTGGCAGTGCCCGAAGTATACGACACTGACGCAATGAAAGTTACCGGTATCGAAGTATCCGAAGGTGCCGAGGCCTCTGTTAAGGCAGGCGATGTGCTGAACTTCTCATTCCCCCAAGTGATAAAAGTGACTAATGGAAACGTATTCCTGGATTATACAGTCAATATCAAGCATGATGAAGCGCAGATACTCTCCTTCAAACTGAATGACGCTTATGCCGGAGTTATCGACCAGTCTAAACGTACCATCACCGTACGTGTGCCAAGCTCAGTCAATATCAAAAATATGGTTCCGGTCATTACAACTTCGGCAGGAGCCATCGTAATGCCGGCATCCGGCCAGGCTATTGACTTCAGTAATCCTGTAGAATTCACTGTTTCATACAACACCGCATCCGCCGTTTATACGGTAACGGTTATCCCGACCGATGCACCGAGCGCCGTATATGTAGGTCTGGCAGCTACATTAAATGAACTAAATCCGGAAGAAAAAGAAGCGGCAACCTGGATGCTGAACAATGTTGCCAATTCTCAGTATATCTCATTCGAAGATGTGCAGGCAGGAAGAGTAGACCTGAGCGAGTGCGAAATCATGTGGTGGCATCTGCATATAGACGGCGGCATCGACAACATGGATAAGTTCGAAAAGGCAGCGCCTGCAGCAATCAGTGCATTGGTGAAGATGAAAGACCTTTATAACAATGGCATGAACCTGTTGCTTACCCGCTATGCCACTTACTATGCTGCCAAGTTGGGGGCTACCTTGGACGGCAACAACCCAAACAACTGTTGGGGACAATCAGAAGAATCCGGTGAAATAGTAGGCGGTGCATGGAACTTCTTTATCCAAGGACACGAGTCGCACGCTCTCTACCAGAATTTGGCGATGAACAACGGTGAAACGAACAAGGTCTATACCTTCGATACCGGCTACCGGACCACCAACAGTACGGCACAATGGCACATCGGTTCCGACTGGGGTGGCTATGCCACAAATGAAGTATGGCGTACCAATCATGGTGGCGTTGATCTGGGTTATGGTGGCGATGGTGCTATCGTGGCATGGGAATATCTGTCCGAAGGTTTTCGCGGAAGCATCGTATGTATCGGCTCAGGATGTTACGACTGGTATGCCTACGGCATAGATGCTTCAGCAGACAAGTATCATGGCAATGTAGCCAAACTGACAGAGAATGCAATTGACTATTTAACGGGTAAATAAAACTAATATATGAAAACAATGATATATTCACTCACACTGGCTGCTCTGATGATCACTTCTTTCAGCAGCTGTAGCGATGACAATGATCCGGTTTTAACTCAGAAAGACTGGGACGGAACCACCACTTATTTTGCTTCGGCAGATGCCATGAAGTTTGATACTTACTATAAGCCATCTGTTGGTTATGTAGGCGATCCGATGCCTTTCTATGATCCGCAGGCAAAAGATTTCAAGATTATGTATCTACAGGAGTACCGTCCGAACCAGGGCAGGCACTTACCACCCGATATGGGCGGTAAGTACTCAGGACGCTGCTTCATACAGATCTATGGGTGAACTGATCTCTTGCGGAGGATTATCGGAGCAGGATGCTGCTATCGGAACGGGTAGTACTATTTATAATCCTTCGGATAAATTGTACTATACCTTCTACACAGGTAACAAATATCAGCCTACTTCTTCCGAGAACGGTCAGGTAGTGATGTATGCTACTTCACCCGACTTCAAGACCTGGACCAAGAATCGCACTTTCTATCTGAAAGGTGACACTGACGGATATAGCAAGAATGATTTCCGCGATCCCTTCGTTTTTGAAGGTGAAGATGGAAAATACCACATGCTTGTTTCCACTACTAAAAGCGGCAAAGGGGTGCTGGCCGAATATACTTCTACAGATATGAAGACTTGGGAACATGCAGGTGTATTCATGACCATGATGTGGGATCGCTTTTTACGAATGTCCCGATGTCTTCAAGATGGGAGACTGGTGGTATCTGGTCTACTCGGAGATGCATGCAGCCGTACGCAAAGTTCAATATTTCAAGGGACGTACACTGGAAGAACTGAAAGCAACCACCGCCAACGATGCCGGTATCTGGCCCGACAACCACGAAGGTTTCCTTGACTCCCGCGGCTTCTATGCAGGCAAGACGGCTTCGGACGGAACCAACCGCTACATTTGGGGATGGTGCCCTACTCGCTCGGGCAATGACAATACTGCCGTAGGAGCCTCTCCGAACGAACCGGAATGGGCAGGAAGCCTGGTTGCTCACAAAGTCATCCAGCATGCGGATGGTACTTTGACTTTAGGCTTAGTAGAAGGTATCAGCCAGAAATATACCACTGCCTCTGCCGTAAAAGTGATGGAAAAAAGTAACGGAGTATCAGAAAGCAACGGTAACTATACTCTGACGGATAATGCTTATATCCTATTCAATCGCTTAAATGTAAACAACAAGATTTCGTTTACCGTAAAGACGGCAGGCGATGCAGATAGATTCGGTATCTCTCTGGTACGCGGTACGGACTCCAAAAAGTATTATACCATTGTAGTAAACCCGGAAGACAACAACAATAAACGGAAGATAAACTTCGAAGAAGAAGGTGAAGATGGTAAAGGATTCATCGACGGAATAGACGGTTATCTGTTCGACAGACCTGCTGATAATACTTATAATGTAACTATCTGTACGGACAACTCTGTCTGCGTGGTTTATATCAATGACAATGTGGCTTATACGAACCGCATTTACGGGATACAGAAGAATCCGTGGTCTGTTAACAGCTACTCGGGAAGTGTGGAAGTCAGCAACGTGAAGGTCAGCTATTACTAAACGGAGAAACGTAGCCAATTTTTACCTTCATTATATATTTCCCCGAAGACCGTCTGGAATATATTCTGAGAGGGGGTATAATCAGTATACGACTGAATAGGGATGAGTATACGACTGAACCCTATTCAGTCGTATACTGAATCCCATTCAATCCGGCACTGAACTAACGAATGCCAGAGAAGTTTTATATTTTGTGTAATTTTCGTACGCTTATCAATTAATGGCACCGGAAACTACATTGCGTACCTGTCCTTCCCGATTGATGGCAATCAGCACCTGTTTCTGTTTTTTCGGGCAGTTGATATAGTAATTTGGCATAAGTTTCTGCCGTGAAGTTAACAATGTAGTTGATGGCATCTTCTATCATTTCCATACCACATGTAGCTCCAAGAGTTTTCAGAAAAAGAATATTCATTATTTTCTACAAATGATATCAGACCTCCTAAAGTTTGTAGTCCGACAAAGAGAAGAATAAAGAAAACGCATTGCCAAATAATGATTGCCACTTTATGGCAATCATTATTTGGCAATGCGTTTACAATATCTTGATTAATCACTGAAAATCATACTTCGCCGCACACGCATAGCCTTCCTCATACAAATCAGTCAGCTTCCGTATATCCCGTTCGATGCGGTCTACCATCACAGGTTTCTGCGGACGGATTACAGTAATTTCTCCCGCTTCTTCCATGCGTTCTACCATCTCCAACTGCTCGTTGTACACACGACAACGGCGGCTCAATGCCTCACGCATCTTCGGATATTTCCGGTAGAGAAAAGACGGGATGTGTATATCCTTTGCTTCCTTGCGATACCCATGATTGCGGGTAAGCACCACTACATTATGCGTGAAACCCTCATTCCGGGCACGCATCAAGGGGATGCTGTCCACAATGCCCCCGTCGAGCATCGGCACATCGTCCACATAAGCAATGGGGCATACAAACGGAAGGCTGCTTGAAGCACGCACAATGTCAATCACCCGGCCTTTATCCTGCTTTTCCTCAAAATAGTTCGCCTCGCCCGTCACACAGTTCGTAGTGACCATTTCATAACGTTCCGGAGAACTGAAATAGGACTCGTAGTCATAAGGCAGAATATGCTCGGGAAACTCCTGAAACAGCAGGTCGAAGTCCATGATATTACGTTTCTTCAACAAATATTTCAGACCGATATACTGGTACTTCTCCAGCAAATCAATATTACTGTACTTGGCGCGGCCGCGCTGACCGGACATGTAAGAAAGTCCGTTACAGGCTCCGGCGCTTACTCCGATAGTATAGGGGAAGCGGATGCCACGGTCCATAAAGCTGTCCAGCACACCGCAAGTGAACACTCCGCGCATGCCGCCACCTTCAAGAACCAATCCTGTTTTGGGGTTGATATGTATCTTTTTCTCCATAATTATCTGATAAAACGCTTCAAAGATAGCTTTTGTTTCCGAAATCTCCCTATCTTTGTGCCAGTAACAATCCATTAAAACCAATTTAATCATGATGAAAAAGTCAATACTTATTGCCACTTTAGGCCTATTAAGTTTCAATGTGTCAGCACAAGACACTCGAAGGCGGAAGAAGGCTTTATCTTCACCACCGTTAAAGAAAACCCGATCACTTCTGTTAAAAACCAAAACCGTTCGAGCACTTGCTGGAGCTTCTCAGCACTTGGTTTCCTTTGAAAGCGAACTACTGCGTATGGGCAAGGGAGAGTATGATTTATCCGAAATGTTTGTAGTACACCACACAATGGTAGACCGTGGCGTGAATTATGCGCGTTACCACGGCGACAGTTCTTTCTCACCGGGCGGAAGCTTTTATGACATTATGTATTGCCTGAAAAACTACGGTCTCGTTCCGCAAGAAGCTATGCCGGGAATTATGTATGGCGATACACTGCCTGTACACAATGAATTGGATGCCGTAGCCGGTGCTTACATGAATGCAATAGCTAAAGGCAAACTGACGAAACTGACTCCGGTTTGGAAACAGGGATTATCTGCTATTTACGATACTTACCTGGGTAAATGTCCCGAAAACTTCACTTACAAAGGAAAAGAATATACTCCGAAGACATTTGCAGAATCTCTCGGCATCAATCCAGATGATTATGTATCACTGACTTCATTCACTCACCATCCGTTCTATACTCAGATGAACATTGAAATCCAGGATAACTGGCGTAATGGACTTTCTTACAACTTGCCTTTGATGGAATTCATGTCTGTTATTGACAATGCTGTTAATAACGGTTATACTGTAGCCTGGGGTAGCGACGTAAGCGAAACAGGTTTTACTCGTGACGGTATTGCAGTGATGCCCGACGCAGATCGTGGTGCTGAACTCACCGGTTCGGATATGGCACGCTGGACAGGTCTTACTGCTGCCGACAAACGTAAAGAACTGACTTCACGTCCATTGCCGGAAATCACCGTAACTCAGGAAATGCGTCAAACAGCATTCGACAATTGGGAAACAACCGACGACCATGGCATGCTTATCTATGGTATCGCTAAAGATCAAAATGGCAAGGAATACTATATGGTGAAGAATTCATGGGGTACAAACAACAAATACAAAGGTACCTGGTATGCTTCCAAACCTTTCGTAGCTTACAAGACTATCAACATCCTGGTACACAAAGATGCAGTGCCTAAGGCGCTGTTGAAGAAGCTGGGGATTAAATAAAGTTATTAGTGGTGAGTGATCATTTATCACTCACCACTATTTCATCATCCTACTATCTATATATTCCGTAAACTGATCTTTATAATTCTCTCCTGTACGATTATGAATCAGTTACGAACTACAGGCTACAAGTTGCTGCGCTATATTCTGAAAAGGCACTTGTAGCTTGCAGCCTGTAACTCATAACTGATTCCCTTTCTAAAGCCCCTATATTGCTCAAAAACCTTTTCAATGTGCATTTTTTGCCCGCATTTCTTGTCAGAACGAACAGTTTGACTAATTTTGCACGCTGATAATTAGTTAACCGGACAATTTCAGTAGCTGGACACACTATGTACCTCCTACTCCTATTCCCGGCACTGACACTTTGAGAAATACTAATACTAATAATTAATAACATGAGTTTGAAAATCGTAGTATTGGCTAAACAAGTTCCCGACACACGTAATGTTGGGAAAGATGCCATGAAAGCCGACGGAACCATTAACCGTGCGGCACTCCCCGCCATCTTCAACCCCGAAGACTTGAACGCTCTTGAGCAAGCCCTCCGACTGAAAGATGCACATCCGGGCTCTACCGTAACCATCCTGACAATGGGACCGGGACGCGCAGCCGAAGTTATTCGTGAAGGAATGTTCCGCGGTGCCGACAATGGTTATCTGTTGACCGACCGTGCTTTTGCTGGTGCAGATACCCTTGCCACTTCGTACGCCCTTGCCACTGCCATCAGGAAGATAGGCGAGTATGACATCATCATCGGCGGACGTCAGGCTATTGACGGTGACACAGCTCAAGTGGGCCCGCAAGTTGCTGAAAAGCTCGGTCTGACACAAATTACTTATGCCGAAGAAATTCTGAACGTGGAGAAAACGACCGGACGTGTTGTAGTGAAACGTCATATCGACGGTGGTGTGGAAACAGTAGAAGGTCCTCTACCTATCGTAATCACTGTGAATGGAAGTGCAGCTCCCTGCCGCCCACGCAACGCTAAGTTGGTACAGAAATACAAACGTGCTCTCGGTGCACAGGAAAAAGCTGCTATCACCAAGGAAGGTGCTATTCTGCCTTATGCTGACCTCTACGAGAAGTACCCTTATCTGAACATCACCGAATGGAGTGTGGCCGATGTCAACGGCGATTTGAAACAATGCGGCCTCAGTGGCTCACCTACCAAAGTGAAAGCCATTCAGAACATCTCCTTCCAAGCCAAGGAAAGCCGTACGCTGACCGGAAGCGACCAGATGTAGAAGATCTTATTGTTGAACTACTCGCCAATCATACGATTGGCTAAGCTACGAGCAACAAGCGACAAGCTACAAGTTGCTGCAACATTATCCTGAACAACACTTGTAACCTGTAGCTAGTAGCTAAAAACTAAAAAATATGAATAACGTATTTGTATATTGTGAGCTTGAAGGCACTGTAGTTGCCGAAGTAAGTCTCGAACTCCTTACCAAAGGACGCAAGTTAGCTAACCAACTGGACTGCCAACTGGAAGCCATTGTTGCCGGTACCAACCTTGCAGGAATCGAAAAACAAGTATTGCCCTTCGGTGTCGACCGTCTGCACATCTTCGATGCTCCGGGCTTGTTCCCTTATACTTCACTGCCCCACTCTTCCGTACTCATCAATCTGTTTAAAGAAGAAAAGCCGCAAATCTGCCTGATGGGCGCCACCGTTATCGGTCGTGACCTTGGGCCACGTGTTTCTTCTGCGCTAACCAGCGGACTGACCGCCGACTGTACTTCACTGGAAATCGGCGAGCATGAAGATAAGAAAGAAGGCAAAGTATACGAAAACTTGCTGTACCAGATTCGTCCCGCATTCGGCGGTAACATCGTGGCAACCATCGTCAACCCCGAACACCGCCCGCAGATGGCTACTGTTCGCGAAGGCGTGATGAAGAAGGAAATTCTCGACACCAACTATCAGGGCGAAGTAATCAACCACGACGTTGCCAAATATGTGCCTACTACGGACTATGTAGTGAAGGTTATCGACCGCCATGTAGAGAAAGCAAAGCACAACCTGAAAGGCGCTCCGATTGTCGTAGCCGGTGGTTACGGTATGGGGAGCCGCGAAGGTTTCAATATGCTGTTTGAACTGGCCAAGGAACTGCATGCCGAAGTAGGCGGCAGCCGCGCAGCCGTTGATGCAGGTTTCTGCGATCACGACCGCCAGATTGGACAGACAGGTGTAACGGTTCGCCCCAAACTGTATATCGCTTGCGGTATCTCGGGACAAATCCAGCACATTGCCGGTATGCAAGAAAGTGGTATCATCATCTCTATCAATAATGATGAGAATGCTCCTATTAACACCATTGCCGATTATGTAATTAACGGTACGGTAGAAGAAGTCATTCCGAAGATGATTAAATACTATAAAGAAAACAGTAAATAAATTTATAAACGAAATGAAGGGAGTCATCATTGCTCTATGTCTATTCTGTACGTGCGGAATGCTGAATGCCCAGAACAAACTTCCGAAAAACGGCAAGCATGTCTATTCATATGCCAACGGAAATGACAGCATAGTATGCTTCTATAAAAACGGAAGATTGGTAGGACAACGGACAGAATATTATCCCAATGGGCAAATACGGTTAATATCAACCTACAAGAATGGGCGCAAGCTGAACTTGAAGCAGTATTATGAAAATGGAGCCTTGAAGCGTGAAGAAGTCATGAACGGCGATTCTTCCGAAGGGCATCTGTATGATATTGACGGTAAAGAACTGGACTTCATTCCTTATATAGAGCTGCCTCAGTTTCCAGGAGGTAATGCCGAGCTATCAAAGCTGATAGCCCAATATACCAAGTATCCTCGGCAGGCCATAAAAGACAAAAAGCAAGGACTGGTCCTCATAAAATGCTCGATAGACAAGGAAGGCAATCCTAAGATGGCAGAAGTTGTGAAGAGCGTTTGCCCCGAACTGGACAAGGAAGCGATGAGAGTAGTAGGTTTCCTGACAATGACTTACAAATTCACTCCTGGGAAGATAGAAGGACAACCGGCTAACATGCACTTCACCATCCCCGTCAATTTTCGTTTATAACTAAAAACAATAAAAAGATTATGGCAAATTTTTATACCGAAGTTCCTGAATTGAAGTTCCAGCTGAACAACCCGATGATGGAACGTATCTGCGAACTGAAAGAGCGCGGATACCAAGATAAAGACAAATTTGACTATGCCCCGCAAGATTATGCGGACGCAATGGACTCTTATGATAAGGTTCTTGAAATCACCGGAGAAATCACCGGAGAGATTATCAACCCGAACGCCGAAGGTGTAGATGAAGAAGGTCCTCACTGTGCTAACGGTCGTGTGGAATATGCCAGCGGTACAAGACAGAACCTGGATGCAATGGTGAAAGCCGGACTGAACGGTATGACGATGCCGCGCCGTTTCGGTGGTTTGAACTTCCCGATCACTCCGTACACCATGTGTGCCGAGATCGTAGCAGCAGCCGATGCCGGTTTCGGCAATATCTGGTCTCTGCAAGACTGTATCGAAACACTGTATGAATTCGGAAACGAAGATCAGCACAGCCGTTTCATTCCGCGTATCTGCGCCGGAGAAACGATGTCTATGGACTTGACAGAGCCGGATGCCGGTTCCGACTTGCAATCCGTGATGCTGAAAGCGACTTTCGACGAAAAAGAAAATTGCTGGCGTCTGAATGGTGTAAAGCGTTTCATCACGAATGGTGATGCAGACTTACACCTCGTACTGGCCCGCTCGGAAGAAGGAACCAGAGATGGCCGTGGACTTTCCATGTTCATCTATGATAAGCGCGAAGGTGGTGTAGATGTACGCCGTATTGAAAATAAATTAGGTATTCACGGTTCTCCAACTTGTGAACTTGTTTATAAGAATGCAAAGGCTGAACTTTGCGGTGATCGTAAACTCGGTTTGATCAAGTATGTAATGGCATTGATGAACGGTGCACGTTTGGGTATTGCCGCACAGTCGGTAGGTCTGTCGCAAGCTGCCTACAACGAAGGCTTAGCTTATGCGAAAGATCGTAAACAGTTCAATAAAGCTATTATTGAATTCCCGGCTGTATATGACATGCTGGCTATCATGAAAGCAAAACTGGATGCCGGACGTGCATTGTTATACCAAACGTCTCGTTACGTAGATGTTTATAAAGCTTTGGATGATATTTCCCCGCGAACGTAAGCTGACTCCGGAAGAACGCCAAGAACAGAAGAAATATTCTAAGCTTGCTGATGCTTTCACTCCGCTGGCTAAAGGTATGAACTCAGAATATGCAAATCAGAATGCTTATGATTGTATCCAGATTCACGGCGGTTCCGGTTTCATGTTGGAGTATGCTTGCCAACGCATTTATCGTGATGCACGTATCACCAGCATCTATGAAGGTACTACTCAATTACAGACCGTAGCCGCTATCCGTTACGTAACAAATGGTTCGTATGCTGCTACACTCCGTGATTACGAAACAATTCCTTGCAGCGAAGAAATGCAACCGCTGATGGATCGCCTGAAAGAAATGACAAATAAGTTTGAAGGCTGTCACCAATGCAACGAAAGAAGCTGCAAACCAAGAACTGCTGGACTTCGTAGCCCGCCGTCTTTACGAAATGGCTGCTGTATGTGTGATGTCTCATCTTCTCATCCAGATGCTACCAAAGCTCCCGAATTGTTTGCAAAATCAGCTGTTGTTTATCTGAACTATGCTGAAGCTGAAGTAGAAAAGCACTTCAATTTCATCCGTAAGTTCAAGGCTGAAGAATTGGAAAGCTATCGCAAGTAATTAACCGATTACTATATTTAAAGAAGGCTGCCTCAAATCAATGAGACAGCCTTCTTTTTTAGGAATAAAGCTCCTTACCGGAACAGTCTCAACTGACTGCGTAACTCATGAAGTTCATTCTGCATCTCTTCCATACGCTGCAACAGGTGATGGATGGCATCAATTCCTTCAATGTTGATGGATAAGTCATAATACATACGGCTGTAACGTTCTATGTCCGGTAATTGAGTAAACGTCAGATAGCGTTCCCCACCTTCGGTCATTACTTCTATCAGGCCACCTTCCTGTAACAAATCGATAAACGACGGTTCAATGTGGCATTTGCGACAATACTCGCTGACTATGATTAATTCATTCTGCATAGTGCTACCTCCTTTTAGTTCATACTTTGAAGTTTACGGAACAACTCTTTCTGCTCTTCCGTCAAGTTCGTCGGCAGTTTCACGGAATAAGTCACAATGAGGTCACCGAACTGTCCTTCTTTCTTATATACAGGGAATCCCTTACCTTTCAAACGAGCCTTCGTACCGTTCTGTGTTTCGGGTTTCACTTTCAGTTTCACCTTTCCATCCAAAGTGTCCACCAATTGGTCACCACCCAGGATAGCGGTATAAAGATCAATAGGCACATCCACATACAAGTCATCCCCTAAACGCTTGAATACCGGATCATCCGCAATCACAAACGTTATGTACAAGTCTCCGGCAGGACCACCGTTAACACCTTCGCCACCATAACCTTTCAATTTAATTACTTGCCCGTTTGCTACTCCCGCAGGAATAGTAATGCGCACATTCTTACCGTTTACAGTCAGCACTTGTTTATGAGTCTGGGCTGCATCACGAAGCGACAGGTTTAAATCTGCATGGTAATCCTGTCCGCGGAAGCCTGCATTAGCACCTCCACGCCCCCGGTTTCCGAACATAGATTCAAAGAAATCGGAGAAGCCGCCACCATGACCGGAAAATTCCTGTCCATCGGATGAATACCAGTAAGAGCCACCATCCGTACCATATCCTGCACCCGAGCCGCCACCAAAGCCTCCAAATCCACCGGCACCCGCCTCCTGACGGGCACGCTTTTGTGCCTCAAATTCATCGGCATGCTTCCAGTGCTCACCATACTCATCGTATTTTTTACGCTTTTCAGGATCACTCAGCACTTCATTTGCTTCATTAATTGCCTGAAATTTATCCTTGGCAGAAGAATCGTTCGGATTCAGATCAGGATGATATTTACGTGCCAATTTTACGGAACGCTTTCTTTTATATCATCCTGGCTTGCCGTCTTATCTACCCCAAGGACTTGGTAATAATCTATATAAGCCATAGTCTATAAATTTTGTTATTCTTATATACCCTATTACAAATAACGCACCAAGTGGGTGTTTTGAATATTAAAATACATAAACGAAAACTAAAAGGAGTATTAAAAAGCATAAACCATAGATAATCAACAAAATATCCATTTACAGAAAGATTCATTAACGTCTTTTTAATTCTAAAACAATGTAAACGACTCGTAACGTCAATTAATTATTCATGCTAAAACTTCCTAAAATAAACGGAAAACACTTTATTTGTATATAAAATAATGCATTTACAGAAAGCATAATTCCCCCAACCTTAATATATTGACTTATTATGAAAAGTAACCATTGGCTACTTACGGTAGCACTCACTTTCATCGTCCTGCAAACCAAAGCAGATGCATGGATACGCATAAACCAACTTGGCTACTTGCCGCAGTCTGTAAAAGTAGCAGTATTCATGAGTGAAGAACCCACTGACATACAAGAGTATGCACTTGTAGATGCCTTCACCGGACAAACAGTTAGAACTTTCAATTCTATCAAATCAACCGGAAAGATGGGCCTAATGAAGAGTACCTATCGTTTGAATTTTAGCGATTTTAATCAACCAGGAACTTATTACCTGAAAGCAGGTAAAGCTATATCTCCCCATTTTCCCATCAATAACCATGTATATAATGGAACTGCAGATTTCTTGTTGAACTATATGCGTCAGCAGCGCTGCGGTTATAATCCTTTCCTGAAAGACAGCTGTCATGTGCACGATGGCTACATCTTGTATCATCCCACTAAGACGGGACAACACATTGATGTCCGTGGTGGCTGGCACGATGCAACGGATTATCTGCAATATACCACAACTTCCGCCAATGCTATTTATCAGATGATGTTCGCCTATCAGGAAAACCCGGAATCTTTCGGTGATTTCTATGATGCTGCCGGACTTCCCGGTGCTAACGGTATCCCTGACATTGTAGACGAAATAAAATGGGGACTGGACTGGTTAAATCGCATGAATCCCGCTCCCGGTGAACTATACAACCAGATTGCTGACGACCGTGACCATGCTGGTATGCGTCTGCCCAACGAAGATAAAGTAGATTATGGTTATGGTCCAGGCAACGGACGCCCTGTTTATTTCTGTAGCGGCGAACCTCAGGTACGCGGCCAGTTTATGAATGCAACTACAGGTGTAGCCAGCACGGCAGGTAAATATGCTTCCTGCTTCGCTCTCGGTGCACGCCTCCTGAAGAATTTCTACCCGGAATTTGCAGCCGAAATAGAGGCTAAGGCTGATGCAGCCTATCAGGAAGGAGTAAAGAAGCCAGGGGCTTGCCAAACGGCATCTGTCTTGTCTCCGTATATCTATGAAGAAGACAACTGGGTAGACGATATGGAATTGGGAGCCATGGAACTGTTTAAGAGTACCGGAGATCTGACATATCTGCAGCAAGCCGTTGAGTATGGACGACGTGAACCTGTTACCCCATGGATGGGTGCTGACAGTGCACGCCACTACCAATGGTATCCGTTCATGAATATGGGACATTACCACTTAACAAAAGTAAACAATGACCGCCTCAGCAAAGAATTCATCCGAAACATGCATAGCGGTATTGTACGTACCTACGAAAAAGCAGTCGAAAGCCCATTCATGCATGGCATTCCCTACACTTGGTGTTCTAACAACTTAACAACTGCCATGTTGACACAGTGCCGCCTGTATCGTGAAGCAACAGGTGATGAAACATACAAAGAAATGGAAGCCGCCATGCTCGATTGGTTGTTCGGTTGTAACCCATGGGGAACCAGCATGATCGTAGAACTTCCCCTATATGGAGATTATCCTTCACAACCCCACTCTTCATTACTAAATGCAGGAGTAGGCAACACTACAGGCGGATTGGTAGACGGACCAGTTTACCGCACTATTTTTGAAAGTCTGCGTGGAGTAAATATGACTGGTATTCCCGGCACTCCCGGACAAGATTATGAACGCTTTCAACCGGACCTGATGGTATATCACGATGCCATTCATGACTATTCAACCAATGAACCGACTATGGATGGAACAGCTTGTCTCACTTATTATCTCTCCGCCATGCAGAAAGAGGGTATGAAACAGGCGGACATTCAGAGTGATAAGAATGTATATGTAAATGACGGTATCATCCGCACTGATCCATCAAAAAACAAATAACGCTTGTCTTTACTGCAGCTGATAAGGCAGACGGTGCCGATGCTATCATCAGCACGCTGAAAAAGTACGGCATCAAAGGTGGATTTTTCTTCACCGGTGAATTCTACGAACTCTACCCTGAAGTAGTCAAACGTCTGCGTACCGAAGGACATCTGGTAGGTAGCCACAGTTATGGACACTTACTGTATATGCCGTGGGAAAATCGCGATTCACTATTAGTAACCCGTGAGCAGTTTGAACAGGATATGCTAAAAAGCTATGCAGGTATGCGCGAGGCAGGTATCGAATACAAAGATGCTCCGGTATATATCCCGCCTTATGAATATTATAATAAAGAAATAGCTGCATGGGCAAAAAATATGGGTATCCAACTTATTAACTATACGCCCGGTACAATGAGTAATGCAGATTACACTACCCCGGATATGGGACAGAAATATCGCAGCAGTAAGTTCATCTATGATAAAATCATGGAAGTAGAGAAAAAAAAAGGTTTAAACGGACATTTGATGTTGATACACTTCGGTACGGACGACCGCCGTACGGATAAATTCTATAATGGTTATCTGGATAAAATGATTAAAACATTGAAACGGAAAGGCTATACTTTTGTACCCGTACTTGAAGCAATAGGAATGTAGTCCATACGATTATCATAAAAAGGTTAGTTAAAGGTTATCATGCAAAGGTATTTAAGGTAATATTCAATCGGTTTGTTTTCAGTAGGCTTTTTTCCTACCCCCAAAGGAAAAAGTTTCAAACCAAAAGCTCCATGCCTGAGAAGGTCCGGAGCTTTTTTCTGCCATTTTTATAATATAATGAAGAAGATTTTGATGCAGATAAGTGCATCAGCCTACGCAGATAAGTGCATCGCCCTACACAGATAAGTCTTCAACCTGATGCAAATAAGTGTGTGGGGTGATGCAGATAAGTGCACAATAAGGAAAACTAAAAACTGTCTTTTACAGCCTGTAACAAGGTCTGTATATCTTCCTCTGTTGTATCAAAAGAAGTCACAAAACGAATTTCATTTTCAGCTTCGTTCCAGAAATAGAAGAAGTAAGACTTCATCAGCTTATCAATAACCGAACGAGGCATAGTCAGGAATAACTGGTTACTCTCCATCTTCTGTGTAAAATGTACACCCGGGAATACCTTCAAACCATCATACAGTTTTTGTGCCATTGCATTGGCATGCATAGCATTCTTTTTTCCACAAATCATCTGTAAGGTAAGCTGTGAACTGACAAGAAAGATAACGTAATTTAGAAGCTAACTGGGCCGATTGCTTCCGCACATAAAGTGCCTCTTTTTTTGAGCTCTGGATTAAAAATGACTACGCTTTCCCCAAGCATCAAACCATTCTTTGTTCCACCAAAACTAAGTATATCAATACCACAATCAACCGTAAGTTCCTTGAAACTAAGATTCAAAGCCACACAAGCATTCGCCAGGCGTGCACCATCCATGTGTACATACATACCATGTTTATGCGCTAAAGCTGTTAATGCATTCAATTCCTCCGGAGTATAAACAGTACCCAATTCCGAACATTGGGAAATATAAATAGCACCCGGCTGGGAATGATGTTGTTCGCCAAAATTCTTTAGATAAGGCTGTACCAACTCTGGGGTGAGTTTACCATCCGGTGTTACAATCGGACGGATCTGGCAACCTGTCATACGTGCAGGAGCACCACATTCATCCACATAAATATGCGCTGTCTCCGCACAAAGAATTAAATTATAAGGACGCGTAGCCAACTGTAAAAAGCGACTGCATTACTACCTGTTCCATTAAAAACAAAAAGCGGTTCACAATCAGCTGTAAATGTCTCCTTGATTTTACGGACGGCTTCCTCCGTCCAAGGATCGTCACCGTAGCCTACTGCATGATTTTGGTTTGCCCGGTTTAATGCTTCCATCACCAATGGATGTACACCGGAATTGTTGTCTGAAGCAAAACTTCTCATAGTTATATTCATTTTATCGATAAATTATCTTAGCACCCGAATTATCATTTACTACTAAGAACATGCAAAGGAACGAAATATATTCGTTAGCAGAAAAAAAGAAGCGTGGATTTTAGAAATCCACGCTTTCGTTTAGGTTTTCAATCGGTTTTTTCATTCTTTAGCCGATATAAACATTCACGCCCAAAAAAATGTAGAGCTCTTCGTTCTCTTGGTGCAATACAATCTTGTCTTCACAAGCTAACCATCCCAAGGCGGCTCCCAGTTCTTTGTCCTTCAGCCCGGACTTTCTCTTCAAAGTCCCATAGTCCCATTTGGCGTAATTGCTAAGCAACCTCCAAATCTTGCCTGCGTTCAGACCGATGTCGCTTTTGTTCATCTCTTCTCGTCATTAAAAAGGTTAAATAATTGATTGGTTTTTGTTTAGGTTATCCTAATTTATCACCCTAAAGGTATCACTTTTTTTATTTATAAAACATAAAAAACGAACAAAAGATATCTTTTTTAATCAAAATTGTAACAGTTTCGTAATAATATACAGGTAATATGAGTAGAAAAAAAGACTAGAAAAGAGAAACGACCACAGTACCTTCATAGAGATACTGTGGTCATTTATTATAATTATGAGTTCAGGAAAAAACGGGTATTACATCATGCCACCCATGCCGCCCATACCGGGAGCACCCATTGGCATTTCAGGTTTGTCTTCCTTTTTTTCAACGATTACACATTCAGTAGTCAGGAACATACCTGCAATAGAAGCAGCATTTTCCAAAGCTACACGAGCAACCTTTGCAGGATCAACTACACCGGCAGCATGCAGGTTCTCATATACATCAGTACGAGCATTGTAACCGAAGTCACCTTTACCTTCACGTACTTTCTGTACAACTACAGCACCTTCTTTACCAGCATTGGCAACGATCTGACGCAACGGTTCTTCAATAGCACGCTTGATAATGTCAACACCGGTAGTTTCATCGATGTTATCACCTTTGAAGCCTTCCAATGCATCGAGTGCACGGATGTAAGCTACGCCACCACCCGGTACGATACCTTCTTCTATAGCAGCACGTGTTGCACGCAAAGCATCGTCTACACGGTCTTTCTTCTCCTTCATTTCAACTTCAGAAGCAGCACCCCCGTAAAGAACTGCAACACCACCAGACAATTTAGCCAGACGTTCCTGCAATTTTTTCTTTGTCATAATCAGATTTAGTAGCAGCAATCTGAGCTTTAATCTGTTCGCAAACGTTCCTTGATATTTTGTTTGTCACCGGCACCGTTTACGATGGTAGTGTTATCTTTAGAAACTGTGATCTTATCAGCAGTACCTAACATTTCGATGGTAGCTTGTTCCAGTTTCAGACCCTTTTCCTCACTGATCACTACACCACCATTCAATACGGCGATATCTTCCAGCATTTCTTTACGACGGTCACCGAAGCCCGGAGCTTTCACAGCACAAATCTTCAATTGAGAACGCAGACGGTTTACAACCAACGTAGTCAAAGCTTCACTGTCCACATCTTCTGCGATTACCAACAGAGGACGTCCAGTTTGTACAGCAGGTTCCAGGATAGGCAAGAAATCTTTCAGGTTAGAAATCTTCTTGTCGTAGATCAGGATGTATGGTTTTTCCATTTCACACTCCATCTTCTCCGTATTAGTAACGAAGTAAGCGGAAAGGTAACCACGATCAAACTGCATACCTTCTACCACACCAATAGTAGTATCAGTTCCCTTAGCTCTATCTTCGATAGTAATTACACCGTCTTTAGAAACCTTACGCATAGCATCAGCGATCAACTTACCGATAACCGGATCATTGTTTGCAGATACAGAAGCAACCTGTTCGATCTTATCGTAGTTGTCACCTACTTTTTCAGCTTGTGACTTAATTGAGTCAACCACTTTGGCAACAGCCTTGTCAATACCACGTTTGATATCCATAGGACTTGCACCGGCAGTTACGTTCTTCAAGCCTTCAGCAACAATAGCCTGTGCCAATACAGTAGCAGTAGTAGTACCGTCACCGGCATCGTCACCAGTCTTGGAAGCTACTTCTTTCACCAACTGTGCACCCGTATTCTGGTATGCATCAGACAGTTCCACTTCCTTAGCTACAGTTACGCCGTCTTTCGTGATGTGAGGAGCGCCGAATTTCTTTTCGATAATCACATTACGGCCTTTAGGGCCGAGAGTTACTTTCACAGCATTTGCCAGTGTATCGATACCTTTTTTCAATTGGTCGCGGGCATCGATATTGAATAATATTTCTTTTGCCATAATGATATTTACAATTTAAATATTTTATAATTACTATATTAACCTAACACAGCGAGTACGTCACTTTGACGCATAATCAGATATTTAGTGCCTTCAACTTCCAGTTCGGTACCAGCATACTTGCCATACAAAACGGTGTCGCCCACCTTCAATACCATCTCTTCATCTTTCGTACCGTGACCAACTGCCACAACTTCACCTTTCAAAGGTTTTTCTTTTGCTGTATCCGGAATAATGATACCGCCAATTGTTTTCTCTTCTGCAGGTGCAGGGAGTATCAGCACTCTGTCTGCCAATGGTTTAATGTTCATAGTTCTTTTTGTTTTTTATATGTTATACATTTATTATAGTAATGTCTTGCCTCGTTATTGGTGAGACGCAAAATAAAATGCGAAAAGCGTGCCAAATAGCAAAGTTAAATTTCTGTCAGTATAAAACTGCCAAATTGGCAAAGAATAAGACATAATATTCCATTATTTTTAGAGAAGATAAGCGACATCTCAGCATAACTGTTTCATGATTTGCATTATCTTTGCCCCCTCAAAAAACGTTTTTAGAACATGAATGCAGTCTGGATTGTTTTGCCCATTCTCACATTATTAATGTTTGAGCTGGGATTGACACTTGAAATTAAAGATTTTAAATTATTTCGTCAACGCCCCTATCCTGTAATTGCAGGATTGATAGGACAGATAATTCTTTTACCTGTATTAGCCTTTGCACTGGGGTATCTGTTTCATCTGGAACCTCTATTTTTTATTGGATTGGTACTCATAGCCTGTTCTCCGGGAGGAAGTTCTTCCAATATATTCTCTATGATTGCCAAAGGCGATGTGGCACTTTCCGTTTCGTTAACTGCCCTCAGCAGCATTATCACCCTATTCACTATTCCTGTCATTATGGAGTTTGCCACACAAGTTGCAGGAGACAATAGTGGAATAATCATACATTTACCTGTCGGTAGCCTCATCATCCAGAATTTACTACTTATGTTGCTCCCCATTGCAACAGGCATTTTAACAAAACGTTTCTGCCCTGAAGCGGCCGAACGGATACACAAAATATTATCTAAAGTAGCTTTTCCCGCCTTGATATTATTGGCCTCTGTCTTCTTCATACAACATCACGAAACGATAGCTGCACAGATCGGACGATTAGGATTGTGCATCACAATGATGATTTTGCTGGCTATGGGTGGAGGATATATAATCTCTTGGCTAATGAAATTGAACAGAAAAGAGCAACGCACACTTATCATTGAAATAGGAATGCAGAATGCAGCTCAAAGTATTGCCATTGCAAGCAGCCCGTTTATATTCAATAATGATGTAATTGCTATACCAGCCATTATTTATGCGCTGATGATGAATATTATCTTATTAGTATATGTGGGAATAGTAAAGAGAAGATAATCAACAGTGAAAATTACACTAAAATTCCCTCTTACAAGAAGCTAAGACCTTTGCATGCAAGAAGTTAACTTCTTGTCAACAGAGAGTTCAGTTCTTGTCAACAAGGAATTGGCGACTGAAAAATGATAAACTAAGCCAGTTTAGTCAATATCCAGATCCGTATCACAACTCAATTCTGTCGAATATCCCTGCCAGAAGCTCTTGGTAGAATGTACTAAAGCACTCCCCATCAAGAAAAGGAATATTACGGCTATTAACGTCATCACCATACCGATGGCTGCGTAATACTTTGCTTCTAAAACATCCATAATAGTTATCTTTGTTAGGTTAGTACTACAAAGATAACCAAGATGGACTACAAAGAGTTTACTCTTTTTATGAAGTTTTTATTTCTTTAAAGTTTGTATCAATTCTTCGGCCGAAACCAAATTCTGTTCACCAGTCTCCATATTCTTCAGCGTCACCTTATTCGCATTCATTTCATTCTCTCCCACAAGGGCTACAAATGGAATGTTCTTGGCATTAGCATAGCTCATCTGTTTTTTCATCTTTTGAAGAATCCGGAAAAATTTCTGCACGAATACCTTCAGTCCGTACCTTAGCAAGTACATTCAGAGAGTAAGCAGCTTCTTTCTCACCAAAGTTAATAAAGAGAAGTTGTGTACTGTTCACAGCTTCCTTCGGATAAAGGTCAAGCTGATTCAATACATCGAAGATACGATCGGCTCCAAAAGAGATACCTACACCGGAAACACCAGCCATACCGAATACACCAGTCAGATTGTCATAGCGACCGCCACCTGTGATACTTCCGATCTGCACATCCAAGGCTTTCACTTCAAAGATAGCGCCAGTGTAGTAGTTCAATCCGCGGGCAAGCGTCAGATCCAGTTCCAGTTCATTTTTCAAACCGAAAACAGACAGAGTTTTCAAGATAAACTCGCTTTCTTCCACACCCTTTTGACCGATCTCACTACCCGCAAGCACTTCTTTCAAAGTAGCCAATTTTTCTTCATTCGTACCATTCAGCAGAATAATAGGTTGCAATTTGGGCAATAGCTTCATCACTGATACCTTTTTTCCTTCAGTTCTGCATTCACATTGTCCAAACCTATTTTATCCAGTTTATCAATGGCTACTGTGATATCCACTATTTTATCAGCCTCACCAATAATCTCAGCGATACCGGTCAGAATCTTACGGTTATTAATCTTAACACAAACCCGGATACCCAAACGGGTAAAGACCGTATCAACAATCTGCATCAACTCTACTTCATTCAGTAAAGAGTCACTACCCACTACATCAGCGTCACATTGATAAAATTCACGATAACGTCCCTTCTGTGGACGATCTGCGCGCCAAACGGGTTGTATCTGATAACGTTTGAAAGGGAAAGTTATTTCATCACGATGCATTACCACATAGCGGGCAAACGGCACAGTGAGATCATAACGCAAACCTTTCTCACAGAATTTACTGGCAAGTTTAGCAGCATTACGACTCAGTAGTTCCTCATCAGTCAGCCCGGAAAAGTAGTCACCTGAGTTTCTGTATCTTGAACAAGAGTTTATCACCTTCTTCGCCATACTTCCCCATCAGTGTAGAAAGCATTTCCATTGCAGGTGTTTCAATCTGCTGAAAACCATAGAGGTGGTATACATCGCGAATGGTATTGAATATATAGTTACGCTTCGCCATCTCTACTGGCGAAAAGTCACGGGTTCCTTTGGGAATACCTGGGTTTTGCTGCCATAATTATTCTATATTATTTAGTTTGGAATGCAAATTTACGGCAAATTATTGAATTAGCTGAAAGAAAGACAGGAGATTTTGAATGAATATGTACATAGCCATGTGTTCGTATATGGAGAACATGTCCGCTTTCGAACAATGCCCAATACATACATTCAATTAGATATCAACACCTTATCCTTTCGGCATATCATTTGCTATTGTGTTACCAAAAACATTAAAAGAAGAATATTATGAAAAAACAAATCAGTTTATTATTCGCAGTGTTCCTATGTTGTTCTACTATCAGCTGGGCACAAAAACCCGGAAGAGTCTAAAATGAAAGACGAGTTTTTACAAGACACTCAACTCATTGAGGCAAGAGAAAAAACAAGCTTTAGATAAGAAAGATTATGCAAAAGTAGAACAGTGCAACTGGGATATCATCGACAATTACAAGAAACTTCCGGAAGCAGTACAAAAAGGTATAGAATTAAACTATGGATACTATTATTATGATATTGCCTGTTACCAATCTCTACAAAAAAAAAAGACAGAAGATGCTTTTTGAAACATTTTTGATCTGGCTTTTCAGAATGGATATATCAATTACACTCATATACAGAAAGATACAGATTTGGATAACATACGCAACGAAAAAGAAATTCCAGGAGACACTGGCTAAAATCAGAGAAGAAGGAGATTATCTTTATATTCTGCAAAAAAGCAGCCGAGTATACCAGTACTCCTCCCCATTTCACATATATGGAGCCGAGCGATAGTAATCTGATAGGTGTGAAGGAATATTTTAAATTAGAATAGCGTAGCTGGCACAGGGGATGAGTTCTCGAAGATAAAGAACATACTGACCTTTATACACAATAAAATCAAACATGACGGACAACATAACAACCCTGAGCATCTAAATTCCATTGCCTTGGCGGAAGCCTGTAAAGACGGTTCCCGTGGTTTGAACTGCCGTGGACTGGCCACTGTATTGAATGAATGTTACCTCGCAATGGGTTTCAAATCACGTTTTATAACCTGTATGCCTAAAAAATACATCAGTGATTGTCACGTTATTAATGCTGTTTATTCTAAAACTCTGGATAAATGGGTATGGGTAGACCCTACACAAAATGCTTGGGTCATGGACGAAAATGGTACCATGCTCAGCATACCGGAAGTACGCGAACGAATGCGTACAGGTCTGCCACTGGTATTGAATAAAGAAGCCAACTGGAATAATAAACAAAAAACCACTAAAGAAGAGTATCTGGACTCCTACATGGCTAAGAATTTGTATTATATTAACTGTACATTCCGTAGCGAATTCGGTACAGAAGACAAAAAGTATAACCCTGCAGACTATGTTGCCCTTATGCCGACTGGTTATTATAATGACATGGAAAAAGGTTCCTACATCACTTATGATGCCGACTGGTTCTGGCAATCACCATATCAGAAATAAAAACAGACCATCTATCTTAAGCAAACAGACCACCTATTCGCAGTGAATAGATGGTCTGTTTTTATCGTTTTATATATTGGACAAGATTAGTCTCTGCGACCCATAAATATCATAATATAATAAATCAGCGTTGCCAATGAGCCCAATGCAGCCACTACATAGGTATAAGCAGCAGAACGAAGTGCATCTTCAGCCTGCTTATGATTGTAAGAGTTCGTAATGCCCGAACGACTCAACCATACCAATGCACGCTTACTTGCATCTATTTCCACCGGCAAAGTGATGAAACTGAACAGCGTTGTCATAGCAAACAAAATAATACCTGCCAGCAACAATTGCGGGAATGTATTCAGCAACAAGATACCACCCAGCAGCAACCAGGTCATCCACTGTGAAGCAAACGATACCACCGGTACAAGCTTGCTACGCATAGTCAGCGGAGCATAAGCCCGTGCGTGCTGTACTGCGTGACCGCACTCGTGAGCAGCAACGGCAGCAGCCATGATACTATTACTTTCATATACACCTTCACTCAGGTTTACTGTCTTATTGGCAGGATTATAGTGGTCTGTCAGTTGTCCCGGCGTATGTGTCACCTGAACATCATAAATTCCATTGTCATGTAGCATCTGAAGGGCAACATCACGGCCCGTCATTCCATTACCGGTAGGGATTTTGGAGTACTTCTTGAACTTGTTCTGCAAGTTCATTTGCACCAGCCAGCTGACTACAGCTATACCAATAAAGATAATCCATTGTATTCCTATCATTCCTTCCATAATTTTTTTCTGTTTTTAGTAATTAAAAATGTGTCGTTTGTTATATATAATACAAATTGTTTGCCAAAAATAAAGGGAAACCGTGAGCTTTACTACAGTTTCCCTTATATTTTAGGAAGAATTAGCGAAAACCGACTATTGCCCAACAAGTTGTAACTCTATCACGTAATCCGTATCTGCGGGAACTTCCGGTAACTGCAACACCACTCCCTGTCCGGCACGAGTGATCCGTACCGGAGATTGATCTTTAAACAGAAAGCCTTTCTTCACCATTTTTCCATCCAATGGAAGATACAGTGCATTATCCGTCAAGTTCAGAATATGAACAAAGAGCCGGTTTCCCTTTTGCGTTGTCACACCCCAGTCATGCGGAGCAACCATACCACCACGCGTGCCGTAAATCGTTTCACCGTAAACTTTCATCCACTCTCCTACTTCTTTCAACCGCTGAACTGCCACTTCCGGTAGACATCCGTCGGGCTGAGGGCCTATATTCATCAACAAGTTCGCATTCTTTCCGGCAGCCTTCACCAGATAATGGATCAAAGTTTTCGTTGACTTTATACTCTTGGTCGGTTATTTTATATCCCCACATTCCATTCATGGTTTCACAAGTTTCCAAAGGCAGTCGACTGACATCTTGTCCGGAAAGCCCTGCACTGTTCTCGCCCGGCAGATCACGCTCGAAAATCTGTATATCCTCTCCAGGGAAAGGCATCTGGTGATGATTGTTACCCACCAAGCAAGCAGGTTGCAGGCCATGTATCAACGCATACTGTTCCGGTAACTGCCAGTCGAAATCAGGATTAGCATCCTGATCCCACCAGCCATCGAACCAGATAGCACCTATCGGACCATAGTTCGTCAGCAACTCCGTCAACTGGTTGTTCATAAAAGTATAATAGCTTTTCCAGTCTCCCTTCGGATTAGGGCGTCCGGTTCCACGCCCTGTACGTCCCCAAGGTGCATCTTCACGATACCAGTCGATATGGGAATAATAAAAATGTAACCGAACCCCCTGCTTATGACATTCATCTGCCAGTTCTTTCACAATATCCCGTTTGAAAGGAGTGGCATCCACAATATTATAATCAGAATATTTAGTATGGAACATAGAAAAGCCCTCATGATGACGACTTGTAAAGACAGATATACTTGGCTCCGGATGCCTTAATAGCACTTACCCATTCAGCCGCACTAAACTTGGAGGGATAGAAACCTCCGGCTAGTTTGGCATATTCTTTATAATTCAAATCTTTATTGGTCATTGTCCATTCACCGGTAGCCAACATACAGTATAGCCCCCAGTGTAGAAATATTCCAAACTTATTGTCTTGAAACTCCTGACGGGCTTTCAGGTTCTCGGCAGACGGTTGATAAGTCTGCGCCTTTGCAGGTAAAAAGGATGCTGCAAACAAAAGGAATAAAAGAAGTTGTGTTTTCATCATAAGTATGCGGATGGGTTAATAAAAAAATGAGATTACATCAGCACATATACTGATGTAATCTCATTATAATATAATTAGACTTACTCTTCTGTATAACGTTCAATCGTCTGTCTCCACGATCAGGACCTACGGAAACAATCTTGATGGGCACACCAAGCTGTTCTTCCAGGAATGTCAGGTAAGCATTAAATTCTTCCAGGGAATTCGTCTTCGCTCTGCATTCTCGTCATGTCAGTTTCCCAACCGGGTAACTCAACATAAACCGGCTCAAGACCTTCACTGATGTCATACGGGGAAATAATCGATTTCTTCACCGTTTACTTTATAAGCTACACAGGCTTTGATTGTTTCGAATGAATCGAGTACATCGCTCTTCATCATGATCAATTTGGTAACACCGTCTACCATAATGGCATACTTCAACGCCACCAAGTCAATCCAACCGCAACGACGTTTACGACCTGTTACCGAACCGAACTCATGTCCCAGTGTACAAATTTGGTCACCTGTCTTATCAAACAGTTCCGTCGGGAACGGACCTGCACCTACACGTGTACAGTATGCTTTGAAGATACCATAGACTTCACCAATCTTATTAGGAGCCACACCCAAACCGGTACATGCACCTGCACAAATAGTATTGGAAGAAGTAACGAACGGATAAGAACCAAAGTCGATATCCAACATCGTACCTTGAGCACCTTCACAAAGTACTGACTTATTATCGTTCAGCAGGTTATTGATTTCATGCTCGCTGTCTACCAACGGGAATTGCTTCAGGTACTCAATGCCTTCCATCCAGGCCTTTTCAATTTCTGTCAGGTCATATTCATAGTTCAAACCTTTCAGAATTTGCTCATGACGTGCTTTGGCTTCAGCATATTTCTGTTCGAAGTTATGCAGGATATCACCTACACGCAGACCGTTACGACTAATCTTATCAGTATAAGTCGGACCGATACCTTTACCCGTCGTGCCTACTTTAGCATCACCTTTCGCAGCTTCGTAAGCGGCGTCCAATATGCGGTGGGTCGGCAAGATGAGATGCGCTTTCTTAGAGATATGCAAGCGCGCTTTCAGGTTATGACCGGATGCTTCCAATGCTTCAGCCTCTGCCTTAAAGAGAGCCGGATCAAGCACTACGCCATTACCAATGATATTCACCTTGTCACCTTGGAAAATTCCCGAGGGAATAGAACGGAGCACATACTTCTGCCCTTCGAACTCGAGTGTATGTCCGGCATTCGGTCCGCCTTGGAAGCGAGCCACGACATCGTATCTCGGAGTTAATACGTCAACGACTTTGCCTTTGCCTTCGTCGCCCCATTGTAATCCTAATAGAACATCTACTTTCATTTTTCTTTCTTATAGTTATTACTTTTCTTCTTACGTTTGTTAGCTCGGTCGCACTTACTGCACAATCCATACAGATAAAGCGAATAATGCGACAGACTGAACCGACTCAATTTAGTATTCCCAATCGCCTGCTGTAATTCTTCGTTCTGAAACTCAGTTACTTTACCACACTGCGTGCAGATCTGATGGTGATGCGTATCACGGTTATAACTTTTTTCGTATTGGGAGGAATTTCCAAACTGGTGTTTAATAACCAGTCTTGCATTGATGAGAAGGATAATAGTATTGTAAAGAGTCGCGCGGCTCACACGGAAATTCTCCTGGTCAGCCATCAGCGAATAAAGCGTATCGATGTCAAAATGACCATCAATGGAATAGATAGTATCGAGTATGGCATAGCGTTCGGGAGTCTTGCGATGCCCGTTCGCGTTGAGATATTCAGTGAATATCTGCTTTACCGTATCTTTCACATTCTGACTTTCCATTTTGGCGGCGCAGTTTTTACAGCCAACAAAGTTAAGCCTTTTTTTTGCGGAAAGCAAATGAGAAAGAGGAAAAAAAAAAAAAAAGAGTGATAGAGTAATCACCCTATCACTTTATTCTACTTCTTCTCTTACAAGATTATATAGCAACTGTTCGGCTTCCGATTCGGAATGTTCCATCTCTTCCACCCGACGGCACACTTGGAAAGCATGTTCTTCACTATGCTGCATGAAGCGGCGAATGGCCGCCATAGCTGCATTGCGCACGTGGTAGGAACCGGAAATGAA
>VOFJ01000136.1_pt1 | contig 102628 bp, 115 predicted proteins | sample 5384081 | NCBI WGS metagenome assembly VOFJ01 (sample SAMN12384729, study PRJNA508395) | human gut metagenome | isolation source: healthy gut I | host: Homo sapiens | reverse complement strand
AGCGGACTTTAATGAATCCAAAATAATTGACGGTGCAGTTGATCTGAGATGCACCCAGTTTGCGGAGCTGCTTCAGGATAATACCTCCGTGCTCTTCTGTCCAGTCCGGCATGTTTCAGGAACTCATCACGGGTCAGGTCTGTCTTCTTGATGCCCTGGGCAGCGAGTTTGTTTACAACTTTTTTGCTTCGGTAGCGATGGAAGCGTGATCAGTTCCCGGCACCCAACAGGCATTCTTGCCTTCCATACGGGCACGACGAACCAAAAATATCCTGAATGGTATTATTAAGCATGAGTCCCATGTGCAACACACCGGTGACGTTCGGGGGCGGAATGACGATGGTGTAAGGTTCACGACCATCGGGTTTCGAACTGAATAAACGGTGTTCCAGCCAATACTGGTACCACTTTCCCCCTCCACGTCAGCGGGATTGTACTTACTTGCTAATTCCATGTTTCTTTATGTATATGATAATGTATATTCAAAAAATAACGGCTGCAAAATTAATAATTTTAATTCAAATCTTACCACCCACAGGATGTTTCTGTGCCCGGAAAGATAATTTATATCCCTCATAAACAGCAATTCCATAAAATAAGGCGGACATCGACACCACATTCTTCACCATGACAGAAAAGATTTCGCCATAATCGACTCCTGCCAGCACTTCGAAAAAGGTCATATCATAATCCTTGGCAGCAAAGCCGATGATGGATAGGAAATCACCCAGCACACAACTGATCAATGCCAGTGCTGCTCCAAGAAGACCGAAGACGGGACGTATCCCCTTCCCCTGCCGCATGGCGAAACCAACCAGGAATCCGACTCCGATAGCCATATATCCCATCTGAAGACCTGTAGATACGGAGATAAGACTCCATGCCACCGCCCCCAAGATACACGCGACGGATGCATACAGCACTCCTTTGGGAAGATTTTCTTCGGCGAGAAGTTCTTCTTCCGTCATTGACACCGGAAAGTCGTCGGGCTTGGGAGGAGCCATCTTCAACAGTTCTTCATCCTTCTCGAAGTTTTCGCATTCTTCGTCAAAGTCAGGAAGCTCTCTGGTACGTTTGCAAACAAGCCCTTTCCCATTCACGAAATCACGTGACACGCAATTCCGGCAATACTTTTCAATTTCTTCTACGGTAGCCATCTTTCGTTTAACAGTTTTTTTGCAAATATAGAGGTATTTTTTTCGCGTGACGTTTATTTAATGCATATTTTTGTTGACTAAAATCTGAACGGATGATGAAACGGAAACTGATAATTAGATATATACTCCTGGGAGTACTGCTGCTTCTGGTATGGATGACACAGTCGATTCCCGCTTTGGGAAACCTGTATTCACAAACCGTTTATCCTGTCATCTCCCGCGTTTTTGTCATTCTTCTCCAACTTATTCCCTTTTGCCATAGGGGATCTATTTATTTTCGGGAGTATCACGGGAGTCATCGTTTATCCTTTTTATGCCCGTATCCGCAAAAAACTGCCGTGGAAAAGGATTCTGCTGCGTGACGGAGAATATCTGTTATGGGTTTACGTATGGTTCTACCTCGCCTGGGGATTAAACTATTCGCAACCAAACTTTTACCAGCGTACGCATATTCCTTATACAGCTTACACACCGGAGATTTTTCAAGAGTTTGTGGATGACTATATCGACTCACTGAACAGTTCGTTTGTTCCCGTAAAAGGAATACATGAGGAACAGGTACGTGACGAAGCTGTCAAACTTTACAATCAATTAAGCGACAGCCTGGGAGTGCACCGCCCGCCATTTCCCAATCCACGGGTAAAGACGATGGTTTTCACCCCATTCATATCAATGGTCGGAGTTACGGGAAGCATGGGGCCTTTCTTCTGCGAATTCACCTTAAACGGAGACTTGCTCCCCATCAACTATCCGGCAACGTACACTCACGAACTGGCTCATCTGCTGGGAATTTCGAGCGAGGCAGAGGCCAATTTCTATGCCTATCAGGTTTGTACCCGTTCACAAATAAAGGGGAATCCGTTTCAGCGGATACTTCTCGATTTTGAATCATGTACTGGGGAATGCCCGACGGCTGTTGAGTGAAAAAGAATACGCCGATATAATCAACCGTATCCGACCGGAGATTATAGAACTGGCGAAAAAGAATCAGGAATACTGGATGGCTAAATACAGTCCGCTGATCGGTGATGTTCAAGACTGGATATACGACCTTTATCTAAAAGGAAACAAAATAGAAAGCGGAAGAAAAAACTATTCGGAAGTGATCGGACTGTTGATTTCGTATCAAGTATGGAAAGCGAAAACCCATCAGACCAATAAAAAGACTTTTATTAGCGCCCTTGCTTCTGTTTTCGTACCGATTAAGGCTATAAAAGACAAGGAAGCATTATCTTTGCAACATTATTTATAAAAAAAAATCAAAGGAATGATACATACAAGAGAAGAACAGATGGAAGCCTTCGGCCGCTTTCTGGACATCCTCGACGAGCTTCGGGTTAAATGTCCGTGGGACCGCAAGCAGACAAACGAAAGTCTGCGCCCCAACACTATAGAAGAGACTTACGAGCTTTGTGATGCCTTGATGAGGGATGACAAAAAAGATATTTGCAAGGAGTTGGGAGATGTGCTGCTACACGTAGCATTCTATGCAAAGATCGGTTCGGAGACAGGAGACTTCGACATCAAAGATGTCTGTGACAAGTTGTGCGACAAACTGATTTTCCGCCATCCTCACGTATTCGGAGAAGTAAAAGCTGAGACTGCCGGACAGGTATCCGAAAACTGGGAACAGCTGAAACTGAAAGAAAAAGACGGAAACAAAAGTGTATTAAGCGGTGTGCCCGCTGCACTCCCTTCGCTTATCAAGGCTTACCGTATTCAGGACAAAGCACGCAATGTAGGTTTCGACTGGGAAGAACGCGAACAGGTGTGGGATAAGGTAAAAGAAGAAATCGGAGAATTTCAGGCAGAGGTAGCCAATATGGACAAAGAGAAAGCAGAAGCTGAATTCGGCGATGTCATGTTCAGCCTCATCAACGCTGCCCGCCTCTACAAAATCAATCCGGACAATGCTTTGGAACTAACCAATCAAAAGTTCATCCGCCGTTTCAACTACCTGGAGGAACATACGATTAAAGAAGGGAAAAACCTCAAAGATATGTCTCTCGAGGAGATGGACGCTATTTGGAACGAAGCTAAGAGAAAAGGACTGTAACACCATTCGACTTCCTTATGGAATGGATATAATACCTGTCCAAACTCTGTTATTCCCACTTCCAATGTTCTACTCTTTTAGTAAAGCAACAAAGATACATCCGGAAACAAAAATCAGAGGCTCTATCCTATGCGGATAGAGCCTCTGATTTACTCTGACAGAACGTCTGTTTCATCCAAACAGAGCCTCCGTTTTATTTCTTCCTTTTCGGATCATTTCCTCCGTCCTTGCGGTTCATACCTTTCAGCATTTCCCGATGGAAACGCATCTCTGCACGTTGAACGAGGAATATCTTCTTGTTGGAAAGTATCTTTTTTAAACCGGTCCAGATAAGACTCTTATCAAGACGGTCGGCAGCGATACGGTTGTCACATACCTTTGCTACAATTTCTTCGTACTGGGCTTCTGTTGTTTTGTCGTCTTTACCTTGACGCATTAAACTCCACGATTCATCGTTCAGTTTCTTCTTCTTCTCCTGCAGTTCAAAATAAACCGGGAAGAATTTGGCAGCCTCTTCTTTGGTCAATCCGGCCTGCTCAATAATAAACGCTTTCTGTTTATTCCGGAATTCCTCACGGGACAAATGCTGGTCACATCCATCGGCAGCCCAAAGAACAGGCATAAAGCCACATAACAAAACGACTAAAGCGATTAGTTTCTTCATTTTCTTATTCAATCTGTTTTAATAAATCATTCTACACTCGCGTCACTCAGATAGACGTATAACGAATAATCATCCAACATCGCACGGTCTAACGCAACATCAATCATCTCGTCGGATACCTTTCCGTATCCGCTTCCATAGCCGTTACTGCCACCGCTATATCATCTGCCACCGAGGTTTATGGTCTGATGACGCTACCCGGATAATCAGGGCAGCTCCTACAAACATAGCCGCCATATAGAATAATGGTTTCAATCTCGTCCATGTCGAAATATGCTCTTCCTTGAAAGCGACTTTCTCTTTTTCAGGAAGTTTGTTCATCACCTCTGAAGTCAGATTTTCAAAGTAACCGTCGGGCACTTTGAAGGAATGCTCCCTTTCCGATTTTCTTCAATAGGGTATCTTCTTCTTTCATACGTTTTTCTCCTCTCTTTTGATTAGACGATATCTGCTTTAAAAGGTTTAATCTACTTCTTCCAAAAACTTCTCTATTTTCTTTACCGCATGGTGATAGGAGGCTTTCAGCGCTCCGACTGAAGTTCCAAAGATTTCTGACATCTCTTCGTACTTCATTTCCTGATAATACTTCAGGTTGAACACCATTCGTTGTTTTTCGGGCAAGGTCAGCAATGCTTTCTGCAATAACATCTGCACCTGATCGCCCGAATAGTAAGGGGATCACTCTCCAGTTTCTGCACAATCGCCGCTTCGGGATCGTCGATAGCCACCGTCGTTGTAGCACGCTGCCTGTTCAGAAAAGTAAGACATTCATTCAGCGCAATACGGTAGAGCCACGTAGACAACTTCGCCTCGGCACGGAAATAGTCAATATTTGTCCATGCCTTGATGAAGGTGTTTTTGCAGAAGGTCGTTCGCATCTTCATGCGACAGTACCATCCGGCGGATCTGCCAGTATAACTGCTCGCTGTATTGCGCCACAATCAACTCAAATCCTTTCCGCTGTGTACTCTCCTCCTGAAGGAGTTTCAGAACCTCACGTTCGTTATAAGGGGTCATAGTCTCTCGTATCTGTATAGTTATTTATGGTTATGCACATATTCTCTCTTGCCAAAACCGTTTGGGGGAAGATAGCCGCCGCTTCATTCAACAATACAGACTCGTCCTCATAACGGGCGGAAAAATGTCCGATGACTAATTGTTTCACTTCAGCATTCAAAGCAATCTGTGCGGCCTGTGCAGCAGTTGTATGATGAGTTTCCCTTGCCCGCACCTGTTCGGTCTGAGCAAAGGTGGCTTCGTGGAAAAGAAGGTCTATCCCCTTTATCTGCTCCACGATCTCAGGTCGGTAGATCGTGTCGGAGCAATAAGCATATTTTCGTGCAGGGGCAGAAGGACGGGTCAGACGATGATTCGGAATGACTTCTCCTTCGGGAGTTACAAAATCCGCTCCGTTCTTGATCCGGTTCAGTTCGTAAACGGGTACTTTATAGAAATCCACCATATCTCTGATGATATGATTGGGACGCTGCTTTTCTTCAAAAAGAAAACCACAGCAAGGAATACGGTGTCTCAGAGGAATGGTGGTCACAGCCACCGAGCGGTCGTCATAGATCAGCGTCGGCTCCTTCGTCTCAAATTCATGGAAAAAAAGACTTTATAGGCCAGCGTTTTGCAAAAAGAAAGAAAGTAAGGGAGCAAACAGTTCTTCCAGTCCTTTGGGTGAATGGATATGCAAGTCTGCCGTTCGTCCCAACAGACCGAAGGTAGAAATCAGTCCTAACAGTCCAAAGCAATGATCGCCATGAAGATGGGAAATAAAGATATGATTCAAGCGGGAAAACTTCAAGCGGGAACGACGCAACTGCATCTGCGCTCCTTCCCCACAGTCAATCATAAAAAAGCTTTTTCACGCAAGTTCACAACCTGCGATGTCGCAAAATGGCGAGTTGTGGGCAAAGCAGAACCGCATCCAAGTATATGTAGTTCGAATTTCTCCATAGCGGCACAAATGTACACAAGTTTTTTGGTATTTGCGCTATCATGGCAAAACAAAAAAGCGCCCCCTTGATAATCGGAGCGCTTTTCCATTATATAGAAATAACGATTATTTCTTTCCAGCTTCCATCTGTTCCTTCAAGGCAGCCAAAGCGTCGATGTCACCCAGAGTAGTAGATGCAGCCTGGTTCTGGATCATCGGAGCATCTTCTCTCTTGTTGTTAGAAGACTTCTTAGCACCGGATGCAGCTTTCTTTTCTGCTCTTTCTTCAGCCTTAGCTACATCTTCGAAGATACGGCTGTGAGAAAGGATGATACGCTTAGCGTCCTTGTTGAACTCAATTACCTTGAATTCAAGCTTCTCGTCCAACTGAGCTTGTGAGCCGTCTTCCTTTACGAGGTGCTTCGGAGTAGCGAAACCTTCTACACCATATGGCAGAGCAACAACAGCACCCTTATCCAGCATTTCGATGATAGTACCTTCGTGTACAGAACCTACAGTGAATACTGTTTCGAATACATCCCAGGTTTTCTTCAAGTTGCTTGTGGCCAAGGCTCAAGCGACGGTTTTCCTTGTCGATTTCCAGAACTTGTACGTCGATGTCTGCACCAATCTGAGTGAATTCTGACGGATGTTTAACCTTCTTCGTCCAAGACAGGTCAGAGATGTGAATCAAGCCGTCAACACCTTCTTCGATTTCAACGAATACGCCGAAGTTAGTGAAGTTGCGAACTTTTGCAGTGTGCTTGCTGCCGATAGGATACTTCTCTTCGATAGTTTCCCAAGGATCAGACTTCAGCTGCTTGATACCCAAAGACATCTTACGCTCTTCGCGGTCCAAAGTCAGGACTACAGCCTCAACTTCGTCACCTACCTTCATGAAGTCTTGTGCAGAACGCAGGTGCTGGCTCCAAGACATTTCTGATACGTGGATCAGACCTTCTACACCTGTAGCGATTTCGATGAATGCACCGTAGTCAGCCATCACAACCACTTTACCTTTCACCTTGTCACCTACCTTCAAGTCAGTGTCAAGAGCATCCCATGGGTGCGGAGTCAGTTGCTTCAAGCCAAGAGCGATACGTTTCTTTTCGTCATCGAAGTCAAGGATAACAACGTTGAGCTTCTGATCCAGTTCAACCACTTCTTTCGGATCGCTAACGCGGCCCCAAGAAAGGTCTGTGATGTGGATCAAACCGTCTACGCCACCCAAGTCGATGAATACACCGTAGGAGGTGATATTCTTAACGGTACCTTCGAGAACTTGTCCTTTTTCGAGCTTGCCGATAATTTCTTTCTTCTGTTGTTCCAGTTCAGCTTCGATAAGAGCCTTATGAGAAACAACCACGTTCTTGAATTCCTGGTTGATCTTAACAACCTTGAATTCCATAGTTTTGCCAACGAATACATCGTAGTCGCGGATAGGTTTCACGTCGATCTGAGAACCCGGCAAGAAAGCTTCGATACCGAATACGTCTACAATCATACCACCCTTTGTGCGGCACTTGATGAATCCCTTGATAATTTCTTCATTTTCCAGAGCAGCGTTAACGCGATCCCAAGAACGAGTAGCGCGGGCTTTTTCTGTGTGACAGAACGAGTTGTCCTTTTTTGTCTTCCTGGTTTTCGATGTATACTTCTACAGTATCACCTACCTTCAGGTCCGGATTGTAACGGAACTCATTCAAAGGAATGATACCGTCTTTGATTTGTAACCGATGTTCACAACTACTTCACGCTTGTTCATTGCGATTACGGTTCCGTCAACAACCTCACGGTCGTTCACTTTGTTAAGCGTACCGTCGTAAGCCTTTTTCCAGTTCTTCGTGGCTTGCGCTGGCTACAGCTTCGCCATTTTCATAAGCATCCCAGTTGAAGTCTTCAATAGGAGCTACGTTCTTTAAGTTTTCCATTAATAAATAAATTGTTTAATACTTTAATTGAATAAGACATTATATTATCTATAAATCGGGCGCAAAGGTAGGAATATTTTCTTGACCGACAAAAAGAATACCCAAAGAAAAGATGGTGATATCCGTATTTTTTGTAATATTGCAAAACTAATATTATACGACTTTCAACATGAACGGAACATTGGACAAAATCAGGGTGCAGTTTGATTATCTGCCACTTATTAATTTCGCGATGCAGCAAAACAAAGTATCGGTCATCCATCAGCTTTCGATTGAAAATATGACGTCCGAACCCTTCAGAAACATTCAGGTACAAATCACGGCCGAGCCCGACTTCGGCAGTATCACTCCTGTGATGATGGAAGCGATTCCCGCCAATAATTCCGTGTGTCTGCAATCGTTCAGCCTGGTCTTGTCCGCCAATTATTTCGCCCAGCTGACCGAGCGTATGTCGGGAAGTCTGAAAATAGAAATCCGCTCCGAGGCGGAAACGATCTTTACCCGGACCTACCCCCATCGACATTCTGGCATACGACCAATGGGGCGGAATCAATATATTCCCCGAGATGCTGGCAGCGTTCATCACCCCCAATCATGCCGTGCTCACTCCTATTATCAAGAGAGCCGCCGCCATTCTGGAACAGTGGACCGGTACTCCGTCACTGGACGAATACCAAAGCCGCAATCCGGACCGTGTGAGAAAGCAGATGGCAGCCATCTACACCGCTCTTACCGAACAGCAAATTATTTACAGCACCATTCCCGCCAGCTTCGAAGAGCACGGACAGCGTGTCCCGTCTGACAGATTCCGTACTGGCACAAAAGCTCGGAACTTGTCTGGATATGGCACTGCTTTATGCTTCCTGCCTCGAATCCATCGGACTGAATGCCCTCATCGTCATCACCAAAGGGCATGCTTTCGCAGGCGGCTGGCTGGTGCCGGAAACCTTTCCGGACCCTGCCATCGACGATGTATCCTTACTGACCAAACGAACCGCCGAAGGAATCTACGACATTACACTGGTAGAAACCACCTGCATGAATATGGGACATAATGTCGACTTCGACAACGCTGTGAAAAGCGCTAACGGCAAACTGAGCGATCCGGGCAGTTTCATCCTCGCCATCGACATCAGAAGGGCCAGGCATTCGGGGAGTCCGCCCGATCCCGCAGCGCGTACTGAACGGACAAGTATGGGAAATAAAGGAAGATGAGGATATGAACAGAAATACCACGCACGCCACTCCGCAAAGCGTGAATCCATATGATTTGTCGGGCAGCGAAACTCAGACAGTCCTCACCAAACAGTTGCTTTGGGAGAGAAGGCTGCTGGATTTGAGTCTGCGCAACAACTTGCTGAACATCCGGATTACAAAGAATACTCTTCAGCTGATTCCGGCAAACCTTGCCTGTCTGGAAGACGCCTTGGCAGAAGGAGATGAGTTTCGTATCCTCCACCGTCCCGCCGAATGGGAGAATCCGGCGATGGAGTTTGGCATTTATTCTTCCATACCGGAATCGGATCCGATAGCCGACTTTGTTAATTCGGAGCTTTCACAGAAAAGGTTACGTTTTTACTTGCCGGAGAATGATTTGGGCAAAGCACTGACTCACCTGTACCGTTCGTCCCGTACTTCTATCGAAGAGAACGGAGCGAACACGCTTTATCTGGCTCTCGGACTTCTGAAATGGTACGAAACGCCTTCCAGCGAGCGTCCCCGTTATGCACCGATAGTGCTGCTGCCGGTCGAAATCATCCGCAAGTCAGCCGCCAAGGGGTATGTGATTCGTTCGCGGGAAGAAGAAACGATGATGAATATCACCTTATTGGAAATGCTTCGTCAGAACTTCGGCATTTCCGTACCGGGACTTGATCCGCTTCCGACGGACGAAAGCGGAATCAACGTAAAACTGATTTATTCCATCATCCGGCACTGCATCAAGAATCAGCGCAAATGGGATGTGGAGGAACAGGCTATTCTAGGTATCTTCTCCTTCAACAAGTTTATCATGTGGAACGACATCCGCAACAATGCTCACAAACTGACTCAAAACAAGGTGGTCTCCAGCCTCATCAACGGAAAGATCGAATGGGACGTAACTGCGGAAGAAGTGGATGCCGCCTACATGGACAGGCAGTTATCTCCGGCAGATATTGTACTGCCTATCATTGCCGATTCATCTCAGCTGGAAGCGATTTATGAAGCGGTGCACGACAAGACTTTTATCCTGCACGGCCCTCCGGGAACCGGAAAGTCCCAAACGATAACGAATATCATCGCCAACGCGCTTTATAAAGGTAAACGAGTCTTATTTGTTGCCGAGAAGATGGCAGCCCTCTCCGTCGTCCAAAACAGACTGGCGGCCATAGGGCTTGCCCCGTTCTGTCTGGAGATTCACTCCAACAAGACAAAAGAAATCCACTGTCATCTCGCAACTAAAGGAGACAACCGAAATCATCAGACGAACTCCTCCCGAAGAGTTCAGGAAGGAAGCCGAACGCCTGCTGAAGTTACGAACGGAACTAAACAAATACATCGAAGCCTTACACAAGGAATATCCTTTCGGACTTTCCTTCTATGATGCGATCATCCACTACCAGTTAACAGACGTTGAACCCTGCTTCGATATCCCGTCATCTTATCTGGACAATCTGGACAAAGACCGATTCTCACATTGGGAAGATGCCATCGAATCTTTGGTCAGTACCGCCAATGCTTGCGGTCACCCGTATCTTCACCCATTGACAGGGATTTTCATTCGGGAATATTCGTCCGCCATCAAAGAGAGGAAGCCTTACAAACGCTCGCCACTTTCATCGGCTTATTGACTGCCATACAATCGAAACTGCCTGTCTTTTTCCGCTTTACTGGAAAATACGGACATTCATCCCACCCGCAAGGATTTCAATATAATCAGCGCCATTATCCGAAAAATACTCGATATTCCGGAACTGACGCCCGAACTGCTGACCACTCCTTTATTAAATGAAACGCTGGAAGAGTACCGGAAAGTGACGGAACACGGCAGGAAACGCGATGAAATCAAAGCAGAAATAGAAAACGGATTCACCAAAGAGGTACTGAAGATAAACGCCGGCCCCATGCTGGCCGAATGGAATCGGGTATCCGCCCAATGGTTTCTCCCACGATATTTCGGACAAAGAAAAATAAAAAAGGTGATTCGTCCTTACGCTCTGCAACCGGTAAAGCCAGAGACAGTCCAGCCTTTGCTCCATCAGGTCATCCGGTATCAGGAAGAGCTTGATTTTACAGACAGATACGCCGCCAAGCTGCCTTCTTTATTCGGAAGATTCGGAAGAGATGAAGAGTGGCCCATCATCGATCAGATCATCCATGAGGTATCTTCGCTTCATTCCCTGTTACTGAGTTATTCAAAAGATGTGGCGAAAACATCCCGAATCAAACAGAACTTAGCGTTACAACTGACAGAAGGTATCCGGACATTCAGAGATATCCATTCTCATTCTCTGAATGAATTGTATCAGCTGGTCGACACGCTTACGGCAACCGAGCAACGGCTTTCCACCACTCTGGGCATAACCGTAGAGACGCTTTATACAAACTCCGCCGACTGGATCGGCATCGCCCTACAGCAAGCCGGAATATGGAAAGAAAATCTGGACAAACTCAAAGACTGGTATCAATGGCTTCAATCCTACAACAAACTGAACGAGCTGGGTCTCGGATTTATCGCAGAAGAATATAAGGAAAAGAATATTCCTACGGATTTACTCACCAGCAGCTTCCGCAAGAGTTTCTACCAAGCCGTTATTCACTATATCATCGCCAAAGAACCGACGCTGGAATTATTCAACGGCAAGATATTCAATGATATTATAACCAAATACAAGCAGGTATCCGCCAACTTCGAGGACATTACCAAAAAGGAACTGTTCGCCAGACTGGCTTCCAACATTCCGTCCTTCACCCACGAAGCCATTCAAAGTTCAGAAGTCGGAATATTACAAAAGAATATACGCAATAATGCACGCGGAATATCCATCCGCAAGCTATTCGATCAAATACCTATCCTGCTGTCCCGTATGTGTCCGTGTATGTTGATGAGTCCTATATCGGTTGCCCAATATATCGATGCCGATGCAGAGAAATTTGACTTGATCGTCTTCGACGAAGCTTCACAGATGCCGACTTACGAAGCGGTAGGTGCCATCGCCCGAGGCAAGAATGTAGTTATCGTAGGCGACCCCAAACAGATGCCGCCTACCAGCTTCTTCTCCGTTAATACCATTGACGAAGACAACATCGAGATGGAAGATCTGGAAAGTATCCTTGACGATTGCCTCGCTCTCTCTATCCCTTCCAAATACCTGCTGTGGCATTACCGAAGCAAACACGAAAGTCTTATCGCTTTCAGTAACTCCGAATATTACGATAATAAGCTGATGACTTTCCCGTCACCGGACAATATTGAATCGAAAGTCAGAATGGTCGCCGTAGACGGTTATTATGACAAAGGAAAATCCCGTCAGAACCAAGCGGAAGCGCAAGCCATAGTAGACGAAATAGCGAGAAGGCTGAGGAGCGAAAAATTAAGGAGAAAAAGTATGGGGGTAGTTACTTTCAACGTGGTTCAGCAGGCGTTGATAGAAGATTTGCTATCCGATCTCTTCGCCTTTCATCCTGAACTGGAAACCTTTGCGCTGGAATGTGAAGAACCCCTGTTCATCAAGAACCTTGAAAATGTGCAAGGAGACGAACGGGATGTGATACTGTTCTCCGTCGGCTATGGTCCCGATGCCGAAGGGCGCGTCAGCATGAACTTCGGTCCGTTGAACCGTGCGGGAGGTGAAAGACGGTTAAACGTAGCCGTCTCCCGTGCCCGATACGAAATGATCATCTTCTCTACGCTGAGATCGGACATGATTGATCTGAACCGAACTTCTTCTATCGGAGTAGCCGGGCTGAAACGCTTCCTTGAATATGCGGAGAAAGGAACCAAGCGCATACTGAATACCTCGACTAATATTCGGACCTCGGAAGAAGAAACTTCTATCGAAAAGATTATTGCCGACAAGTTACGTTCTTTGGGATATACCGTACATACTGATATAGGCTGTTCCGGATATAAGATCGATATTGGCATTGTCGATACTCAAACCCCGTCCAACTACCAATTAGGTATTATCTGTGACGGAAAGAACTACAGACGTACCAAGACTGTCCGTGACCGGGAAATTGTTCAAAACAATGTACTCAAAGCACTGGGATGGAATATCTGCCGTATATGGACGATGGACTGGGTGGGAAAAGCCGGATGAAGTGATGGCGTCTATACAAGCAGCGATTGCTCAGGATATGAAAGCGGAGAAACCGGTTATAGTAAAAAAGGAACAAGAAAAAAGAGAAAAGAATGTGCAGGAAACGCCGATGCAGCTAAAATCTGCATGCGCATACACAAACTTTTCTTTTATCTCCGTACAAAATTATAATAGTACTAAAATACGTCCGTTCCTGTACGCTGCCGACGACATCTTCGCTAAAAGAAATAATCCTATTATTGTCTCCCAAGTCCAAAAGATAATAGAAAATGAAGCCCCGATCAGCAAAACCTTACTTGGAAAGAAAATCATATCCGAATGGGGAGTCAACCGTGTAGGACCACGAATAGATGCTCAATTGGAAATAATATTCGACACATTACATCTTTACCGCATAGAACATGACGGGCTTATCTTCTGCTGGAAAGATGAAGCGCAATACCGTTCTTATTCAGAGTACCGTCCCGATTCCGACCGAGATGCAGCGGATCTGCCACCCGAAGAAATAGCCAATGCCATCCAACAAATATTAATCAATTCCATCAGCCTGCCTTTACCCGATTTGGCAAAAGCATGCGCACAAGTATTCGGCTTCACACATGGGGTCAAACATCGAAGCATCCATGCTCAGAGGGATTCAGGAAGCGGTAAAAAGGAATTATGCCAAAGTTGAAAACGGAAGGGCAACGATCATCGATTAACACGGTAAGGCAGACACAAACAGCCGCCACCCGTCAATACCCCTTCTGCAAACGTTTCAGAGCAGCAATAGAATCAGCTACATACGTATTATCCGGTTCTATGGAACGCCAATAACAAAGCGTCCCTATCAACCGTTTCAGATAAGCAGGATCATGGGAGCCGATTCTGCGTTGATGTTCCGCCAGCCCCTTTGTCAAAATGAAATAGACATTCTTGCGAATCTCTCTCTTTCGGGCTTTAGGAATAGTCAGCTTCACACCGGAGCTGACAGATACTCCCGTGATTATCTTCCTGTCATTCTCATTCAGAAAACGGGTTTTCTGATGATTCGGTTCAAACTTCTCTTCCCTGATGATTTCCTTGACCCGGGCAAGCACCTCCTCTTTCGGAAAGACATCGCCCGAAAAGGTGAGGTCGTCGGCATAACGACTATAAGTCAGCCCGAATTCTTCCGCCATCACCGCCAGTTTCCGGTCCATCTCATAAGCGATGATGTTACTCAGTACCGGACTGGTAGACGCTCCTTGCGGCAAATGCCGACGCATACAACACAACTCGCCCAGCACTTTCGATATATTCTTCGGATAGCCGATCTTTTCGAAAGTCTTTTTCACCCTCGGACTACGTATGGAAATAAAGAAATCATGGATATCCGTCTTCAAGACACAGCGTTTTCCCAGATGAGGACGGACGTTATCGACGATGGAATGCTGACGCCGGAATCCCGTAGCGGCAGGATGCACATTTACAGACAGTAATATACGATGATAAATAGTATCCTGAATGGCTTTCAGTTCCTTGTCCGGAGCAGAGATCATACGGTATCCTCCTCTCCGCTTTCTGATCCAGAACTCCCGATAATGCGAAGAGACATCCTGCAGTATCTCTTTCAACCTCATCACCTCTATTCCCAACAGATTGGCACACCACACCACCGCCTCTTCATCAAATACAGGACATGTTCTCATTTTAGGAGTGACTACTCCTAAAAGCATGCCTGAGCCAAGCTCCATGTTCCCATTTGTTTTTGGAAGTCTCTTCGTTAGTAGTATTACCGCTGCCTGTTGCTTTCCATCTTTTGTATCCTTCCTGTTTCCGGCTCGAAGAAATCAATTTATAAATCAGAAAACCGGTAACAATAAGTATCGTAATTAAAATTCCGTCCATCTTGTTGTTACATATATAAAAAGGAGAAGAAGAGGATGAGATTTTACTAAAATAAATAGAGGTATTTATACCAGAGATTTATTTTCCAGGAAAATACCTGTGCCTGCGAGGCGACTACACCTCTTTTCTGCTAAATTTTTCCTCATCCTCTTCCTCACAAAGATATGTATTTTCTATACATTATGCAACTGTTATGAAGAAAAAAACTACCGGTTAAACAACTCGAAAGTAAATTTACATCCGATCCCGCTGAACTTCCAGTTCTCACTGCTGACGAATACTCCCACATCAAAGACATGCGTACCGATACCATAACCCACTTCCAGATATGGCTGGAGATGCGGCATAGAGAGCGCACTGATATAAAGACGTTCGTTCTGCACATAGCGGGTATATTTCATCAAATGCCGGAGAATAAGGAAAGGAGCCTCGTAAGTGAAATGTCCGCGTACATAGCGGCGGGAGGAGTTGTACCAACGTCCGTCGAGCACCTGAAACACACCACCGATTTCATCATTCCACCCTACCGGCAGATTATGACGGGCAAAATTGGCAAAGTCCACAAAGTACAGTTCATCCTGATTGGTAAACGCCCCGAAGCCGAAACGATAATAAATATTTCGCATCAGCCCCAGCTGAATCTTATGTTGAAGGTCGAATTCTATCCGTTCATATTCTCCGGTACTTTTAAATACTCCTTCTATTCCCCGTTCATAGTCCACCGAAAATGTCGGATAGTCAGAGCGGAGATTGATCTTACGCTTTCCGTTCATATAATAATAAAGCGCCGGAGTCCATTCCACCCGGATGCGCGGGGCAAAGCTGATATAGGTATTTCTGAAGCGTTCCATAAATTCCGGCGGAGGCATCGGATAGTCACCCGTAATCACAAAACGGGATTTCTCGACAGCTGTTCTCTTGTGTGCCGAGAAACCGAGGCTGATATCCAGTCCGTTGGTAATTTCAAAACTATGACGGAAGTTGAAATACAAGTCCTTGAAATAATCCAGATGGATGAGGTCGAAATTAAAGATACTGTCCGGCATCGCTTTCAGTTCGTCCAGCATCTTGCTGCTATAGATACGGTTACCATTACCCACACTCAACCGGAAAAAGCCCCGTTTCTGCGGCCAGTACTCAAAGTCGGCATTCAGCGACCAGTAGAACTCTTTCCGTGTAAAGTTATAACCCAGTTTGGGTACGATGCGGAGCCACTTGTCGCCTCTGAAAATCCGGTTGTAACGGAAATCCTGCCGGTATGATAATCCGTTGCTTCCGCTATAACTGAACAAAAGCGGATTGATAAACGGCGAGAAGCGGACACTTCCGATATTGGACAGATTGAATTTATAATCTTCCACCATCAGGTCGCCCATCGTTCCCCAGAAAGCCTGACTCTTGGATTTTCGTTGCACCGACACGGTATCCCGTCTGTATGCGTAATCCTTATAAAGTTGTTTTTCCCTGTCACTCAAAGGAATGGGACGTAATACGCCAAACGTGGAAGCATCTGTTTTATAGGCATTCGTATCACACTGCAAGGAGAATGATTCCGACAAATTATACTTTTTCTTCTCCTTCTTCCGAACCTTTCTTTCTTTCCAGTTCTATTGATTTATAGTCCAACGAAGCGGTATAATTGCCGTCCACCTTATTGCCCAGGAACTTAAAAAGGGCCTCCACATCATAACGCACCGGGAGAAACTCATCTTTCTTTCCAACTTCCCCCATCTTGATCCAGCAAGTAAACGTAATCAGTTCCGACCGTCCCGAAAAACGTATTTCACGCACGCTCCATACATTGCTGCTGACAATCATATAGCCGCCCACCAGCTGGTCGCTCTTGGTACGGGGAATGAAACGTATCCGGTAGTCGAGATTATTGGGATCGCCCATCACACTGTCTATCCGGTATTTGTAGTATTTCTGCCCGTTCTTGGCAAGCGGAGACAGCAAGCGTTCGTCATTCAGAAGAGAAGATGAGTAGATATTGACACTAAAATATTCAAGCAGCCCCGGCAGTCCCCTGTTTCCTCTCACAGTGCCTTGTGATGCCTTTACTTTTTGGTCATAGATATTGGGAGCTGTATAATGCAGGTCACTATACGTTTCGAGCAAGTATTCACGTACCCCTTTCTGCAAGCGAAACATCGAAGGAACGTACCGGAGGATAAAATTCTTCTTCTGAATATTCATCTTACCCTTTATATATAGGTTCGCGCGATAGTCGCTCACTATACTTTCATAAGAGGGAGCAAAAGTCATGACACGCTCAATGATGGAATCAGCAGATATCTCCTGACTTGTATAAGGATTAAGAACAAGATTGGCTGCCCCCTTCGGAATAAAAGAGAACAAGCACAACATACATCCTATCAATATCTTATATTTCAATCGTCGTATCTCCTTGTTTATTGTAGGCAAATATAAAAAAGAATATCGAAAAGCAAGGGAATTAAGCTGCAAAAAAGAGTTAGCAAGGAAAATCCTTTCCCCATGCCACGCATCATATCAGTTTTCATGGACATTTTTCTACTTATGCTACATTCACATTTCTATGTAGAAGGTGATTCATTCTTGCATGATTTAAATCACTTCCTGCACGTTATGGGTCATCTTGAGGCAGGCTATAAACTAATCCTGATTAACACGTTTTTTACCTCTTATCTTTAATAAATCTATCTTCGACTATACATAAAACTATTCGTCTGACAGCTGTTATTTTTTCGTCTGACAGCTGTTAGACGAAAGAGTAACAGCTGTCAGACGAAAGTTCAACAACTGTCAGACGAATAGATTTAAGTATAATGGGGACTAGTTCTTTGCAAAAACAGAATTAAATCTTAATAAAAAAGACGAATGATTAGTTCATTAACGTACAGTTTTGAACTAAAATGCTTACCATTCCTTTTAGGCACGAACAGGGTTTAAATAAAGAATGAGTCCCTTCCAACTAAACGAAAGTAAAAGTAACAGCATCAGTATAAGGCATCCCTGCATATCCGTGTTAAAGTTATCCTCACCTGCCTTTTATTTTCCACTTTATTCTTGACGAAAAAGAAAAATGTTGTATCTTTGTTATGCATTTCATACCAGAAGGCGGGGAAACCTGCCAATCCTCGTGGCAGGCATTTTTATGCCTGTCCACGTTCATATCTATATGGCGGTTCCGTACCCCGTGTAGAATGTTAATGCATCTACTGCCTTCTGGTGAAATGCAACGGGAAAGGCGGAACCGCTCTTATTATTTTAGAAAATCTTCGCCTACCACACACTCATAATCACTTATTATGGAAACAGAACAAGTTGCCGTTCAACCAACGGTGGGAGGTATCACACAAGCTCCCCAAAATGTATTTATTGTTAATGACAGAGAATTAAAGGACTTCTACCTCAAATTCGCCCTCTTCCTGAACCCGGATTCCTGCTCCGTAAACCGCACTGAATTCGAAATGCTAAACATTCTGCTGAAAGACCTGAAGAAAATTGTGGGAGCACTCACCCATCTCACCATGCACGCTTGGGATGATGGCATGGCAGAAATCCTGCTCTCCTGCGGTGCCTACTCCATACAGGACGACTTAAACAAAAAAACGCGTATGCAAATGAACGCATCGATGGGGAAGCATCTACAGTTCCTCACCCAAATGGCTATGGACAGTCCTACAATGAAGCTGCTATACAGAAACATGAACAAGCATTATATGCAGGTAGAAATGTTAGTCAAACAGATGGCTGCGGAAATCGACCGGCAGAAAAACAAGGACGGACAGCAGGAAATACTGGCATCCATCTCTTAATCGGTTATAATCAAAAAGCGCCATGACGGGCAAAAGGTAATTCAGAGACGAATCAATCCTTTAAAGAGGGGGTGTCCCTCAGAAAAATATATCATTTTCTGAAAATACCCCCTTTTAAATAGGGGTACTTTCAGAAAAAACATATAATTTTGCGCCATCAACCGATAAAAAGAAGACGATTTATGTCAAAAATGAGATTTTACGCATTACAAGAACTTTCCAACCGGAAGCCGCTGGAAGTTACTGCCCCTTCCAACAAACTCTCTGATTATTATGGTAGCCACGTATTCGACCGCAAGAAGATGCAGGAGTATCTTCCGAAGGAAGCCTATAAGGCTGTTACCGATGCAATCGAAAAAGGTACACCTATCAGCCGCGAGATAGCCGACCTGATAGCAAACGGTATGAAGAGTTGGGCAAAGTCCCTCAACGTCACCCACTACACGCACTGGTTCCAGCCTCTGACGGACGGAACTGCCGAAAAGCATGACGGCTTTATCGAATTCGGCGAAGACGGCGGAGTCATTGAACGATTCTCCGGCAAATTACTGATCCAGCAGGAACCGGACGCTTCTTCTTTCCCTAACGGAGGCATACGTAATACGTTTGAAGCTCGCGGATATACCGCTTGGGACGTCTCTTCGCCCGCATTCGTTGTAGATACCACGCTCTGTATCCCTACGATTTTTATCTCTTACACAGGCGAAGCGCTGGATTACAAGACTCCGCTTCTGAAAGCACTTGCCGCCGTAGACAAGGCTGCCACGGATGTTTGCCAGCTATTCGACAAGAACGTAACACGCGTCTTTACCAACTTAGGATGGGAACAGGAATATTTCCTCGTAGACTCCTCCTTATATAATGCACGTCCCGACCTTTGTCTGACCGGACGTACCTTGATGGGACACTCTTCGGCCAAAGACCAACAGCTGGAGACCACTATTTCGGCTCCATTCCTCCCACGTGTCACCGCATTTATGAAGGAACTCGAAATCGAATGTCACAAACTGGGCATCCCTGTCCAAGACCCGTCACAACGAAGTAGCTCCCAACCAGTTCGAGCTGGCTCCTATCTTTGAGAATGCCAACCTTGCCAACGACCACAACCAGCTTGTGATGGATCTGATGAAGCGCATCGCACGCAAGCATCACTTCGCCGTACTGCTTCACGAAAAACCCTATAACAGCGTAAACGGCTCCGGCAAGCATAACAACTGGTCGCTTTGCACCGACACGGGTATCAATTTGTTTGCACCTGGAAAGAATCCGAAAGGCAACATGCTGTTCCTTACTTCCTGGTAAACGTACTGATGATGGTATACAAGAATCAGGACCTGCTGCGCGCCTCCATCATGAGTGCCGGAAACAGCCACCGTCTGGGAGCCAATGAAGCGCCTCCTGCCATTCTGTCCATCTTCCTGGGCAAACAGCTGTCTTCCATCCTCGACGAGATAGCCCGCCAGATAAGCAGCAGCAAGATGACATCGGAAGAAAAGACAACACTGAAATTAGGCATCGGACGTATTCCCGAAATATTACTGGATACCACCGACCGTAACCGTACTTCTCCATTCGCCTTCACCGGCAACCGCTTTGAGTTCCGTGCCGCAGGTTCATCTGCCAACTGCGCCGCCGCCATGATTGCCATCAATGCGGCTATGGCCAATCAGCTGAACGAGTTCAAAGTATCCATCGACAAACTGATGGAAGAAGGAGTCGGCAAGGATGAAGCCATCTTCCGCATTATGAAAGAGACCATCATCGCCTCCGAGCCTATCCGCTTTGAGGGTGACGGTTACTCCGAAGAATGGAGGCAGGAAGCCGCCCGCCGTGGGCTGACCAACATCTGCCACGTTCCCGAAGCCTTGATGCACTACATAGATAACCAGTCGAAATCGGTACTGATCGGTGAGCGCATCTTCAACGAAACCGAGCTTGAACAGCCGTCTTGGAAGTAGAACTGGAGAAATACACCATGAAGGTACAGATAGAAAGACGTGTATTGGGCGACCTTGCCATCAACCACATCGTGCCGACGGCTGTCACCTACCAGAACCGGCTATTGGAGAATCTTTGCAAAATGAAAGAAATCTTCTCTCCCGAAGAATACGAAGTACTGAGTGCCGACCGTAAAGAGCTGATACGCGAAATCTCACACCGGGTGACTTCCATCAAAGTATTGGTACGCGAAATGACCGAAGCCCGTAAAGTAGCCAATCACAAAGATAACTACAAAGAGAGAGCATTCGAATACGAAGAAAAAGTACGTCCTTATCTTGATAAAATCCGCGATCATATCGATCACCTGGAAATGGAGGTTGACGACGAGATTTGGCCGTTGCCCAAGTACAGGGAACTCTTGTTCACCAAATAAAAAGCTCCTGAAGATTGCACGAAAGAACCTGCTTTTGTGCAATCTTTTTATGTCTTCAGACTTCGTTCATTTTCTCATTTTTTCTTTCTACTTTTGTGCTGTATAACACAGTTTTGTAGCACCCATGGTAAAAATGAACATGTCAGACATCGATATTTCGGAACCATTATCCGATTTGTTAGCTCCTTTGAATAACGAACAAAGGGAGTTTCTGATGAACAATTATACAATACAGACCTACAAAAAAAACGAAACCATCTACTGCGAAGGGGAGACTCCCTCTCATTTGATGTGCCTCATTACCGGCAAGGTCAAAATCTTCAAAGATGGTGTAGGAGGTAGAAGTCAGATTATCCGCATGATTAAACAGCGGGAATACTTTGCGTACCGTGCATACTTCGCAAAGGAAGACTTCGTAACTGCTGCCGCTGCTTTTGAACCTTCTGTTATCTGTCTCATCCCCATGACTGCCATTACCACGCTTATTGCTCAAAACAATGATTTAGCCATGTTCTTCATCCGCCAGCTTTCTATCGATCTCGGCATTTCTGACGAACGTACCGTCAGCCTGACACAGAAACATATCCGCGGACGTCTGGCAGAATCGCTAATTTTCCTCAAAGAAAGCTACGGTCTGGAAGAAGACGGGTCGACATTGAGTATTTATCTTTCCCGTGAAGACCTGGCAAATCTGTCGAACATGACCACCTCGAACGCCATCCGTACCTTATCACAGTTCGCTACGGAACGCCTGATCACCATCGACGGAAGAAAGATCAAAATCATTGAAGAAGAAAAACTCAAGAAAATAAGCAAGATAGGATAATACAGACCTTATACGATCATAAAAAGTGATCTGAAACTTTAACTGGAAGCCGATGTTCGTCACATCGGCTTTTTATTTCTATACTATTGGAACTTATCAATTAAACAAGTACATTTGTCCTGTCAATATATTAATAACTTAACACAATTTCAGACCATGAAGAAAAGTATTTCCCTTCTTCTTTTGTCCTTACTTATGATTACCCCCAGTTGTCAGAAGCCAAAAGAAGTGACGAACGAGTACAATATCGTTCCGCAACCCAACCAGCTTGTTCCCAAAGAAGGCCGCTTCGAACTGAGTAACAAAGTCCGGCTGGTAGTTCCGTCCGATGCTCCGGAAGTTAAAAAGGTAGCCGACGGCTTTGCCGAACAACTGAAACAGACTGCCGGAATCTCTCTGAAAGAAGCCGAAAGCGTGGATGGAAAGCCTGCTATCAGTTTCGTACTACAAGAAGGTATGCCTAAAAAGAAGGCTACAAACTGTCTGTCACCCCTACCCTTATTACAGTTACAGCTTCCCAGCCGAACGGATTTTTCTATGGTGTACAGACTATTTATCAACTTCTTCCTCCCGCTGTTTACGGAAAAGAACTGAAGAAGAAAGCCGACTGGTCTGTTCCGGCTGTAGAGATCGAAGACGCTCCCCGCTTTGTACATCGCGGACTGATGCTGGACGTTTGCCGCCATTACGCCCCGATAGAGTATATCTACAAGTTTATCGACCTGTTGGCTATGAACAAGATGAATGTCTTCCACTGGCATTTGACAGACGATCAGGGATGGAGAATCGAAATCAAGAAATATCCGAAACTGACAGAGATAGGTTCCAAACGTGAAAAGACGCTGGTAGACTATTATTATGTGAACTATCCGCAAGTATTCGACGGAATAGAACACGGAGGATATTACACACAGGAACAGATAAAAGAAGTAGTAGCTTATGCTGCAAGCAAATATATCAATGTAATCCCCGAAATAGAAATGCCGGGGCATGCATTGGCGGCTCTGGCTGCTTACCCCGAATTGTCTTGTGATTCTACACAGACATATAAAGTATCACCTACGTGGGGCGTATTCGAACAGGTATTCTGCCCGAGCGAGACCACTTTCAAGTTCTTTGAAGGAGTCATGGATGAGGTAGTCGAATTATTTCCCAGCGAATACATTCATATCGGAGGGGACGAATGCCCCAAAACAGCTTGGAAGAACAGTGCTTTCTGTCAGCAGTTGATTCGTCAGTTAGGCTTGAAAGATGACGTGACTCCCAGCAAAGTGGACGGAGTGAAGCACAGTAAGGAAGATAAACTGCAAAGTTACTTCGTTACCCGCATGGAAAAATACCTGAACGGCAAAGGACGCAATATCATCGGTTGGGACGAGATTTTGGAAGGCGGTTTGGCTCCAAACGCCACCGTCTTGTCATGGCGTGGCGTTGAAGGCGGATTGAACGCGGCCAAAGCAGGACACAACGCAATCATGGCTCCCATGCCTTATGCTTATCTGGACTTCTATCAGGAAGATCCGGAAATTGCCCCGACTACCATCGGCGGATACACAACGCTGAAGAAGACTTATAGCTACAATCCTGTTCCGGATGATGCCGACGAACTGGTGAAAAAGACATATCATCGGTATGCAAGGCAACCTCTGGAGAGAATATATGAAGACTTCCGACCGAGTAGATTATCAGGCCTTCCCACGTGCAATGGCAATCGCGGAAACGGGATGGACACTGGATGCCAACAAAAACTGGAAGAGTTTCTGCGAACGCATGGTTACCGAATTTGAACGTCTGGAAGTCATGGATACCAAACCCTGCCTCAACTTCTTCGACGTAAACATCAATACTCATGCGGATGAAAACATGGTCCGTTGATGGTATTGCTGGAAACATTCTACCCGAATGCGGAAATCAGATACACCACAGACGGCAGCGAACCAACTTACGGTTCTACGCTATATGAACAGCCTTTCGTGCTTGAAGGAAACATCGACTTGAAAGCTGCTGCTTTCAAAGACGGCAAGATGCTGGGCAAAGTTACCAACAAGCCATTGTATGGCAATCTGCTGGCAGGAAAACCATTTACCGTCAATTATACAATGGGATGGACAGGCGATATTTTCGGCGACAATGATGTATTGGGAGCTGACAAGACAACTTTCGGTCTGACAAATGGAAAGAGAGGTAACAATGCTTCTTACACTCCGTGGTCCAGTTTCGCAATCGTAGAAGGTAAAGACCTGGAATTCATCGTCCATCTGGACAAACCGACGGAAGTAAGAAAAGTGGTCTTCGGCTCCTTGTTTAATCCTGCCATGAGAATGCTCCCCGCCGGAGGAGTTGCCGTAGAAGTATCTGCTGACGGACAGCAATATACTCAGATAGCCGAAAAAGTATTGAAGCATGATTGTCCGGAAACGGGAAGAATCGCATTCACCGACTCTATCGAATTTGAACCGACACAAACCACTTTCCTGAAAGTCAAAATCAAGAATGGCGGTACCTTGCGCAATGGCATCAATTTCGAAAAGAACAACGGTCCGGAAGTCATTCCTGCCGAATTGTGGATAGACGAAATCGAGGCATATTAATGCCTGTGACATAACAAAAAAACGGTGGACATTCAGCTTATTGCTCATGTCCACCGTTTTTTTATTGATTCAGTTCTTATCTATTCCATGCAAAGCATTTCGCCTTGCTTCATCTTTAAATAATTCCTTTTGCAGAGAGATAACGTTCTGCTTCGATAGCAGCCTTACAGCCACTTCCCGCTGCTGTAATAGCCTGACGGTAATGCGGATCAGCCACATCTCCCGCTGCGAATACTCCGGGAACTTTCGTACGGGGGCTGTCACCATCTGTAATAATATAACCCACTTCGTCAGTATCGATATACTCCTTGAAAATATCCGAATTCGGTTTGTGACCGATAGCCAAGAAGAAACCGTCGATCGGCAGGCTGTAACGTTCTTCGTCCGATTCGCCCCAACGCTTCACGACATTCATACCTTCTACGCCGTTGTCACCAAACAGACCGACTACATTGTGTTCGAAAAGTACTTCAATCTTCTCGTGCTTCTGCACACGTTCCTGCATAATCTTCGATGCACGCAGGTAAGGTTTGCGAACCACCAGATATACTTTGGATGCCAGACCTGCCAGATAGATCGCTTCCTCACAGGCTGTATCTCCACCGCCCACCACTGCAACGACCTTCTTCCGGTAGAAGAAACCGTCACAAGTAGCACAAGCGCTAACTCCCATTCCGGCGTATTTCTTTTCGTCTTCCAGTCCTAGGTATTTGGCCGTAGCTCCGGTAGAGATGATCAATGCTTCCGCTTCAATCACCTTATCGCCGTCAATCGTTATTTGATAAGGAGCCTTGCTCAAATCTGCCGCTGTCGCAATACCAAAACGGACGTCTGTTCCGAAACGGCTGGCTTGCGCACGCAAATCTTCCATCAACTGCGGACCACTGATTCCTTCCGGATAACCGGGGAAGTTCTCCACATCCGTAGTTGTAGTCAACTGGCCACCCGGTTGCAATCCTTCATAAAGTACCGGACACAAGTTAGCACGTCCTGCATAAATCGCTGCCGTATATCCGGCAGGCCCTGAGCCTATAATCAGGCATTTTACTTTTTCTATTTCTGCCATTTTATTGTTATATTATTGTTTTATTATTCCAACTATCTCGTCTCTTACTCAAAAGAATATTCTATCGTAAGTCTATCACTTCCGCAGTGGGGTATGCCTTCCGGTCGAAAGTGAAAACATGATCCGCATAATCCAGTCCGGTCTGATAAGCTGTCACGGTAATCTCATTACGCGTTTTCTGACCACGTTGCTGAAGCTGAATGTAAACCGGTTCATACGTACTCTTTGTCACATAAAGCGTAATGCTTTCCAACTCTTGCTTTTTATCATTAGCAGTCAGAATCACTTCCCAAACAGCTTTACCCTGATATGTCTTCACAGTTCCCAATTTATAAGAAAACCCTTTCTGATACATATAAAGAAATGTATAAGGATTGATTTGCTGCAACTCTTCCTGAGTAGGATTGCTGACATTCACTTCATCATTTCTCACCATGTAACTCCACTGTGTTTTCCCGTCAAACCAAGTGGTTGTCTCGGAGGTCTTCAGCATAAACTTCTCGCCTTTCAACTGGATGATACCATTCTCACGTCCTTCCAGATGACCGTCATTGACAGCCTTCAAGGTAAAATCGGCCCTCACACCACCTGCCTTCTTAAACGCTTCGGCTGTCTTATCAAAAACAGCTTTAGCCTGCGACTGCTGTTGTTGAGCAATCACAGGCAATGACAGTAAAGCTATTAAAACACTAAAAATGTATTTTCTCATTTGATTAATAAACGATCGGTTACTGTAAATTGTTCAAACGCATTTCAAGATCATTCTCGTCGATGCAGAGTACATCACGGGCCTTGCTTCCCTGTGTAGGCCCGACGATTCCCGCCTTTTCAAGCTGATCCATGATACGTCCGGCACGATTGTAGCCGATAGCAAATTTACGTTGAATTAACGAAGTGGAACCTTGCTGATGAATAACCACCAACCGGGCCGCATCTTCAAACAACGGGTCAAGACGCCCCATATCAATGTCGCCCACTTCACTGCCGCTGTCTTCACTCACATACTCGGGCAGGAAGAACGGAGTTGGATAACTCTGCTGACGGGCAATAAACTTCGTGATCTCCTCCACTTCCGGCGTATCGATAAAGGCACACTGCACACGTACCGGATCAGCACCTTGCAGGAAGAGCATATCCCCCTTACCAATCAGGCGGTTTGCCCCCGGACGGTCAAGAATCGTACGGGAGTCCATCATAGCAGATACACGGAACGCAATACGTGCCGGGAAGTTCGCCTTGATCGTACCTGTAATGATATTCGTTGTCGGACGCTGTGTAGCGATAATCATGTGAATGCCGACAGCACGTGCCAACTGTGCAATACGGGCAATCGGAAGTTCCACTTCCTTACCGGCCGTCATGATCAAATCTCCGAACTCGTCAATCACCACTACAATATACGGCATAAACTTATGTCCTTTCTCCGGATTGAGGCGGCGGTTGATAAATTTCTCGTTATATTCTTTGATATTACGTACATGAGCCATCTTCAGGAGGTCGTAACGAGTATCCATTTCCACACAGACCGAATTCAAAGTTTGTACCACTTTAGTTACATCCGTAATAATCGGTTCACCGCCATCGGGAAGTTTGGCCAGAAAATGGTTTTCAATGACGGAATAAATGCTGAACTCCACCTTTTTCGGGTCGACCAGGACAAACTTCAGTTCAGCCGGATGCTTCTTATATAATAAGGAAGTAATAATGGCATTCAGACCGACAGACTTACCCTGACCGGTTGCACCTGCCACCAATACGTGCGGCATCTTGCAAAGGTCGAACATAAATACTTCGTTCGTGATCGTCTTACCCAGTACAATCGGCAAGTCAAATCTGGATTCCTGGAACTTCTTGCTTCCGATCACGCTCTGACCGGATACAATCTTCGGATTCTTGTTCGGAACTTCAATACCGATGGTTCCCTTACCCGGTATCGGAGCAATGATACGGATACCATCCGCCGACAAGCTCAGGGCGATATCATCCTCCAAGCCACGAATCTTCGAGATACGCACACCCTGTTCGGGAGTGATTTCATAAAGAGTCACCGTAGGACCTACCGTAGCTTTGATCGTACTGATTTCAATGCCAAAGCTGCGCAATGTATTAATGATACGGTCTTTATTCGCATTCTGCTCGTCCATGTCAATCGTCGGATCGTCATTCTCAAAATGCTTCATCAAGTCGATTGTCGGGAAACGGTAATTTTCCAGATCCTTCATCGGATTATAAGGTTCTTGCTCCGGACCCTGATATTCTTCTTCGGACGTAGCTGTCTCTACCTGGAACCCGGGTTCATCCTCACCCGGCAATTCATCCTGAGCAGCAGGAGGAACCACATCGCTTACGGTCGGTTCAAAGACCATAGTCACCCCTTCTGCCTCATCAGCAGAAGGAAGTTCGTCGTCCGGTTCCGGTGCGTTGACCGGAGATTCTTCTTTCGGCTCTTCTGCCTGTATATCCATCACGGGAGCAGGAGGAGGTGTTTGCTTATAAGTACGTTTCAGATTGAACTCCACTTCCTGCGGTTGCGAGGTCGTGAACTCCTGTGTTCCTTCTTCTGCAGTCTCCTTTTCTTCTTCTTTCTTCTGACGTTTGAGGAAACTCAGAGCAAAAAGTTTGCGCAACCAGATTATCGTCCGTGCACTTATATAGATAAAGAAACAGACTGCCGTTATCAGCAGGATCATCCATACTCCGGGAACTCCCACCTGCGAAACCAGCCAGCGGCTTACATTGTAACCGTGCATACCTCCCAGATAAATGAAAGAATCCTGATAATGATCCATCAAAGCGAAACCGAAGAATACGGAGAACCACACCAATAATAATGTACAACCGATAAACCATTTCCACAGACGGACAATGCGCACCCGCATCAGCTTCAATCCTGCCACCGCCAAAAAGACGAGGATAAAGAAAGAAGATATCCCAAAACAGTCATTTATCAGATAGCTAGCTAGCTGTGCTCCGCGAGATCCGGCATAGTTTTTTACATTGTTATTAACCGCCGCAAGGTCTGCCGAGTTGCCGCTGTCGATAATACTTTGGTCGGCCGCCCCCGTAAAGAAGAAGGAAGAAAAAGCCAACAAAAGATAAACAGAAAAAGATTACCAGCATCAATCCGATCACAAAATGAACGGTTTCATTCTTAAAAAATTGATACAATCCTTCCAGGAGAAGACGGAGTGCGTTCAGCCTCCTTATCTATTTTCTTTTTTTGCCATGAGTCTTTATTCTTTAAATAAATTGGAATCCGTATTATAAGCCGCAAAAATAATAAAAAAATAACGAGCAGTACTCTCATTCAATCCTTTTTCTTACCTTTGCGATTCAAATCAATCTGATTATGGAAAAAGAAAGCCAAACGATATTTGAAAAGAATGTGATCGAGTTCGTAACGGTAGCCGCCGAATTTTGCGCATTCCTCGAACGTGCTGAACACATGAAGCGCAAAGCTTTTGTCGACACGTCCTTAAAAATACTTCCCCTGCTCTATCTCAAAGCATCCTTGCTTCCGAAGTGTGAAACGATTGGAGACGAGGCACCCGAAACGTATGTAACAGAGGAAATCTACGAGATTCTGCGCATCAATCTGGCAGGGCTGATGGGTGAAAAGGATGATTATCTGGACGTTTTCGTACAGGATATGGTGTACAGTGACCAGCCTATCAAAAAGTCCGTCTCGGAAGATTTGGCGGATATCTATCAGGATATCAAAGATTTTATTTTCGTCTTCCAGCTGGGACTGAACGAAACCATGAACGACTCGTTGGCCATCTGCCAGGAAAAACTTCGGTCTGCTGTGGGGACAGAAGCTGGTGAACACTCTGCGTGCCCTTCACGATGTGAAATACAACCAGCAGAATGAGAATGACGAAGAGGACAACGAAGAAGAGAATAACGAACTAAGCGATGACGACTATTGTTGTGAAGAAGACGGATGCCATTGTCATGACGACGATGATCACGATCACGAAGACGGTTGTCACTGCCACGACGACGAATGCCACTGTCACGAGGACGGTTGCCATTGTCGTAATGACGAATAAACAAAAATGATAGTAAGAAGAAGTATAAATAAAGACGAACTAAAGGAACTCCCGAAAACTGTATTTCCGGGACGAATCCATGTGATCCAGTCGGAAGCGGAAACAGAAAAAGCGGTAGCTTACCTGCAATCCCAGCCGATACTAGGTATCGACAGCGAAACGCGCCCATCCTTCACCAAAGGACAAAGTCATAAAGTAGCACTTCTGCAGATTTCTTCGGACGAATGCTGTTTCCTGTTCCGCCTCAATATGACCGGACTTACCCAACCTTTGGTCGACCTGCTGGAAAATCCGGCTGTCATCAAAGTAGGACTGTCGCTCAAAGACGACTTTATGATGCTGCACAAACGTGCACCTTTCACCCAGCAGAGCTGCATCGAATTGCAAGAATATGTACGTAGTTCGGCATACAGGACAAGAGCCTGCAAAAGATTTATGCCATCCTGTTCAAAGAAAAGATTTCCAAATCGCAGCGTCTTTCCAACTGGGAAGCGGACGTGCTGAGCGACGGACAGAAACAATATGCCGCCACCGACGCCTGGGCTTGCCTCAACATCTACAACCTGTTGCAGGAACTGAAACGAACCGGCAACTACGAGGTCGAAAGCCTCCCTCGGAAGAAGAAGTGACGCAATGCTCCCGCCAATCGCTGACAAATAACCGATAAAAGACTAATTAATAACTGATAAAATAGCATTTTAAACAACATGCATAAAGTATACCTCAAACCCGGCAAAGAAGAGTCTTTAAAAAGATTTCACCCTGGAATTTTCTCCGGAGCAATCGCTCGTTTCGATGGAGAACCCGAAGAAGGTGAAGTTGGTAGAAAGTATACACTTCGAAGAAGGAATTCATAGCCAAAGGGCATTTTCAGATTGGAAGTATCGCCGTACGTGTGCTCTCTTTCCGTCAGGAACCCATCGACCACGATTTCTGGAAACGTAAACTGCAGTATCGCTTATGAGATGCGTTGTGGCAATCGGTATCGCAGTCAATCCCACCAATGACACCTATCGCCTCGTGCACGGGGAGGGAGACAACCTGCCCGGACTGGTCATTGACATTTATGCCCGCACCGCCGTGATGCAGGCACACTCTGCCGGCATGCACCTCGACCGCATGGAAATAGCCAATGCTCTCAGTGAAGTGATGGGTGATAAAATAGAGAATATCTACTATAAATCAGAGACGACGCTTCCCTTCAAGGCTGATCTTTACCCTGAAAACGGTTTCTTGAAAGGAGGCAGCACTGATAATGTAGCTATGGAATATGGACTGAAATTCCATATTGACTGGTTGAAAGGACAAAAGACCGGCTTTTTCGTTGACCAACGTGAAAACCGCTCCCTGCTGGAACGTTATGCAAATGGACGTTCCATATTAAACATGTTCTGCTATACCGGTGGCTTTTCCGTTTATGGTATGCGTGGAAACGCCAAACTGGTACATTCCGTAGACAGTTCAGCCAAAGCAATTGACCTCACAAATAAGAATATAGAATTGAACTTCCCCGGTGACACCCGCCATGCCGCCTATGCAGAAGATGCCTTCAAATACCTTGACCGCATGGGCGACCAATACGACCTGATAGTTCTTGACCCTCCTGCTTTTGCCAAGCACCGCGATGCTCTGCGCAATGCCCTGCAAGGCTACCGCAAACTCAATGTCAAGGCTTTCGAAAAAATCAAGCCCGGAGGTATTCTTTTCACTTTCTCGTGCTCGCAAGCCGTCAGCAAAGAAAACTTCCGCACCGCCGTGTTCACAGCCGCTGCCATGTCCGGCCGCAGCGTACGCATCCTGCACCAACTGACGCAACCTGCCGACCATCCGGTAAGTATATATCATCCCGAGGGGGAATATCTGAAAGGATTAGTGTTGTATGTAGAATAAATAGTGCATGTACTTTGGTCCTTATAAAGAGGGGAAAGCATCCTTTATATTCTAAAAGATGTTAAACCAAAGAAGAAAATCGCCAAAACACTATGTTGTATAACATAAAACCTCTACATTTGCACTGTGTTTTTCATGGTATTAGATTTAAGGTTAATAAAGATTGGCTGTCTGGGATAGATAGCCTTTTTTTATTTTTTTTTTTAGCAGCAATTCTTCACATTCTTCGCAAACTTTTTGAAGCTCATGCAATCAACGAAAATATTATATTTGCATCTATTATTAACGTAAAAAGAGAAACACAAATTAGAAAAGTCATGAGTATAAAAGTTCGTTTGATCATTATGAACTTCCTGCAATTCTTTGTATGGGGGTCATGGTTAATTTCACTAGGAGGTTACATGGGCAGGGAACTCCACTTCGAAGGAGGTCAGATCGGTGCAATCTTCGCAACCATGGGTATCGCCTCTCTGATTATGCCCGGCATCATTGGTATTATCGCCGATAAATGGTTCAATGCCGAACGTTTATACGGACTTTGCCACATCGCAGGGGCAGCTTGTCTTTTCTATGCCTCTACCGCCACGAGCTATGACCAGATGTATTGGGCAATGCTGCTCAATTTATTGGTATATATGCCTACCCTGTCGCTGGCCAATACCGTTTCATACAATGCACTGGAACAATATAAATGCGATCTGATCAAGGACTTCCCTCCTATCCGTGTATGGGGAACAATCGGTTTCATCTGCGCCATGTGGGCGGTAGACCTTACCGGATTCAAGAACTTCCAGCGCACAACTCTATGTAGGCGGCGCATCCGCACTTTGCTGGGGTTATACTCCTTTCACCCTGCCGGCATGCAAGCCATCCAAGACAGAAAAGAAAACATTGCTTTCTTCCTTCAGGACTGGATGCATTCGTATTATTCAAAAAGAAAGAAAATGGCTATTTTCTTCTTCCTGTTCTCCATGCTTTTAGGAGCAGCATTGCAGATCACTAACACGTATGGTGACCTTTTCCTCGGCAGCTTCGCCAGTATTCCGGAGTTTGCAGATTCTTTCGGAGTGAAACATTCGGTGATCCTGCTGTCTATCTCGCAAATGTCTGAAACATTATTTATTCTCGCTATACCATTCTTCCTGAGACATTTCGGCATCAAGCAAGTGATGCTGATCAGTATGTTCGCCTGGGTATTCCGGTTCGGGCTTGTTCGGCTTCGGAGATCCGGGTTCCGGTCTGTGGATGCTGATTCTTTCCATGATCGTGTATGGTATGGCGTTCGACTTCTTCAACATTTCAGGTTCGTTGTTTGTTGAACAAGAAACCAGTTCCTCCATCCGTGCCAGTGCCCAGGGGGTTGTTCTTTATGATGACCAACGGGTTGGGTGCCATCATCGGAGGATATGCCAGCGGTGCTGTCGTAGACGCATTCTCAGTATATGCTGATGGCAAACTAGTGAGCCGTGAATGGCCGGACATCTGGTTTATCTTTGCGGCGTATGCACTGGTGATCGGCATCCTGTTTGCTCTGGTATTCAAGTACAAACACCAACGAGAGAGAAAGTAAATTAAGTAAAAAAGAACAATGGACAAAAAGGTAGAATTACAAGTTTTAAATATCACAAATAGCCAAGCGCAAGTAGGCGCCTTTGCCATGCTGTTGGGTGAAGTGGACGGTGAACGGCAACTGCCTATCATCATCGGTCCCGCCGAAGCCCAAGCAACCGCCCTGTATCTGAAGGGGATCAAGACTCCCCGCCCTCTGACACACGATCTGTTCATGACCACTCTCGGCGTGTTGGGAGCCAGTTTGCTCCGCGTACTGATTTACAAGGCGAAGGACGGTATTTTCTACTCCTACATTTACCTTAAAAGAGACGAAGAAATTATACGTATCGATACACGCACCTCGGATGCTGTCGCTTTGGCGGTCCGTGCCGAATGTCCGATCCTCATTTATGAATCCATTCTGGAACAGGAATGCCTTCGGATATCGAACGAGGAAAGAAGACATCCTGAAGAGTCTGACGACGAAAACGATGAAGAAGAATCGGAAGACGAAAAGAAGCGGGATCTGCCTCGCAACGTTACTTCAATGTCACTCGAAGAAGCATTGGAGCAAGCAATCAAAGACGAGAATTACGAACTGGCTGCCAAGATACGCGACCGGATCAATTCAAGAAATCAAAACCACTAACCAATTATGCACGTATTTTATACTCCCGATATACAGAAAAACTACGAACTTCCGGAAGAGGAAGCACAACATTGTACCCGCGTCCTGCGGTTGGGTATCGGAGACGAAATCACTCTTACGGACGGTAAGGGACATTTCTATAAAGCAGAAATCACGGTTGCAACCAACAAGCGTTGCCTTGTAGCCATCAAAGAAACAATCTTTCAGGAACCGCTCTGGCCGTGTCATCTGCACATTGCCATGGCGCCGACCAAAAATATGGACCGCACAGAGTGGTTTGCCGAGAAAGCTACGGAAATCGGATTTGACGAACTGACTTTTCTCAACTGCCGTTTTTCCGAACGCAAGGTGATTAAAACCGAACGGATCGAAAAGATTCTGATATCAGCCATCAAGCAATCTCTTAAGGCTCGCCTGCCGAAACTCAACGAAATGACGGACTTCGACAAGTTCATTGCACAAGAGTTTCAAGGTCAGAAATTTATTGCTCACTGTTACGAAGGCGAAAAGCCTCAGCTGAAAAATGTACTGAAAGCCGGAGAAGATGCCCTCGTACTAATCGGTCCTGAAGGAGACTTCAGCGAAGAGGAAGTGAAGAAAGCCATCGAATGCGGATTCACTCCCATCAGCTTGGGTAAATCACGGCTTCGGACAGAGACAGCGGCACTCGTGGCTTGCCACACAATGAACTTATTGAACCAATAATAACTTTTTAAATAGTATGAGTATGGCAAAGAAAAAATGATCTCACGGCTCTCGGTACTGGCAGTACTGATTGTGTTTCTGGCAGCATGTTCCAAACAAACGGAATATACGAACGTAATACCGGCAGACGCTACGGCTGTTGCCTCTATTGATTTGAAATCACTGGCCAACAAAGCTGGAATGAACGACAAAGAAAATGAAGCTGCTAAACAGAAACTGCTGGAAGCAATGAAGAGCGGGATGAATGCCGCCACTTTCCAACAGTTGGAGAAGGTGATCAACACCCCGGGAGCATCCGGTCTGGATCCGGAAGCGCCGATCTATATCTTTAGCTCTCCGCAGATTTCCGGTGGTGCATTCGTTGCCAAAGTCAGCAATGAAGATGACTTGCACGCCTCCCTTGACGTGATGGCAAAAGAACAAATCTGCCAGCCGGTCAGCGAAGCGGACGGATATAGCTTCACTACCCTGAACGGAAACTTGCTTGCTTTCAATGAAACCACTGCAATCATTATCTCTGCCGACAGAGCTTCTCAGACAGAAGCAGCCAAAGAAGCCATCACCAAACTGATGAAACAGACGGCCGACAACAGCATTGCGAAATCCGGAGCTTTCAGAAAATAGCCAAGCAAAAGAATGATATCAACTTCTTCGCCTCCATGTCAGCAATCCCTTCTACTTACAGAAGCCAGATCAGCATGGGACTTCCTTCTGAAATCAAACCGGAAGACATTACCATCCTAGGCGGACTGAACTTCGAGAAAGGCAAGATCGCCCTCAAAACAGAAAAAACTTACACGGAGAACGACGCCGTCAAAGCTCTTCTGAAAAAACAAATGGAATCATTCGGAAAGACAAGCGGCACATTCGTGAAATACTTCCCGGCATCTACGCTGATGTTCATCAATATGGGCGTAAAAGGAGACGGACTTTACAATCTGTTGAGTGAGAATAAAGAATTCCGCAGCACTGTGTCTATCGCCAAAGCGGATGAAGTAAACGAACTGTTCAGTTCATTCAACGGCGATATCTCTGCCGGGCTGATCAATGTAACCATGAACAGTGCCCCTACTTTTCTTGCTTATGCTGATGTAAAGAATGGAAATGCTCTTGAAGCTCTTTACAAGAACAAACAGGCACTGGGCATGAGAAAAGGAGAAGACATCATGGAACTGGGCAAAGACGAGTATGTCTACAAAACAAGAGGCATGAACGTATTCTTCGGCATCAAGGACAAACAGATGTACGCCACCAATGACGAACTACTCTACAAGAGCATTGGCAAAGCGGTTGACAAATCGATCAAAGACGCTCCTTACGCAGCAGATATGAAAGGCAAGACCGTATTTATGGCCATCAATGCTGAAGCCATACTGGATTTACCGGTCGTAAAGATGCTGGTAGGTTTCGGAGGCAAGGAGTTCAAGACTTATTCTGATCTCGCTTCCAAAGTTTCTTATTTATCCGTAAGTTCGGAAGGAGAAACAAGCGAAACAGACCTTTGCCTGAAAGACAAAGATGTCAATGCCCTCAAACAAATCGTAGATTTTGCCAAGCAATTCGCCGGCATGTAATTCGTAAATGAACGGCATGAATAGTATTCACTTACAGCAAACACTTCCCCAAGTGTTTGCTGACCGTAATTCGGTGACCTCTGACGTATGGCATCAGGACCTTATCTTCCGGAAAGGAGAAATGTATCTGATAGAAGCCGCCTCAGGCACCGGAAAATCATCGTTGTGCAGCTATCTTTACGGCTATCGCAACGATTATCAAGGAATTATCAATTTCGATGAAACCAATATCAAAGCATATTCCGTGAAACAATGGGTAGACCTGAGAAAGCATTCACTGAGTATGCTTTTTCAAGACTTGCGTATCTTCACCGAACTTACAGCGCTAGAAAACGTACAACTGAAGAATAACCTTACCGGACACAAAAAAAAAAAGAGATTCTTGCATTGTTCGAAAAGCTGGGTATCTCAGATAAGCTGAACGTGAAAGCCGGAAAACTTTCTTTCGGCCAACAACAACGGGTCGCTTTTATCCGTGCATTCTGCCAGCCGTTCGACTTCCTGTTTCTGGACGAACCTATCAGCCATCTGGATGATGAAAACAGCCGCATCATGGGAGAAATCATCATCGACGAAGCCGGGAAACAAGGTGCCGGAGTCATTGCCACGTCCATTGGCAAACATATCGAACTGCCATACAAGAAGGTGCTCCAACTATAACAGAATCAGCGTCATCCGCGCCTAAAAATATAAAAATACAAAATAATGAATACCCTTGTCTGGAAACTTCTCCGCCAACATATCAGTATCGGTCAGCTAGCCGGTTTCTTTTTTTTAGCCAACCTTGTTCGGCATGATGATTGTATTGCTGAGCGTACAGTTTTATAAGGATGTCATCCCCGTATTCACCGAAGGAGACAGCTTTATGAAAAAAGACTTCATCATAGCAACCAAGAAAATCAGTACGCTCGGGTCTTTTGCCGGAAAAAGCAATACGTTCTCTCCCGATGACATCGCCGATCTGAAAAAACAGTCGTTTACCAAAACGATAGGAGCTTTCACCCCTTCTCAATTCAAAGTTTCGGCAGGATTGGGAATGCAGGAAGCAGGTATTCATCTCTCTACGGATATGTTCTTCGAGTCAGTTCCCGATGAATTTGTAGATATCAAACTCGACAAATGGCACTTCGACGAAGAAACACATACCATTCCCATCATTATCCCACGCAATTATCTGAATCTGTATAACTTCGGTTTCGCTCAAAGCCGCAGTCTGCCTAAGTTGTCAGAAGGACTGATGGGACTTATTCAGATGGATATCATGATGCGGGGCAACGGACGTGTGGAACAATATAAAGGCAACATTGTAGGATTCTCCAACCGGCTGAATACCATTCTCGTCCCCCAATCCTTCATGGACTGGGCCAACAAGAACTTCGCCCCCCGACGCGGAGGCACAACCTGCCCGACTGATCATCGAGGTCAGCAATCCCGCCGACTCTTCTATTGCCAGCTACTTTCAGAAGAAAGGCTACGAGACGGAAGACGGGAAACTGGATGCCGGAAAGACCACTTATTTCCTTCGCCTTATCGTAGGTATTGTGCTGGGAGTAGGTTTATTCATCAGCATCCTGTCATTCTATATCCTGATGCTCAGCATATTCTTACTGCTCCAAAAGAATACGACCAAACTCGAAAGCCTGCTTCTGATAGGCTACAGCCCCAACAGGGTGGCACTACCTTATCAGATACTGACCGTAGGACTGAACATCATCGTACTGATTTTATCTGTCGGATTGGTATGCTGGCTGCGCAGCTATTACATAGAGAGTATCAGAGTCCTCTTCCCGCAACTGGAAACCGGTTCGTTATGGGCAGCTGTCAGTATGGGTATTCTTTTTATTCCTCATCGTATCAGTCATTAATATACTGGCTGTGAAGCGAAAAGTTCTTTCAATCTGGATGCATAAAAGTTAAAAACACAATATATGAAAAACACCACTACTCTTCAAAGTAAAAGAAGTATCACAGTACTCTTGGGAGTCCTTCTATATTTCTCATCGCTATCTGCACAGACCATGCAAGATACGATTATCGCCAACTTCAGTCTGATGGAAAGAATTCCTAAAGAAAAGTTGTACCTCCATCTGGACAAGCCTTTCTACGGAGCCGGAGAAAAGATATGGTTCAAAGGTTATCTGGTGAACGCCACCACCCATCAGGACAATTCACAAAGTAATTTTATCATTACGGAACTGATCAACCGTTCCGACTCCATTGTGGAACGAAAGAAAATCCGCAGAGATTCTCTCGGATTCCACAACGCCTTCACCCTCCCTGCCACCCTTCCGGCAGGCGATTACTACCTGCGGGGGTACAGCAACTGGATGCTGAATGAAGACCCCGACTTTTTCTTTTCGCGCAATATCAAGATAGGAAACTCTATCGACAATACCATCGTTTCGAGCATCGAGTATCAGCAAGAAGACGATACACATTACACTGCCAAAATCAAATTTACGAGCAACGTACAGGCTGTTTTCGAAAATACAACGATCAAATACCTGTACCTTTGAGAATGGTAAGATAAAAAACAAAGGCAAAAAAAAAAAAAGACGGACGAAAACGGCTGGATCTCCATTTCCCTGCCCGATTTAAAATCTCCGGCAGCACGCAGAATAGAAGTCGAATTTGACGATCCGCAATATATCTATAAACGGACATTCTATCTGCCGGTGTTCACCAATGATTTCGATGTGAAGTTTTTCCCCGAAGGCGGTGCCCTGCTCAGCATTCCCCATCAGAATGTCGCTTTCAAAGTGCAGGGAGCAGACGGCTTTTCTAAAGAAGTCGAAGGTTTCTTGTTCAACTCCAAAGGAGACACGCTTACCAATTTCCGGTCGGAACACAACGGGATGGGTATCTTTACGATGAATCCTGTCGATAATGAGACTTATTATGTTACGGCAAGAACCAATGACAGTATTACCAAGCGATTTGACCTTCCTGCCATAGAACCGAAAGGAATCTCCATCACCATGTCGCACTATAAACAGGAGATTCGCTACGAAATCCAAAAGACAGAAGCGACCGAATGGCCTCAGAAACTATTTCTGCTTGCACATACCCGTGGCAAACTGGCCATTTTACAACCCATCAATCCGAAAAGGACTTTCGGAAAGATGAATGACAGCCTGTTTACGGAAGGGATCACTCACTTCATGCTGATTGATGAACAAGGAAATGCACTTAGTGAACGGTTGATTTTCGTACCGGATCATAAGCCGAATCAATGGCAAATCACTGCGGATCAGCCTACTTACGGAAAAAGAGAGAAGGTATCTTTACAGATCACTGCCAAAGACAGCGAGGGCAACCCGGTAGAAGGTACTTTCTCTGTTAGCATCACCGACCGAAAAAGTATTCAGCCCGACTCTCTCGCCGACAATATCCTGTCCAATCTCCTGCTAACTTCGGATCTGAAAGGATATGTGGAAGACCCCGCATACTATTTTCTGAATCAGGACGCCCGGACGCTCCGTTCCATCGACTATCTGATGATGACACATGGCTGGCGCAGGCATAAAATGGAAAATGTTCTCCGCACTCCTTCGCTGAATTTCACAAATTATATAGAAAAAGGACAAACCATCAGCGGACGAATCATGGGATTCTTCGGAGCAAACGTAAAGAAAGGTCCCATCTGTGTACTGGCTCCCAAATACAATATCATAGCCACCACCGAGACAGACGAGAAAGGCCAGTTCATCGTCAACACCTCATTCAGAGACAGCACGACATTCCTTGTTCAGGCACGCACCAAGAAAGGATTTGCCGGTGTAGATATTCTAATGGACCCTCCCCAGTACCCGGTCGCTACACATAAAGCCCCTTATTTTAACGGAGCAGCTACCTTTATGGAAGATTATCTGATGAATACCCGTGACCAGTATTACATGGAAGGGGGAATGCGTGTGTACAATCTGAAAGAAGTAACAGTTACAGCGAAGCGGGAACGTCCGAGCTCAAAAAGTATCTATACGGGGGGTATCAACACCTATACTGTAGAAGAAGACAGACTGCAAGGATACGGTCAGACAGCTTTTGATGCAGCCAGCAGACTACCCAGCGTTACAATCACGAACGGAAGTGAGATACATATCCGTAACAATTCCGAACCGGCAATCATTGTTATCGATGATATTGTGTATGAAGATGCTTCCGATATTTTGAAGGATATCCAAGTCAGTGATATGTCCAGTATCAGTCTGCTTCGAGGAGCAGATGCCGTCATACTGGGTCCCCGTGCTTCCGGAGGTGCCGTTGTCATCACTCTGAAAGACCCTAGAAATCTTCCGGCCAGACCAGCGCAAGGAATTATCACTTATACACCGCTGGGATACAGTGAGTCCGTAGAATTCTATCACCCCACCTATGATACTCCCGAGAAAAAGAACGCTCAGCGTTCGGACTTCCGGAGTACGTTTTAACTGGAATCCGGAATTACGGTTAGACGCCGAAGGCAAAGCGACCATAGAATACTATACACCGGACAGCACAGCTCCCGAAGATATCATTATTGAGGGCGTGGACAAGAATGGAAAGGTATGTCGTATCCTACAGACCATTAATAAGTAGCTTTTCTCAACGCTTCTTCAAACTTTTATGTAGTTCAAATTTGAGTTCTGCTTCCTATTAAATAATCAGATAAAAGCATCCGAATAACCCATTGGGTCAAAATTATTTTTGTATTTTTGCCGTCATTAAAGAATAAAACTATGCCAGACTATGATTTAATCACCATATTAGGGCCAACTGCCTCAGGGAAAACTCCTTTTTGCTGCAGCATTAGCCCATGAACTGAATACAGAAATTATCAGTGCCGACTCCCGTCAGATCTATCGGGGAATGGATCTTGGTACGGGCAAGGACTTGGCAGATTACACAGTCGACGGACATCCAATTCCTTATCACTTGATTGATATTGCCGATCCCGGATATAAATACAATGTTTTCGAATATCAGCGGGATTTCCTGATTTCTTACGAATCCATCAAACAAAAAGGCTGTCTGCCCGTTTTATGTGGAGGGACAGGTATGTATCTGGAATCGGTACTGAAAGGCTATAAACTGATGCCGGTACCGGAAAATCCGGAATTACGTGCCCGTCTGGCTAATCACTCTCTCGAAGAACTGACCGAAATCCTGGAGCAATATAAAACATTGCACAACTCTACGGATGTGGATACCGTGAAACGTGCAATCCGCGCGATAGAAATTGAGGAGTATTATGCCGTGCATCCGGTTCCCGAACGGGAGTTTCCGAAGTTGAACAGCCTCATCATCGGGGTAGATATCGATCGGGAACTGCGTCGCGAGAAGATCACCCGACGGTTGAAACAACGGCTGGACGAAGGAATGGTGGATGAAGTAAGGCGATTGACAGAACAAGGCATTTCACCGGACGACTTGATTTATTACGGACTGGAGTACAAATTCCTGACGTTATACGTCATAGGCAAACTGACTTACGAAGAAATGTTCACTGAGCTGGAGACAGCTATCCACCAGTTCGCCAAACGTCAGATGACCTGGTTCCGCGGCATGGAGCGAAGGGGGATTTACCATCCACTGGGTCAGTGCAGAGCTGCCTATGGAAGAAAAGATAGCCTTTGTGATAGAAAAACTGCGAGGGAATTAGTATCTTTGTCAGTCATTTACGAATGGTCTGTGAAAGATAAAAAATGCGATTGTTAATACAGTTAGGATAGAAATACGGTTATGAGTGTAGAACCTGGAAAATGGGGAGTGATCTACAACCCCAAAGCAGGTACCCGAAAGGTACAGAAACGATGGAAAGAAATCAAGGAGTACATGGACAGCAAAGGTGTCAACTATGACTATGTACAATCCGAAGGTTTCGGTTCTGTAGAACGTCTTGCCAAAATTCTGGCGAACAACGGCTATCGCACCATTGTCATCGTAGGTGGCGACGGTGCGCTGAACGATGCCATCAACGGTATCATGCTCTCTGATGCCGAAGACAAGGAGAACATCGCCCTTGGCATGATCCCGAACGGTATAGGAAATGACTTTGCCAAATACTGGGGACTCAGTACCGAATACAAACCTGCCGTAGACTGTATCATCAACCACCGTCTCAAGAAAATAGACGTAGGCTTCTGCAACTTCTACGACGGCAAGGAACACCAACGCCGTTATTTCCTCAATGCAGTCAACATCGGGCTAGGCGCAAGGATTGTGAAAATCACCGACCAGACCAAACGTTTCTGGGGGTGAAATTCTGTCGTACGTTGCCGCCCTCTTCTCGCTGATATTCGAACGCAAACTATACCGGATGCACCTTCGTATCAATGACGAGCACATCCGCGGGCGCATCATGACCGTATGTGTAGGAAGCGCCTGGGGGATGGGGACAGACTCCGAGTGCCGTACCCTACAACGGCTGGCTGGATGTATCCGTCATCTACCGTCCAGAATTCCTGCAAATCATTTCGGGATTGTGGATGCTGATTCAGGGAAGAATCCTGAACCATAAGATGGTGAAAAGCTACCGGACAAGAAAAGTAAAAGTGCTCCGCGCACAAAATGCTTCCGTCGATCTGACGGTCGTCTGCTGGCAAGACATTTCCCGTTGGAGATAGGTGTATTATCAGAAAAGACTACTTTAATCATTCCGAATTAGCCAACAGAACCGGGCTTCTGACGAAAAGCAGCCCCTCACTCATGAAACTATAAATAAGTAATTAGTAACTTGTAATTAATAAAATGATCGAACTTAAGAACAATCCTGCCGGCAATTTCTTTCTGCTGGCCGGTCCATGTGTAATAGAAGGTGAAGAGATGGCAATGCGCATCGCTGAGCGTGTGGTCGGAGTCACTGAAAAATTACAGATTCCTTATGTATTCAAAGGTTCTTACCGCAAGGCAAACCGTTCGCGTCTTGATTCATTCACAGGTATCGGTGACGAGAAAGCACTCAAGGTACTGAAAAAGGTACATGATACTTTCGGAGTTCCCACGGTGACGGATATCCATTCGGCCGACGAGGCTGAGATGGCTGCCGAATATGCAGACATTCTCCAGATTCCGGCTTTCCTTTGCCGTCAGACGGATTTGCTGGTTGCCGCTGCCAAAACCGGAAAGACGATTAACATCAAGAAAGGACAGTTCCTCTCTCCGCTCGCCATGCAGTTTGCCGCAGATAAAGTGGTGGAAGCAGGCAACAAGAACGTGATGCTGACCGAACGCGGAACAACCTTCGGTTATCAGGACCTTGTAGTAGACTACCGGGGGATTCCGGAAATGCAAACGTTCGGTTATCCGGTCATACTGGATGTCACCCATTCATTGCAGCAACCCAACCAGACCAGCGGAGTGACCGGTGGTATGCCCCAACTGATCGAAACCGTAGCCAAAGCCGGCATCGCCGTAGGAGCCGACGGTATCTTTATCGAAACACACGAAAACCCCGCCGTAGCCAAGAGCGACGGAGCAAACATGTTGAAGCTGGACCTTCTGGAAGAACTATTAACCAAATTAGTCAGAATACGGGAAGCTATCAAATAACTCTTTTTTCTGCCCGTTTGTGATTATGCACAAAAGAATACGACAGATATTTCAGACAACTTTTTTATAAACTAAATAGAACATGAAACATTTATTACGTGGATTTTTTATTGCAGTTCTCTTTATATGCTGCAACTTCCAACTCGTGCTTGCACAACCTATGCAAACACTGCCCGTGGACAAAAATGTCCGCATAGGTAAACTTGACAACGGGCTTACTTATTACATCCGACACAATGCACTTCCAGAAAAACGCGTCGAATTCCACATTGCACAGAAAGTGGGTTCCATCCTTGAAGAACCGCAACAGCGCGGTCTGGCACACTTCCTTGAGCATATGGCCTTCAATGGGACAAAGAACTTCCCGGGTGATGAAACCGGACTGGGCATCGTGCCTTGGTGTGAAACCAAAGGTATCAAGTTCGGAACAAACCTGAATGCGTACACCAGTATCGACAAAACAGTATACCGAATCAGCAACGTACCTACCGACAATGTAAGTGTAGTAGACTCTTGTCTGCTGATCCTGCACGACTGGTCAAGCGCCATCAACCTTGCCGACAAGGAAATCGACAAAGAACGTGGTGTGATCCGTGAAGAATGGAGAAGCCGTAACAGTGGTATGCAGCGCATCATGACCAGCGCTCTGCCTGTCATGTATCCGGATTCCAAATATGCAGACTGTATGCCGATCGGAAGCCTCGACGTGATCAACAACTTCCCTTATCAGGACATCCGCGACTACTATGCGAAATGGTACCGTCCGGACCTGCAAGGTATCATGATCGTCGGCGACATCAATGTAGACGAAATGGAAGCAAAACTGAAAAAGGTATTTGCAGACATAAAAGCTCCGGTAAATCCGGCTGAACGTATCTACTATCCGGTAGCCGACAATCAGGAACCGCAAATCTTCATCGGTACGGACAAGGAAATCGAAACTCCTTCCATCAGCTTCTTCTTCAAGAGCGAAGCTTTCCCGGATTCACTGAAGAATACAATCAACTATTACGGCATTCAATATATGCTGAGCATGGGTGTTACGATGCTGAACAGCCGCCTGGCAGAAATCAGCCAGCAGGCAAATCCTCCTTTCACCGGTGCAAGCGCAGGTTATGGCGACTTCTTCGTAGCCAAGACTAAAAATGCTTTCGGAGTAGACGCCAGCAGCAAAATCGATGGTATCGAACTGGCCATGAAAACGATTCTCGAAGAAACTGAACGCGCACGCCGCTTCGGATTCACCGAAACTGAATATGACCGTGCCCGTGCCAACTATCTGCAACGCGTAGAATCTGCTTACAACGAACGCGAAAAGATGAAAAACGACACTTATGTCAACGAATATATCAGCCACTTCCTCGACAATGAACCGATGCCGGGCATTGAATACGAATATGCTATGATGAATCAGCTGGCTCCGAACATTCCGGTAGCAGCGATTAATCAAGTGATGCAACAGCTGATCACTGACAACAATCAGGTAGTACTGTTGGCAGGTCCGGAGAAGGAAGGTGTGAAATACCCGACGAAAGAAGAAATCGCAGCTCTGCTGAAACAGATGAAGTCTTTCGACCTGAAGCCTTACGAAGACAAGGTATCTAACGAACCATTACTGAAAGAAGAACCGAAAGGCGGAAAGATCGTTTCTGAAAAAAGCCGGAGATATTTATGGCACAACGAAACTGGTTCTGTCCAACGGTGTGAAAGTATACATCAAAACAACCGACTACAAAGCTGACCAGATCCTGATGAAAGGTACCAGCCTCGGTGGTACCAGCCAGTTCGCAGACAAAGAAATTCTGAATATCTCTCAGATCAACGGTGTTGCACTGGTAGGCGGTATCGGTAACTTCAACAAAGTAGACCTCGGCAAAGCACTTGCAGGCAAACGCGCTTCTGTAGGAGCCGGTGTGAGCGCAACAACAGAAACGGTTTCCGGCAGTTGTTCTCCGAAGGACTTTGAAACAATGATGCAGCTGACTTATCTGACTTTCACATCTCCGCGTAAGGATAACGAAGCATTCGAATCATACAAGAACCGCATGAAAGCCGAATTGCAGAATGCTGACGCTAATCCGATGACCGCATTCAGTGATACAGTCTCTTATGCATTGTACGGCAATCACCCACGTTCTTTCAGCATGAAAGAAAATATGGTGGACAAGATCGACTATGACCGTGTAATGGAAATGTACAAAGACCGTTTCAAAGATGCAAGCGACTTTACATTCTACTTCGTAGGAAACATCGATATCGAGAAGATGAAACCGATGATTGCCAAATATCTGGGCAGTCTGCCATCTATCAACCGTAAAGAGACTTTCAAAGATACGAAGATGGAAATCCGCAAAGGTCAATACAAGAACGAATTTGCCAAGAAACAAGAAACACCGATGGCAACCATCATGTTCCTGTTCAACGGTACTTGCAAATATGATTTACGCAACAACCTTACTCTGAGCATCCTTGATCAGGCATTGGATATGGTATACACCGAAGAAATCCGTGAGAAAGAAGGCGGCACTTATGGCGTAAACTGTAGCGGAAGCCTTAGCAGATATCCGAAAGAACAACTCGTTCTTCAGATTGTATTCCAGACTGACCCGGCCAAGAAAGACAAGCTGTCGGGCATCGTCATCGAACAGTTGGAAAAAATGGCTAAAGAAGGTCCGTCTGCCGAACATATGCAGAAGATCAAAGAGTATATGCTGAAAAAATACAAAGATGCTCAAAAGGAAAACAGCTACTGGCTGGGCAATCTGGATGAGTATTTCTACACAGGTATCGATTATACAAAAGACTATGAGACGTTGGTCAACAGCATCACAGCAAAAGATGTACAGGAATTCCTTGCCAAGCTGATGAAACAGAACAACGAAATCCAAGTCATCATGACCGTACCTGAAGAAGAAGCTAAATAAACTTTTATAGCATACCAACAGTATGATGATATTTAACGAATTACGCAAACATGGACGGCTCGCTTCCAAACGGCATCCGATGTATGAAAAGAACAAAGTTGCCAAAATATTCGGATATATCGGGGGTTGCTTTCTGGGCAGGATACCTGATATTCTTCGGTACGACGTTTGCATTCGGTTTTGCAGATATGGTTCCCAACCGGGAACCATATCATGTAATGAATGCCGTTGCCCTGATATTTATTCTGGCACTTGACTTCCTCTTGCGTATTCCGTTCCAAAAAACACCGACGCAGGAGGTAAAACCTTACCTCCTGTTGCCGGTTAAACGAAATCGGATCATCGATTTCCTGCTTATCCGTTCGGGACTTAGTCTGTTCAACCTGTTCTGGTTGTTTATGTTCGTCCCCTTTGCCTTCATTACCATTACCAAATATTTCGGTATTTCAGGTGTACTCACCTATCTCATAGGCATCTGGCTTTTGATCGTTGCCAACAATTACTGGTACCTGTTATGTCGCACACTAATCAATGAACGTATTTGGTGGGTGCTGCTCCCCTGTCGCTTTCTACGGTGGGCTGGGCTGCCTTGCCTTTATTCCCGAAGATAGTCCTCTCTTCTATTTCTTCATGGATCTGGGAGACGGATACATCAACAGGGAATATTCTCTGTTTCCTCGGTACCATTCTTGTCATAGCCATCTTATGGCTGATTAACCGCAAAATCATGTCCGGCCTCATCTACGCCGAATTGGCAAAAGTAGATGATACCCGCATCAAGCATGTTTCAGAATACAAATTCTTCGAGCGATACGGAGAAGTTGGTGAATATATGCGGTTGGAATTAAAAATGCTTTTGCGCAACCGGCGTTGCAAAGGTGCATTGCGCAATGTTCTCCTTTGTAGTCATCGCCTTCTCCTGCCTGTTGAGCTTTTCAAGCCTTTATGACACGAAGCACCATGACTACCTTTATCTGTGTTTACAACTTTGCCGTATTCGGCATGATCATCCTTTCGCAACTCATGTCCTTCGAAGGCAATTACATCGACGGACTAATGTCCCGCAAAGAATCCATCATGAGTCTGCTGAAAGCAAAATATTATATCTATACTATCGGCGAAATCGTCCCATTTGTTTTGATGATTCCCGCCATTGTAATGGATAAAGTTCCCTTACTGGGTATCTTTGCCTGGTTCTTCTACACCACCGGTTTTATCTATTTCTGTTTCTTCCAACTGGCTGTTTACAATAAGCAGACCGTAGCACTGAACGAAAAAGTGACAAGCCGCCAGACCAACAGCGCCATACAAATGGTTGTCAACTTCGGAGCTTTCGGTATCCCGTTGATCCTGTATTCTGTGTTGAATGCGTTTCTGGGTGAAACGGCCGCCTACTCTATCCTGCTCGCCATCGGGCTTGGATTCACACTGACTTCTCCGCTTTGGATCAGAAACGTCTATAAGCGTTTCATGAAACGGAGATACGAGAATATGGAAGGCTTCAGAGACAGTCGCCAATAAGAGATTTACGATTGAACCGATTAATCATTTACGATAAAAATACCAAGACAATGATAAGCATCAATAATCTTCAAAAGAATTTCGGCAAAAAGATGGCCGTGAACATAGATCACTATGAAATCAATCAAGGCGATATGCTCGGATTGGTAGGAAACAACGGTGCCGGTAAAACAACACTTTTCCGGTTGATGCTCGACTTACTGAAAGCGGATAATGGGAATGTCGTCATCAACGAAATTGACGTCAGTCAAAGTGAAGACTGGAAAAACTTCACAGGTGCTTTCATTGACGATGGATTTCTGATAGACTACCTTACTCCGGAAGAATATTTTTACTTTATCGGGAAAATGTACGGACTGAAAAAGGAAGAGGTGGACGAACGCCTGCTGCCGTTCGAACGTCTAATGAGCGGAGAAGTGATCGGACAAAAAAGAAACTGATCCGTAACTACTCAGCCGGTAATAAACAGAAAATCGGCATCATCTCCGCTATGCTTCATTATCCGCAGTTGCTGATACTCGACGAGCCGTTCAATTTCCTCGACCCCAGTTCGCAATCCATTATCAAACATATGCTCAAAAAGTACAGCGAAGAGCATAATGCAACTGTAATCATTTCCAGCCACAATCTGAATCATACGATAGATGTATGTCCACGTATTGCCCTGCTGGAGAATGGTGTCATCATCCGGGATATTATCAATGAGAATAATTCTGCTGAAAAGGAGCTGGAAGACTACTTTAATGTAGAAGAATAAAGTTACTTATAATTTTACAATATACGAAAAGAAAGATAGCCGATGAGAGTGAACTTCAAACTTATCTTCATACTGACAGGACTGATCCTTGTCCTTAGTTCCTGCCGCACGTCTGCTCCCCGTCTGGATTACCAGGCACTGGCACGCGCCTCCATCCTGCTGGGCGTGGACATCCATATGGAAGATAACCACAAGCTCTATCTGGAATCGGCCGAATGGATAGGTGCACCTTATCGTGGAGGCGGCGATTCAAAACGCGGCACCGACTGTTCGGGACTTACCTACCAGATATACCGGAAAGTATACCGCACTCAGGTTCCGCGAAATACCGAAGACCTGAGAAAAGAAAGTACCAAAGTCGCCAAACGGAATTTGCGAGAAGGCGATCTGGTATTCTTCAGCAGCAGTCGTTCCGGCAAAAAGGTAGCTCACGTAGGTATCTATCTCAAAAATGGGAAATTCATTCATGCCAGTACCAGCAAAGGAGTGATTGTCAGTCGTCTGAGCGAAGACTATTACACCAGACACTGGATATCCGGAGGAAGAATACGCTGATTATCAACTTAAAAACATATAGAATCATGAAATCGTTTATTGAGCAGTCATATTTATCTGCGTAGCGTTAAGCGCAAACGCACAGCTTTTATGGAAAGTATCTGGTAATGGACTTAGCAGCCCTTCATACATTATGGGGGACTCACCATCTCGCTCCGTTGAGTGTCAAAGACGGCATTGCCGGACTACAGAAAGCGATGGATGAAACACAACAGGTATATGGAGAACTGAAAATGTCGGATATCCAGTCTCCGGCCACCATCCAGAAGATGCAGAAAATGATGATGATCGAAAGCGATACGACTCTGACTACTCTCCTCTCACCGGAAGATTACGAAACCGCTAATAAATTCTGCAAGGAGAACCTGATGATGGACCTCAACATGGCACCCAAAATCAAACCGGCTTTCTTACTGAACAACATAGCAGTAGTGGCGTACATCAAGCACATCGGAAACTATAATCCGCAAGAACAGCTCGATACTTATTTCCAGACTCAGGCAACACAAAAAGAAAAAAAAGTGGATGGACTGGAAACCCGGATTTCCAGTTTAACCTGCTATACAACGGCATTTCCCTGCAACGTCAGGCCCAACTGCTCATGTGTACCCTCAATAACATCGACAAAGAGGTGGAAAGCCTCAAAAGACTGACAGATGCCTACATGAAACAGGATTTGGAAACCATGCTGAAAATCAACGAAGAGCGCAAAGGAAATCAATGTGATGCACTTCCCGCAGAAGAAAACGCCCTAATTTACGACCGCAATAAAACATGGGCACAGAAACTACCGGCTATCATGAAAGCCGCTCCTACCTTTGTTGCAGTCGGCGCTTTGCACCTGCCGGGTGATAAAGGCTTATTAAACTTACTGAAAAAACAGGGATATACAGTAGAAGCAGTAAAATGATGAATTATAAAACTTATTTATTCGATTTCGACTATACACTAGCCGATTCATCACGGGGTATCGTTACTTGTTTCAGAAATGTACTTAATCGTCACCAATATACGAATGTCACTGACGAAGCGATCAAACGTACCATTGGTAAAACATTGGAAGAATCTTTCAGCATACTGACCGGAGTCACCGACTGGGAACAGCTCACCGCTTTTTCGACAAGAGTACAGACTGGAAGCGGATGTTCACATGAACGTGAATACCCGCCTTTTTTCCTGATACACTCTCTACTCTGAAAGAACTAAAAGAGCGAGGTGCCCGCATCGGCATTATCTCTACTAAATACCGTTTCCGTATACTTAGTTTTCTGGATGAGTATCTGCCGGAAAACTTTCTCGACATAGTGGTAGGCGGAGAAGATGTACAAGCTGCCAAGCCTTCACCGGAAGGAGTAAAATTCGCTCTCGAACACTTGGGCAGTACTCCGCAAGAAACCTTATACATCGGAGACAGTACTGTGGATGCCGAAACAGCACAAAATGCGGGAGTAGACTTTGCAGGTGTCCTTAATGGAATGACTACCGCTGACGAACTCAGAGCATATCCGCACCGGTTTATTATGGAGAACTTATCCGGTTTGCTACAAGTCTGAACATCGTTCTGTTACAACGAATATAAAACACATATAACTATGAAACGACACTTATTTTTTATATACATAGCCTTAATTTTATGTCATTGTTCTATTATTCAGGCACAAACAAAAGCTACGATAGTAGCAGCTGATCCTGATGGTTTTCTTTGGGCAAGCTCCGGAGGTGAGTTTTTCTTCCCTGTTCAGAATGTCACTACCAAAGACTGGCAAGTGGAAGTGAAAGAAGCACAAAACTGGATACAAGTAGAAAAGAAAGACACGCTCGGTTTTTTAATAACGATACAGCCCAATGAAACCGATATAGACAGATATGCAACCATCAGACTCTTTTCTGTTGAGAAAGAAGAATTACTAAAGTTTGCCCAACTGGGAGACAAAGAAATCATAGCAGGACTTGCATTTGATTACAGAGAACAGACTCAATGGATAGATGCTTCTTCTAAATTTACCCGGTTATGGAGTGCTAAAGTTAATTCAGAAGCAGATAGCTGGGCATATGCTACCCGGCACGGAGATGATGGGATCATGCTCAACCTTGATAAAAATGAGCAGCGTACCAAACGTACCTTAAAATTAATAATACATGATGCGGACAAAGTGTTGGCTGCCTTATCTGGTAAACCAATACCCTGATCCGCTACCATTATCAACGTATGGCTATAGTGTAGGCGACAAAGCTTCCATAATCACCCTTGACGCAGGCGTAAAAGACAGCCTGATATTTCAGCTTCCCGACTGGATTCAGATACATTCCAAACAAGAAACTGATAACGGCATCCGCTACCAATTTGCAATAGAAAACAATCCAATGGACATAGCGCGTTACGATTCGATTCGTATACGCACAGAGTCGGAAACAGGACAAAGTGAAATAGCTATTTCGCAATACGGACACTCACTATACACACCAGTCGGTGTAGAAGCTTTATGCGACACTTTGATCACGATAGCAAGTGGAGAGGCTTCTTCCTTCCAGGAAGGAGAAGGGGTCGAACGGTCATTCGACGGAGATTTTTCCACTCTGTATCATTCTTCTTATCACTCACCGGAATATGATTCACCGGAATATTTCCCCATATCATTGACTTACAAGTTTCAAAAGCCTGAAACAGTGGATTATTTGGAATATTATCCCCGTACAGATGGCGGCACCAATGGTATATTTCAGGAAATCGAGGTATGGACGCAAGTAGCCGGAGAAAAAGACTTCCGTTTGACAACAAGGGCGAATTTTAACGGAAGCACTCTTATACAACGAATCGAATTCCCGCATACGCAAAACAAAATCTCATACCACTAAAGTTAGTTCTACAGTCAGGAATGGGTGCCGCCTGCGGTTTTGCCAGTTGTGCTGAAATGAGATTCTACCGAAAAGCGAACTTCGGCTTTAACTATACGGATATATTTACCGATTCTACCTGCTATGCACTGAAACCAGGTGTTGCGGAACATGATATTGACAGAGTGTGCCGTCAGCCTTTCTTCCATAATCTGGCCATGCACCTGCTAAACGGCGATTATCCTAACGAATTCCGTGTACAAAACTACAAAGCCTGGGAAACTCCAGACGTACAGGCACAAAAGAACGGAACAATGCCTTTCAGTTTATACGACAATCCGACCGGTATCGCTGCTGTGAAAGGAGAACCATTGGTAGTATTCGTGGGGCATGAATCACCCAAAGCCAAAAGATTGGCTATGGTGATTCAAAACTTGAATCTGAAGTCTGATAATGACGGCTATGGTGGTCCATCGTATTTTTTTTTTTACACAAAGGTCTCAACGTACTATATCCGAATAGTTCGGGATTAGTCTACCTTCTTTATCAGTCCGACACACCGGAATCAACATCCCCTGTACGCGTCCACTTCGCTACCGGCAGAGTGAACGGTTATTTCGACGCGACTAAGCATATATCTCCCGACGGAACTTCCAGATGGAGCGAATTACTGGCACGTGCCGGTGATAAATATTTCGATGTATTAAGTAATCATGTCCACTTTACATTCCGTGCCGAGGACTTCCGCAGATATGTACCGATGTCAACAAGCTGCTGGCAGCTTATGACACACTGGTATGTCATGAACAGGAATTTGCAGGTCTGAAAAAATACAATCGCTGGATGAATAACCGACTCTACATACATACGACATATCGGGAAATGCTTTATGCTACTCCATACCATATCGGTTTCCAGGAATCACAACTTCCTCTGCTACTGTGCCCCGACAGCCTGAAAGGAGCACATTGTTGGGGGCCTGCCCATGAATTGGGCCATGTATTACAAGTTTCTCCATCAATGAAATGGACTGGCATGACAGAAGTCACTAATAACATTCAAAGCATGGAAATACAACGATTGTGGGGTAATCCTTCTCGCCTGCATACGGAATCACGCAGCACGAATGGGGTATAATGACATTTATGAACAGGCAATGAACGTAGCTTTTGTACAGAAACGTCCTTTTGCATACCTCTCCGACTGGTTCGACCAATTAGTACCTTTCTGGCAACTGCGACTGTACGTGATGGACATCTGCGGCAAATCGGATTTCTATAAAGACGTCTATGAAGCCAGCCGCCTGCTAAACGCCCAAGGTACCCATCTCACAAGCGGTCAACTCCAGTTAGAATTGTATATAACAGCTGCGTGGCAGCAGGCATGGACCTTCGCCCGTTTTTTGAAAAATGGGGCTGGCTTCAAGCAAGCGAACGTATATACGACGATTACTACGGAAAAGATACAATTACAGTAAATCCGGCAGATATAGAACAGCTGAATGCAAGGATTAAAACTCTGCATCTGCCCGTCCCTGCCCATGCAGCCGAATATATAACCGACAATACATTAAACCTATACAAACACGCGCAACCTTTCCTTCCCGGTACAGTACAAATCAATCCGGAAACAGGTGAGGTATGTATCAAAGATGCTTCAGGAGCCGTTGCGTTCGAGGTTTATGAAGATAAAAAAATGATAGGAGTATCTTATCAGCCTGTTTTCAAGGCAGTTGCCCTCCAAGGGACAGATACATCAAAAATTCATGTGAAAGCTGTATCTCCCAAAGGAAAACGGAGTATATGTAAAATGCTTTAATAAAAGACAAGTATAAAAACTTCTTCTACAGACAAAAAGAAACAGCAAAAAAACAAAGGAAATATTTGTCTGAAACAAATAAAAGAAGTACTTTTGTGCCCGATTATTCCGCAACGGGTTCGACAAAGAGCTCTTTAAGTGATTAAAGACCACCCGCCGGAGCTAACTTATACATTATATATAAGATGTACGCAATTGTAGAAATTAACGGTCAGCAATTTAAAGCAGAAGCTGGTCAGAAACTGTTCGTTCACCACATTGAAGGTGCAGAAAACGGTTCAACAGTAGAATTTGAAAAAGTTCTTTTGGTAGACAAAGACGGAAACGTAACTGTAGGTGTTCCGACTGTAGAAGGTGCTAAAGTTGTTTGCCAGGTTGTTTCAAACTTGGTTAAAGGCGACAAAGTTCTTGTTTTCCACAAGAAAAGAAGAAAAGGACACAGAAAACTGAACGGTCACCGTCAGCAGTTCACTGAATTAACAATCACAGAAGTAGTAGCTTAATCATTTAAAAAGTAAGAAGAAATGGCACATAAAAAAGGTGTCGGTAGTTCTAAGAACGGCCGCGAATCACATAGCAAAAGATTAGGCGTTAAGATATTTGGTGGTGAAGCTTGCAAAGCAGGTAATATTATCATTCGTCAAAGAGGTACTGAATTCCATCCGGGTGAAAACATCGGAATGGGTAAAGACCACACTCTTTTCGCTTTAGTAGATGGTACAGTTAAATTTAAAGTAGGTAGAGAAGACAGAAGATATGTTTCTATCATCCCTGCTGAAGCAACAGAAGCATAACCTGTACAACTGAAAATATTCAAGAAAAGGAGATGTAATCCAAACGATTGCATCTCCTTTCTTTTTTTATGCAGATTTTCATTGCTCGCTTATTCGTTTTTTCTTTATCTTTGTAGCCTTAATAAAGAAAGTTCATAAAAAGTATAGATATGCTTACCATTAAACAAATTACAGAAAATACAGAAGCGGTACTCCGCGGACTGGAAAAGAAGCACTTCAAGAATGCAAAAGAGACGATTGATGAAGTCATCGCTCTCAACGACAAGAGACGTACTACGCAAAACCTATTAGATAAGAACCTGGCAGAGGTTAATTCACTTTCCCGCACGATCGGTCAGCTGATGAAAGAAGGAAAGAAAGAAGAAGCCGAAGCTGCACGTGCACGTGTTGCCGAACTGAAAGAAAGCAACAAAGCACTGGACGCTACCATGACACAGGCTGCTACAGACATGCAGAATGTACTTTATACGATCCCTAACATTCCTTATGACAGCGTACCCGAAGGCGTAGGTGCCGAAGACAATGTCGTAGAAAAGATGGGAGGCATGGAAACAGAACTTCCCAAAGATGCACTGCCTCACTGGGAACTGGCTAAAAAATACGATTTAATCGATTTCGACCTAGGTGTAAAAATTACAGGTGCGGGCTTCCCCGTATACAAAGGAAAAGGTGCCCAACTGCAACGTGCCCTGATCAACTTCTTCCTGGACGAAGCACGCAAATCCGGATATACTGAAATCATGCCGCCGACAGTAGTCAATGCCGCTTCAGGTTATGGTACAGGCCAGTTGCCCGACAAGGAAGGACAGATGTATCATTGCGAAGTAGATGATCTCTATCTGATCCCGACAGCCGAAGTACCGGTTACCAACATCTACCGTGATGTTATCCTGGAAGAAAAACAGTTGCCGATTATGAACTGCGCATACACACAATGTTTCCGTCGCGAAGCCGGTTCTTACGGTAAAGACGTACGCGGGCTGAACCGCCTGCACGAATTCTCCAAAGTAGAATTAGTGCGTATCGACAAGCCGGAACATTCTAAAGAATCCCACCAGCAAATGCTTGACCACGTAGAAGGCCTGTTGCAGAAACTGGAACTTCCGTACCGTATACTCCGCCTTTGTGGTGGTGGCGATATGAGCTTTTACTGCTGCGCTCTGCTTCGACTTCGAAGTATATTCCGAAGCACAGAAACGCTGGCTGGAAGTAAGTTCCGTATCCAACTTTGACACTTACCAGGCCAACCGACTAAAATGCCGTTACCGTAGCGCAGAAAAGAAAACAGAACTCTGCCATACATTAAATGGATCAGCACTGGCACTACCACGTATCGTCGCCGCTTTATTGGAAAACAATCAAACCCCCGAAGGAATTAGAATTCCTAAAGCATTGGTTCCATACTGCGGTTTCGACATGATAGACTAAGAAACTTTCTACTCCTGTAAGAATGAGACATCTCTGCCCCTTACAGGAGTTTCCTTTATTAACCTTTAACACATTTACCCCCATGACAAAAAACACAAAAAGTTTTGTATTGCCATTGGCATTCATTGGCGTCATGTTCTTTTCACTGGGCTTCGCCCTTGGTATCAACTCAGTATTAGTCCCCGTATTGAAGGGATCGCTGGAAATCAGTTCGGCGGAATCATATCTGATTATCGCTGCCACTTTCATCCCGTTTCTTATTTTTGGTTATCCGGCAGGACTTACGATTAAAAAGATCGGATACAAACGGACGATGGTTCTGTCATTCCTTATGTTTGCCATAGCCTTCGGACTTTTTCATACCATCGGCAAGCTATGAAAGTTTTCCTCTGTTTTTATTGGCTTCCTTTATCAGCGGAACTGCCAACGCTTATCTGCAAGCTGCAGTAAACCCGTATATCACAATTCTGGGACCGATAGACAGTGCTGCCAAACGTATCAGCATTATGGGTATCTGCAATAAACTCGCATGGCCGATTCCACCTTTATTCCTGGCTTTCCTTATCGGAAAAGAAGTGACCGACATTACGGTAGCTGACCTGTTTCTGCCGTTCTACGTTATTATCGCCGCATTCATCGCATTAGGAATTATCGCATATATAGCCCCCTGCTACCGGAAGTCAAAGCCGTCGGCGAAGACGACAGCGAAGAGGCAGCCGAAGCCTGTCCTTACGCTGCAAAGAAAACTTCCATCTGGCAATTCCCGCATTTATTATTAGGCTGTCTTGCTCTCTTCTTATATGTAGGTGTAGAAACCGTATCACTGGGTACATTAGTAGATTATGCCACCAGCCTTCATTTGGAAAATGCAGCAATGTATGCCTGGATTGCTCCGATAGGCATTGTGATCGGTTACATCTGCGGCATCATCTTCATCCCTAAATATATGAGCCAGGCTACAGCACTGAAGATTTGTTCGGTTCTGGCTATCATCGGTTCCGTACTGGTAGTACTTACACCTGCCGATATATCCATCTATTTCATCTCATTTATGGCATTGGGATGTTCTTTAATGTGGCCTGCCCTGTGGCCTTTGGCTATGGCAGATTTAGGAAAGTTTACCAAATCCGGTTCATCTCTTCTGATCATGGCAATGGCAGGCGGTGCTGTTATTCCGACCTTATTTGGCTATCTGAAAGACATTTCCGATATTCAGAAAGCATATTGGATTTGCCTTCCCTGCTTCCTGTTTATTCTATATTATGGGGTAGCCGGATACAAAATCAGAACGAAATAAATAAAGATATTCACATGGATATGGAAAGTCACTCATCAAAAGAGTGACTTTTCTTTTTATATTTCGTAAATAAGCCGTATCTTTGCCGAAATTTATAACATTCTGATAGCAGTTACGTAATAATACCAACAAATTAATTAGATAATGAACAAAATCATTAGCAAAGAACGCTTTTCTGAGAAAGTGTTTAAACTTGAAATTGAAGCTCCTTTAATTGCTAAATCCCGCAAAGCCGGCCACTTCGTCATTGTACGTGTAGGCGACAAGGGAGAACGTATGCCTCTGACGATTGCCGGTTCTGATTTGAAGAAAGGCACCATCACTCTGGTGATACAGGAAGTCGGGCTCTCCTCTACCCGTCTTTGTGAATTGAACGAAGGTGATTATATCACTGACGTAGTAGGTCCGCTCGGACAAGCTACTCATTATTGAGAATTTCGGAACAGTTGTTTGTGCTGGTGGTGGTGTAGGTGTTGCTCCGATGCTTCCTATCGTGCAGGCTTTGAAAGCTGCCGGAAACAGAGTGATCACTGTATTGGCAGGACGTAACAAAGACCTTATCATTCTGGAAAAAAAATGCGCGAAAGCTCCGACGAAGTGATTATCATGACGGATGACGGTTCTTACGGCCGGAAAGGTCTGGTAACCGAAGGCGTGGAAGAAGTCATCAAACGTGAAAAGGTAGATAAATGCTTCGCCATCGGCCCTGCTATCATGATGAAGTTCGTTTGTCTGCTGACAAAGAAATATGAGATTCCTACCGACGTTTCATTAAATACCATCATGGTAGACGGAACCGGTATGTGTGGTGCTTGCCGTATCACGGTAGGAGGAAAAACGAAGTTCGTTTGTGTTGACGGTCCCGAATTCGACGGTCACCAGGTGAACTTCGACGAAATGCTGAAACGTATGGGTGCGTTCAAAAAGATTGAGCGTGAAGAGATGAACAAACTCCAGCCCGAATGTGAAGCAACGAAAGAGATAGATGAGAAAAGCCGCAACGCAGCCTGGAGACAGGAACTGCGCAAATCGATGAAACCGAAAGAACGTACAGCTATTCCACGTGTCGAAATGAATGAACTCGATGCCGAATACCGTTCACATAGCCGCAAGGAAGAAGTAAACCAGGGTCTGACCGCCGAACAAGCAGTTACAGAAGCCAAGCGTTGTCTGGACTGTGCTAACCCTGGATGTATGGAAGGGTGTCCGGTAGGTATCGACATTCCGCGCTTCATTAAGAACATCGAGCGTGGCGAGTTCCTCGAAGCAGCCAAAACACTGAAAGAAACAAGTGCGCTTCCGGCAGTATGCGGTCGTGTGTGTCCGCAGGAAAAGCAATGCGAATCCAAATGTATACACTTGAAGATGAATGAAAAACCGGTAGCTATCGGTTATCTGGAACGCTTCGCTGCTGACTTCGAACGTGAAAGCGGACAAATTTCAGTACCTGTCATTGCCGAAAAGAACGGTATCAAAGTAGCGGTGATCGGTTCGGGTCCTGCCGGATTATCATTCGCAGGTGACATGGCAAAATACGGTTATGATGTAACAGTATTCGAGGCACTCCACGAAATCGGCGGTGTATTAAAATATGGTATTCCGGAATTCCGTCTGCCAAACAAGATTGTAGATGTAGAAATAGACAACCTCGTTCAAATGGGCGTTACTTTCATCAAAGACTGCATTGTAGGAAAAACAATCAGTGTGGAAGATTTGAAGGAAGAAGGTTTCAAAGGAATATTCGTGGCTTCCGGTGCCGGATTGCCTAACTTTATGAATATCCCGGGAGAGAACTCTATCAATATCATGTCTTCAAATGAATACCTCACTCGTGTCAATCTGATGGATGCAGCCAGTGAAGACTCTGACACTCCGGTAGCTTTCGGCAAAAATGTGGCTGTCATCGGTGGTGGTAATACTGCTATGGACTCTGTCCGTACAGCCAAACGCCTGGGTGCTGAACGTGCTATGATCATCTACCGCCGTTCGGAAGAAGAAATGCCTGCACGTATCGAGGAAGTGAAGCATGCCAAAGAAGAAGGAGTCGAATTCCTGACATTGCACAATCCGATTGAATATATTGCCGACGAACAAGGTTGCGTGAAACAGGTCATTCTCCAGAAGATGGAATTAGGAGAGCCGGATGCTTCCGGACGTCGTAGTCCTGTAGCCATTCCGGGAGCTACGGAAACAATCGATATCGATCTGGCCATCGTCAGTGTCGGTGTATCTCCGAAACCGATTGTTCCGAGTTCCATTAAAGGACTGGAATTAGGACGCAAAGGAACCATTGCCGTAGATGACAACATGGAATCATCTATTCCGATGATCTATGCCGGCGGAGACATTGTGCGTGGAGGAGCTACCGTAATCCTTGCCATGGGAGATGGCCGTAAAGCCGCCGCTGCCATGAATGAACAAACTGCAAAGCAAGTAAAAAGGACAAGCTTATTATAACAGAAAGCCCCGTCTGCTGAATGCAAACGGGGCTTTCTTATCACAAGATACTTCTTACTTCACTACGCTATTCGTCGCAGGGTCCGGGAAAATCACGGTCGGTTTAAACGACTTCGCTTCCTCAAAATCCATCAATGCGTACGACATGATAATCACAATATCATCCGGTTGCACCTTGCGGGCGGCAGCACCGTTCAGACAAATCTTACCGGAACCGCGTTCACCTTTGATAATGTAGGTTTCAAAGCGTTCGCCATTGTTGTTATCAGCGATGTACACTTTTTCTCCCGGAATCATGTTGGCAGCATCCAGCAGGTCTTCGTCAATCGTGATACTACCCATGTAGTTCAAATTTGCTTCTGTGACACGTGCACAATGAATTTTCGACTTCAACACTTCAATCATCATAAGGTTTCGTCTTTTTTTAATTTAGATTTCTTTATACTTGATATTATCAATCAGTCTGACCTCTCCGCAGAACACTGTGATACAGCCTACTACATACTGAGAATCCTCCCAACTGCTTACCTTTTGCAGCGTGTTTCCGTCAACGATTTCAAAATACTCCAAACGCAATCCCGGAGCAGCCTCTATCGCCTCTTCTACCATCTTCTGCGTCTCACCCACTGTATGAGATGCTGCAAAGGTACGACTTTTAAATAATGTCTGAGAAATATTTAAAGCATTTTCACGTTCTTCTGCTGATAAACGTTTGTTCCGGCTACTCAATGCCAGTCCGTCTTCCTCACGTACAATTGAACAACCTACAATTTCAAGGTTATATTTCAATTGTCGAACCATCTCACGAATAATTGCTAACTGCTGGAAATCTTTCTCTCCGAAATAAGCACGATCCGGTTGCACCGCGTCAAACAACTTGCTGACAATCTGGCAAACTCCGTTGAAATGCCCCGGACGGAAAGCCCCTTCCATCACCGTATCCAACGGAGCATAGCTGAATTCACGCGTATCCGGCTGCGGATACATCTCTTCTACTGAAGGAGCAAAGGCAAATGCTGCACCGCAATCTTCCAACAAGCGGCAGTCAGCACCCAGTGTACGCGGATACTTTGCTAAATCGTTTTTATCGTTAAACTGAGTGGGATTTACAAAAACACTCACTACTGTTACACCATTCTCACTTACGCTGCGCTTTACCAGTGATGCGTGTCCTGCATGTAAAGCACCCATTGTGGGTACCAGTCCTACCTTCTTACCCTGGGCTCTCAGTGCCGTCAATTCGGCCTGTAAGTCCTTGATAGTGTGTATTACTTTCATTTTTGTTAATTGGTTTATGTTTTGGTCGTTTGCAAAAAACTCTGCAAAATAAACTAATATTTGCCACATAAAGAAAGAATATGGTATTTAAAGTTCCTTTTTTTTTTTGCTATCTTTGCAGAATATTATAGTGAACTATTGTTATTATGACAAAGGCGAATAAAGTTTTATTTATTACTCAAGAGATTACACCTTACGTTTCAGAATCCGAAATGGCCAATATAGGTAGAAACCTTCCACAGGCAATACAAGAAAAAGGCCGTGAAATCAGGACATTTATGCCTAAATGGGGAAGCATTAACGAACGCAGAAATCAACTGCATGAAGTAATTCGCCTCTCCGGTATGAACCTGATCATCGACGATACTGATCACCCCCTTATTATAAAAGTTGCTTCTATTCAATCCGCACGTATGCAGGTATATTTCATCGATAATGATGATTATTTCCAGAACCGTTTGCAGACAGCAGACGAAAACGGTGTGGAATATGATGATAACGACAGCCGCGCTATCTTCTATGCACGCGGCGTGCTGGAAACGGTGAAGAAGTTTCGCTGGTGTCCGGATGTAATTCACTGTCACGGCTGGATGACTGCTTTGGCTCCTCTTTATATTAAGAAAGCCTACAAAGACGAACCATCGTTCCGTGATGCTAAAGTTGTATTCTCGGTATATGAAGATGATTTCAAGAATACGCTCAGTGAGGACTTTGCAACCAAACTGATGTTGAAAGGCATCACCAAGAAGGATTTGGCTGGTTTGAAGGAACCGGTAGACTATGCGGCACTTTGTAAACTTGCCGTTGATTATTCTGACGGAATCATACAAAACAGCGCAAAGGTAGACGAATCAATCATTGAGTACGCCCGCCAATCAGGCAAACTGGTACTTGATTATCAGGATCCGGAAAACTACGCAAACGCTTGCAACGAATTCTACGATCAGGTATGGGAAACCACTACAAATAAAGAAGAAGAATAAAAATCTAGATACGACAATCATGAAAGCAAAATATGCCTTGATAGCTTTATTGGCAATCACATTTTTCGGATGCGATGATAATACAGGCGGACTGGGATTAGGAATGTTCCCGGGCAATGACCAAAATATCAAAGGAAAGTTATCCACGTTTGATGTAACTACTAAATCAATTCCTACTGGAAAGATCTATGCCAAAACCAACATCGGATATGTTGGAAAGTTCACTGATGAAACATTCGGTACTTATCAGGCAGGCTTCCTTGCTCAACTGAATTGTCCGGATGGCTTAACTTTTCCTGAAGTATATACAGAAAAAAAGAAAGATGCTAGCGGTAAAGTTATCTCAGCTACAGGAAAAATGGTTATAACTAATGAAGATGACGAAACGATTGAAATCATTAAGGATGACCAAGGCAATCCAATTGGCAACATACGTACTACCGAACTTTTCTTATTGTATGATAACTATTTCGGTGACTCACTGACTGCTTGTAGATTGAGTGTTTATGAATTAGGTGGAGATAATAAAGAAACACTAAACACAGATAATGCGTATTATACAAATATTATTCCTGAAGAATTCTATGATAGCCAGAATCTTTTTAGGAACAAAAAGCTTATACAGCCGTAGACTACTCCCTATCTGAAGAAGACCGTAATTCAAGTACATACGTACCCTATATTCACGTTGCTTTTAAAGAAGACAGAGCTAAAGAAGTGGGCAAAAATATTCTAGAAGCATCAAGAGCAGCTGGAAAAAAATTTAATAATCAGTTATTTGGAAAAGCCTTTCCAGGGATTTACGTAAAAAGCGATTATGGTGACGGAACAGTACTTTATGTAGATCAAGTACAAATGAGAGTAGTATACAAATGTTATGCTACAGATTCCATCACAGGCATTAAATTAAAAAAGCAAGATGGAGTTAACGATTCAACCTATTATACTTGGCGTCAATTTGCTTCTACCAGAGAAATTATTCAGGCTAATCAATTAAGTAATGACGAACAAGCCATTAATGAAAGAATAAATGAAAAAACCTGTACTTATTTAAAAAGTCCGGCAGGTATATTCACTGAAGCTACATTACCAATTTCTGACATAGAGAACGAATTAACTGGCGATACCTTAAATGCAGTAAAACTGACATTCACTAATTACAATCAATCAAGTGACAAGAAGTTTGGTATGTCTATACCATCTACTGTAATGCTTGTACGCAAGAAATTCCAGGATAGCTTCTTTAAAGACAATAAGTTGAGCGATGGTGTATCTTCTTATCTAACTTCACATACAAGTAGTACAAATCAATATGTATTCAGCAACATCACCAAATTGGTAAATGCCTGCATTGCAGAAAAGGAAGAGGCTAAGAAAGCAAAGGGTAGTGAATGGAATGAAGCTGACTGGTTAAAAAAAAATCCAGATTGGAATAAGGTAGTACTTATACCTGTACTTGTGACTTATGACTCTTCAAACACTACAACCGGTCAGGCTAATATTATTAGAATACAACATGACTTAAAACCTGGTTATGTACGTCTGAAAGGTGGAGAAGCTGGAGAAAATCCAGGTGGTGAGAATTACAAGTTGAAACTTGAAGTTATTTCTACAGACTTCGGATTAACAACTAAGTCAAACTAAAAAGATATATAAAATAAACAGCGCGGGTTACTTCGGTAATTCGCGCTGTTTTTTATATGTACCTGTCACTGGAATTAATAGCAAACAAGCCCTTTTCGGACAATCCCATTCCTATATAACATTCCAATATAACATCGCAATATAAAAAAACAACCGTGAGGTGATTCCCATCTCCCCACGGTTACAACCAGTTAATTTATTATTATCTTATTCTTCTTTCTTTGCAGTAGCTTTCTTGCGAGTAGCTTTAGCTACCGGTTCCTTTTTTCGCAGCTACTTTCTTGGTAGCTTTTGCAGCTCCTTTTTCAGCTTTTGCCTGCCATTTGGTTACTTCCTTTTGCAGTTCGGCTATCTCCTCACCCTGATTCTTAATAGTAGTCAGCAGAGAGTTAAGCTCTTCATTATCTACGTCAACAGGATACAGTGAATCTACTCGTTTGATAAAGTCGCCCAAGATATTCATGTAGTTAGTGAAGGCATCGTAAGGAGAGTCATAGATGCCACGATTCAGCCAGATACCTGTATTCTTGGTAGTCATGAAACGGAAGTTGTTGCTGGCTTGCAGATAATCCCAGTCCTGCTTGATACGACGGTCGTCACACAGGTGAACACGTTCTGCTACGCTATACAACTTGTTGAAAGCCTCACGCTGCAGGATATTACCCAGCCAACTGCTTGTATCTCTTTCTTCGTCCACCCATGACATTGGATAAGGAACATCCAGTTGAGATACAGATTTCAATTTAGATACAATCTCTGTTGGAGTAGAGAACGTGATACCCTTTGATTTAGCACATTCGGGCAATGCTTTCAGGAATTCCAGGATATTGGAAGAAAGCGGCTGAGCCATACCAAGCGCACTCAACTCCATAAAGATATTAATCACTTGCTCTTCTTGTGGCAACGCATCAATCCAGTTAATATACTTATCAGCAAATAATGGATATTCCGGCCATTCCGAATTGGAGAAACGCAATCCTATATCATCAGAAAGTTTAAAGTCTCTCAATAGCAATTTGAGGCTCGGAGCCTGATTACAGTGATATACATAGTGCGGGCTCTTCCATCCCAATACATGTTTTGCACCTTCCGTCAGCATTCCTTTAAAGCCCATAGAAGCTACCAGTCCACCGATTTCATCTGAATAAATCAAGCTGGAATTGCGGAACACCTTCGGTTCTTTGCCAAACATCTGTTTCATTTTATCACGCTGGCGAAGCACTTCTTCACGGAAGCAGTCTTCGTTAGCCAAAGATGACAAGCCGTGTGAATAAGGTTCGCAAAGGAACTCACAACAGCCGGTATCATTCAACTGGTGCAGCAAGTCAATCACCGCCGGAGCATGAATTTCAAGTTGCTCCAATGCCACACCGGAAATAGAAAGCGCCACTTTGAAAGCTCCTCCCGAGTTTTTCACCATCTCGATCAACGTGCTGAGAGCAGGTATATAAGATCGTTCGGCAACCTCATTCATACCGGTTTCATTTGCATAGTCATCATAGTAATAATGATCGGTGCCGATATCGAAAAAACGGTAGCGTTTCAAGTGTATAATCTGATGTATTTCGAAATAAAGACAGATCGTTCTCATAGTCTATATCATTTTTTATTGTTTACCATAATTTTTTAATAACCTCATCATAGATACCGCGAACTTTATATCCCACGTTCTCCCATTTAATCTCATCCACTTCTTTCTTACCCTCTTCTTTCAGGTACTCGTACATAGCCGGGTAAGTACAGATAGAATAAATGGCATCCGCCATAGCGTGAATATCCCAGTAGTCCGTTTTAATACATTTATCCAAAATTTCGGCACAGCCGGATTGCTTGGATATAATGGAAGGTACACTACATTGCATAGCCTCCAACGGAGAGATACCGAATGGCTCAGATACAGAAGGCATAATGTATACATCACTGGCTTTCAGCACTTCGTACACCTGCTTTCCCTTCATAAAACCGGGGAAATGGAAGCGGTCGGCAATACCGCGTTCAGCTACCAAACGAATCATCTGGTTCATCATATCACCATTACCCGCCATTACGAAACGGATGTTACGAGTACGGTGTAATACCATTGCAGCAGCTTCTACAAAGTATTCCGGTCCTTTCTGCATGGTAATACGTCCCAGGAAAGTAACGACCTTTTCGCTCGGATTCTTTTGAGGAACAATATCCTGTATCTCTTGTGACAAAGGAGAAACGGCATTATGCACAGTAGACACCTTCTTCGGGTCCTGAAAATACTTATGGATCACAGTCTGACGAGTCAGCTCGCTCACACACATGATGTGGTCGGCATTGTCCATACCATTCTTCTCAATGGCATACACTGTCGGATTGACATTGCCGCGACTACGGTCGAAATCAGTAGCATGCACATGGATCACCAATGGCTTACCAGATACTTGCTTGGCATGTATCCCTGCCGGATAAGTCAGCCAGTCATGAGAATGAATGATATCAAACTCCTGCTGACGTGCTACCACCCCGGCAACGATCGAGTAGTTATTGATCTCTTCGTGCAGGTTGTCCGGATAACGTCCGGAGAACTCGATACATCCCAGATCATTCGTATTGAGATAGTTGAAGTCGGCGTAGATATGATCGCGCAAGTCATAGAACAATTGCGGATCCATATAACTGCCTACGCGTCCCTTTCACATAGTCCCAACCGACATTTTTCCACACTACCGGCGTGCTGTTCATGCCGATAATTCTTAAAAAAGCTCTGATCTTCGTCTCCCCATGGTTTGGGAATACAGAATGTAATCTCCAGATCATCCTGCTGAGACATTCCTTTTGTCAGACCATAACTGGCAGTCCCTAACCCTCCTAAGATATGCGGGGGGAACTCCCATCCAAACATTAAAACTTTCATTTTCGTTCCTCCTCTTTTTAATAATACTTAGACAGTAGCTTTAGAATACGCAGTACTTCGGCGACATTCATGGCAAACGATACAGCTCCGCGTCCTTTAAAAGGCGGATTACCATCGAAAAGTTCAGGCAACGAACTGATACAATGAATTGTCAGTTCATCTTCGAGACCAATAAGCTGGCGTTCAATGAACGACAGACCACTCATCTTATAAATTCGCGAATAGGCTTCCATATAGAAACCCATCAGCCAAGGCCAGGCTGTGCCTTGGTGGTAAGCGTAGTCACGCTGTATCTGAGGACCAACATAGTTAGGGGTTATAGCCCCCGCTCTTCGGACTCAAGGTACGGAGTCCCTTGGGGGTAAGCAACTCTTTGGTTGCTATGTCGAGCACTTGCTTCTTTGTGTGCCCTATCCAACGGAGAATAATCGAATGCTACAGCAAATATCATGTTGGGGCGTACGCTCCAGTCCATCATATTTCCGTCTACATAGTCAAGTAAATATCCATATTCGTTGCGGAACACTTCGATAAATGATTTTCCCGTCACTTCCGCCTGTGCGTCAAGCGCATCGGCCAAAAGAACGTTTCCATCTTCACGAACCAGATCGGCAACGAAACGAAGCGCATTATACCACAAAGCATTAAATTCTACGATATATCCTGTACGGGGAATCACCGGATGTCCGTTTACGGTAGAGTTCATCCACGTAATCGCCTTATCGGTGCCATTGGCATAAAGCAGACCGTTTTCATGCAGGAAGAGGTTCTCATGTTTCCGCTGACGGATAAATTCGATGATATCTTTCAGCAGTTCGCCATATTTCTGACGGCATTGTTCGCGGGAGGTCTCCTTGGCATACTGTTGCAAAGCCCATACGGCCCAAAGCAGTACATCCGGATGTTCCATCTCGTAAATCTTGTATCCTGCCGGCTCATCATTGATGAAGCTTCGAATCGCTTTTTCCGCTGTCTTCATCACATCTTCAAACTGATCCACCTCGTCCAGCGCAAGTGTCAGTCCCGGCAAGGATATAAACATATCGCGGGCACGGCACTTGAACCACGGATAACCGGCAAGGATATAATGTTCTCCTTCCTGCTGGTTGTGGAACTGATGTGCTGAGTTCTCCAAACAGTGGTAGAAGCTATCGCGAGGCGTACGGTCAGCCACTTCGGCTTCGAACGTCTGCTTCAGTCTGCGCGGAGTCACTTCGGAAGTACCCGCGGAGAAAACGATGCTTTCTCCTTTCTTTATATCCACTTCAAAATATCCGGGAACATACAGGTCTTCGTTAAAGTCATAGCCTCGCTCTTGTTCTTTCGGATATTCGAATCCACGATACCAGTCGGGCTGGAAATGGAACTCGCAAGCCTTGTTCAACTGCATGAACAGTTCCGGATAACCGGGATACATACAAGTCTTGATACCATTTTCCACAAGCTGATAATCGCGGCTTGCCTGCGCATTCTCGTGAGTGTACTCTCGCACGCTCCGGAAAGCGAGGAACGGTCGGAAGCGCAAAGTCGTCGCCGAGTGTGCGTCCAACAAAGTATAACGAATCAGGATTCTGTTTTCATGATGTACAAAGATTTTTTCTTTGCGTAACACTACTCCTCCAACACGGTAAGTTGTCGCCGGGATATGTTCGCAATCGAATTCGCGGATATACTTATGTCCGTTCGGACTAAAGTGGTTTCCTTGATATTTATGCAACCCCAGGTTAAACTCAGCACCATGCTGAATTACCGTTTCATCCAGAGAAGATAGCAGCACATGATTTTCATCGTCGATATTGGGAACAGGAATCACCAATAGTCCATGATATTTGCGTGTGTTACAATCAACAATCGTTGTACAATGATAAGCTCCTGCTTTGTTCGTCCGGAGAATCTCCCTTTGGAGACTTTCTTCCAGATTCGTCATGAGGGTCTTGTCAAATCGTAAATAACTCATAGTTGTGCATTATTTAAAGGTTAATTATTGGTCACTATATTCCTTATATATATCTATTGCTGTTCTGTATATATACCAGCCTGAGCATTGTATATATAGGTATAATGCCCAAATGTACAAATTCTAGATAAAAACAAAAATAAAAAGGCTTTTTATTTTCAGTTTTTGTGCAAATATTCGTAGTATTGCGTAAAATATCTAAAGAATAGAAAGTAATGAAGCGAGATATTCAGCGTATCATGCTGGCTACAGCGGTGCCGTTGTTCCTAATTTTTATCCTATTTCTGCTAAAGATCGTTGAAGTCGGCATGGACTGGGACTTCTCTCACATGGGAATATACCCTCTGGAAAAGCGAGGAATAACGGGTATTCTGACTCATCCGCTGATACACAGCGGGTTCAGCCATTTGCTGGCCAATACGTTGCCGCTATTTTTTTTATCGTGGTGCTTGTTCTATTTCTACAGGGGGATAGCCGGACGTATTTTTATGATCATCTGGATCGGAGCCGGACTGCTGACCTTCATTATCGGCAAACCGGGATGGCACATCGGTGCCAGCGGACTGATTTACGGACTTGCCTTCTTTCTTTTTTTCAGTGGTATCCTGCGGAAATATGTTCCTCTGATTGCCATCTCACTGCTTGTCACCTTTTTTTGTATGGAGGAATCATCTGGCATATGTTCCCCTACTTCTCTCCCGCCAATATGTCGTGGGAAGGACATCTCAGCGGGGGTATCATGGGAACACTCTGTGCATTCGGTTTCTTGAACCACGGGCCTCAACGACCAGAACCTTTTGCGGACGAAACGGATGAAGAAGAAGAATCTCCGGAAGAAGATATCAACGATCGCAATACAACCGACTCTACGGATATTACCTCATAAATCCCGGTTACGACTTATGCAATGCCTCAATCAATAAAGTGATATTAGCAGTAAACAACCTTACTGAGATAGCGAGCAGGATGATACCGAAAAACTTACGGATGATATAGATCCCCCCTTTCCCGAGGAAACGTTCCACACGTCCGGTCATGCTTACTACAAAGTAGACCCATAGCATATTCAGTATCAAGGCAATAATAATGTTAACACTGGCATATTCGGCACGAAGCGAAAGAAGCGTAGTAAAAGCTCCGGCCCCTGCCAGCAGCGGGAAGACAAGCGGAACGAGTGTCGCTTCCTTTATCGGCCCCTGATTTTTGAAGATTTCTATATCCAGAATCATTTCCAGAGACATAAGAAAAATAACGAATGCGCCCGCCACGGCGAATGATTCGATATCTACATGAAAAAGTTTCAGCATCATATCACCCGCGTAGAAGAAGCCTATCAGTAAAGCAAAGGAGATGACAGTAGCCTTTGTTGCATTCACATCTTTCCCCCTTTTCCTTCAGGTTAATAATAATAGGTATAGAACCGATAATATCTATTACTGCAAAAAGTACGATAAACGCACTGACCATTTGCTGCCAATTAAAACCCGTGAACATAATTCCTCCTTTTTTTTTTGCAAATATACTCTATTTTTATGCATTCAAACAATAAAAAAAAACAAAAAGAAAGGGGATATGTGGATAGCAGTGTTGTATTATGAGTAAATTTGTACGATTAATAAGAGATTACAACGTATGGAAACAATGTTCGATACTTTGCTCCAATTACCTTTATTTCAGGGGCTTTGTCATGAAGATTTCACTAGTATTCTGGATAAAGTCAAGCTGCACTTTATCAAACATAAAGCTGGGGAAACCATCATAAAGAGTGGTAATCCCTGTACCCAGCTTTGTTTTCTGTTGAAAGGTGAGATTTCTATTGTCACCAATGCAAAAAGAAAACATTTATACGGTCATCGAACAAATCGAAGCTCCCTATCTGATAGAACCTCAGTCTTTATTCGGTATGAATACCAACTATGCTTCTTCTTATGTGGCACATACGGAAGTGCATACTGTTTGTATCAGCAAAGCATTCGTACTCAGTGATCTGTTCAAATATGACATCTTCCGCCTCAACTATATGAATATCGTCAGCAACCGGGCGCAAAATCTCTATTCCCGTTTATGGGATGAACCCACGCTGGATTTAAAAAGCAAAATTATCCGTTTCTTTCTGTCACATTGCGAAAAACCGCAAGGGGAAAAGACTTTCAAAGTAAAGATGGACGATTTGGCACGTTGTCTGGATGATACTCGATTAAATATTTCTAAAACACTGAATGAACTACAGGATAATGGTTTAATCGAGTTGCACAGAAAAGAGATTCTGATTCCGGATGCTCAAAAACTACTTTAAGAGATTGACAGTTTGGGTAGAACAATCTAATATATATAAGGTAGAAAAAAGTCAAAAGAACAGTCTTCTAATTATTTTCAAAGGAAAAATCGACCTAATTATTTAAATTAATTGCATTACTTTTCATCCTGGAGAGCAATAGAGACCTTATGCCAAATTGAATAATTTTGAAGAAGTCGTAATAGGACTTGGTATATGTGCGTATAAGTGCCTTATATATAATTGATTAATTGGTTGATGAATGCTTGGGATGACAATTTATGAACTATATAGTAGAATTGAGATTCTAAAAAAAAGGTGTTTGTTGATAATTAAAATAAAAAAGATATTGTATTTTTCGATTTTATTAATAACTTTACACCGTCTTAGAATAGTACATGTACTTAATAACCTTTGAATAGCCTATGGAAACAGTAGAAAATATACTTTGGGGTATAAAAATACCAAGTCCTATTACGACTTAGCCCCAATTAATCAATATGATTATAACCTTAAATTAACATTTATGAAAACTCTTAGCAACAGCCCTCCGCCTTTCAAAACCGGAGAATTTGATCTCATTTTTTACTTTTATTTCAGCACAGATCAGAGTAGGTATGATATGTATTCTGAGTTCATTATCAACTTCAATACCCCCAATTTAAGAAGATGAATAATAGCAGTCAAACACACCCATATATTTTCAAACTTACTCATACATACAAAAACAAACGTATACCCCTTGTATGCATACCCTAGTTCTACCCACATAGTAGACACACAAGAGTAGGTTTCCCTATCACTTTTTTTTAACCAATCTAATTATTAACCTTTTATCACAGAAAAACAATGCGAAAAAAAGAAGAGTTTATTGGACGCTGTTCATTACAGCTTTTTCGCGTGGTTAGCTTCCTGTTCAGATGACGACATCAATGGAAGCAGCGGGTTCAACCCAAACCAGCCTATTGAGATCACAGAATTTTATCCTGATTCCGGAGGTATAGCCACTCCGATGATCATCGAAGGCCGCAACTTCGGTACAGACACCACTGGCATGAAAGTCTATTTTGAAGATGTAGACGGGATCAGACATCCTGCCGGATTAGTCAGCAGTAACGGTAGCAGAATCTATGCATTTGTTCCCAAAGGACTCACCTTCAAAAGAGATGAATATTCTTGTAGAAAGAAGAACGCCCGACGGTCAAGAATACATAGGCAAAGCACCAGACCAATTCCTATACAAGACACAAACCAGTGTTAGTACGGTAGCAGGACTTGCATCACCGGACAATAATATAAACACCGTTGGTGGTGACCTTGCCACATGTACTTTCTCCTCTCCTTTCTATCTCTGTATAGACGGTGAAGACAATATATTTGTGGTAGACCGTAAAGGGAGACAGTGGAAAAGACAAACAACCAAACACAACCTGCCGTAATGAAAAAGGTGAAGGCGTAAACGGAAACATTTCAATGATTTCCATCGCCAGCAATTCTTCCATTGTATTAAAATATGGAACTGCATATATTAATGCACCGGCTTATTCTGATGAAAAAAGATGCTGAAGCTGTTTACATTCCGGATGATGCCGGCATGAAATATTATGATATGCAAAAAACTTCTAAATTATGTTCCCCGATATAGAACAGTCTTGAAATCAGAAGAACTCAGCACCGTAGACGAAAACAACTGGAAGCATTGCTTTGTAATCAACAAGCTGGATCATATGATCTATACGGTCATGTGGAAAGGGCAATTGGTTCGAATCAATCCTAAAAACCGTACAGCAGAAATTTTGCTAAAGAAAATATCTAATGTAGCAACAGGCGACGGCGGCAAAGCAGGAAGCGACTCCTATATCGCATTCAGCCCTATTAAAAAGGAGAAAGAAAACGTACTCTATGTATCTCTTGCAGATTTTCACCAGATTTGGAGAGTGGACGTATCCAAGATCACTCCGGAAGATAAAGACACTTATAACGGAGAATCATACGCAGGAAAAGCAATCTACGAAGGAGTTATGAACGGGAAGGGCTGGGAAGACGGCTTGCTGAAGAACGCCAAATTCAGACACCCGCGCCAGATTTGTTTCACCGACGACGGAAAAATGTACATTGCTGACAGTGGTAATTCCTGCATCCGCGTAATAGATACTACTATGCCGAAAGAAAGAGCAGCCGTAACCACACCTATCGGTCTGCCGGGAGCGGAAGGTTATAAGGATGGAGGTCCGGAAATTGCCAAATTCCACTTCCCTTGCGGAGTAGCAGTCAACAGTGATGGAACTATTGTATATGTAGCCGACACACAGAACAAAGTGATTCGTAAATTATCCATTGAATAACCTTATACAAAAATACAATATGAGAAATAATTTTCTACTGATTGTACTTTGATCATGGCGCTTATACCGCTGACGAGTTACAGTCAAGACAATAAGAAAAAACAGTTTACTGTAGCGGGGGTCGTAATAGACAAAACCGGTGAACCGCTACCGGGTACTACCATTTATGTTAAGAATGCACCGGGAGTGGGAACCTCAGCAGATATGGATGGTAAATTCAGTATCAAAGTAGATGCCAACCAAATATTAGTCATTCAGGCTATTGGAATGAAATCTATCGAGAAACTGGTGACTAAAGATGAAATGACACTCAAAGTTACATTGGAAGAAGATGACACCAAGCTTGACGAAGTAGTGGTCACAGGTATGACTTCACAAAAAAAAGATATCAGTAGTAGGTGCAATCAGTACCATTGATGTAGCCCAGCTCAGTACTCCCGGTACTTCCCTCAACAACATGATCGGCGGACGGTTGGCTGGTGTCATCACCATGCAGAGTTCGGGCGAACCGGGAAAAAACATCTCCAACTTCTGGATTCGTGGTATCAGTACTTTCGGAGCCAGCTCCGGTGCATTAGTGCTGATTGACGGTATCGAAGGCCGCCTTGAAGACATTGATCCTGATGATGTAAAATCGTTCAGTATCCTGAAAGACGCCTCCGCCACCGCAGTGTATGGTACCCGAGGTGCCAATGGCGTGGTCTTGGTTACCACTAAACGTGGAGAAACAGGCAAACTTACCATCACAGGACGAGCAACATTAAAAGTATCGCATATCAAACGTCTGCCCGAATACCTGGGAGCTTATGACTACGCTCTCCTTGCCAATGAGGCACGTGCCATGTCGGGTGAAGACGACCTTTACTCCCGTCTGGAACTGGATCTGATAAAATACAATTTGGATAAAGACCTCTACCCGGATGTTAACTGGATAGATGAAATAATGAAACGCACATCTATCCAACAGAACTATTACATCAATGCACAAGGAGGAGGCGACATAGCCAGATATTATCTTTCATTAGGGTATCAGGATGAAGGAGCGGCCCTACCGGCAGGAAGACAACCTGTTCAAAAAGCCTTTGTCATATAAAAAAATAACATATCGTGCCAATATTGACATGAATCTGACCAAAACAACCAAAGTTTATTTTGGTCTGGACGGATATATTTCCAACTATACCAGCCCGGGTGGACAAAACACGAATACGGTATGGTCAGCAGTCCGTCAGCTAACTCCACTGATGTTTCCTAAAACCTATTCAGACGGTACCTTCCCTTCTTATGGAAAACATGACCTTGCTTCTCCGTATGTCATGCTAAATAACACCGGATACACGCAAGATGAAACTCAGCGTAATATGCTTACACTCAAACTTGAACAGAAATTCGGAGGATTCCTGAAAGGAATGACAGCGTCGGTACAAGCGATGAGCGAAAATATCAATTATTTCAATGAAGGACGTTACATATGGCCTGACCTCTACCGCGCTACAGGAAGAAGTTCACAAGGGGTACTCATCAAAACATTACGTACTGCCAAAGAGAACATGAAATATACACAAAATAACAACAGATACAGAAAATACTACATGGAAGCCAAAGCCAACTGGGACCGTACATTTGGTTTGCACTCACTAGGAGCATTGGCTTTATATTACATGGAAGATGTTCATAACACCCAATGGAAGTATGACGCGATGGGTATCAATGCCATTCCTCAACGGCGTCAAAATTTATCAGGACGTGTTTCCTATGGCTATAACAATTGCTATTTCATTGATGCAAACTTCGGTTACACAGGTTCTGCACAATTCGAAAAAGGAAAAAGATTCGGCTTCTTCCCTTCCATTGCTGTAGGCTGGGTACCGACATCCTATAACTGGGTCAATGAGGCCATTCCCTGGTTAAGCTTCCTCAAGTTCCGCGGCTCCTACGGTCAGGTAGGTAATGACCAGATCAGTGGTGACCGGTTCCCTTATTTGACATTAATCAATGACAATGCCGCCTCTTACTGGGGATATCGTGAACGGGGGTATTACAGAAACCTGTGAAAGGAGCCGACAACCTTCAATGGGAAGTAGCAAAAGAAACTCAACTTTGGTATCGATGCCAAGTTCTTCCACGACAAGCTCTCTGTCACTGTTGACTTTTTCCGCGATACACGTGATCACATCTTCCAGGATCGTGTGACGCTGCCTAAGTTTGTAGGTATGGTTACCGTCCCGAAATCAAATGTAGGAAAAATGCATAGCTATGGTTCTGACGGAAACTTCGAATTCTTCCACCAGATCAATAAAGACATGAGCTTCACTGTACGCGGCAATTACACTTTCTCTCAGAATATTATTGATTACTATGAAGAAAACAAGTTACCTTATGATTATCTGAGTGTAACCGGAAAACCCTTTAACATCCTTCGCGGATATATTGCAGAAGGCCTCTTCTCCAGTAAAGAAGAAATCAACACAAGTGCCGACCAAAGCGGATTCGGCCGCATTCGTCCGGGAGATATCAAATATCGTGACGTAAATGGAGACGGTATTATCAATGACGATGACAAAGTACCTTTGTCTTATTCCAACCAACTCCCCCGGTAATGTATGGGTTCGGAGCCGATTTTCATTGGAAAGACTTAACCCTCAGCTTCCTTTTCAAAGGTTCGGCAAAAGTAGACTACTACCGTTCGGGACTCGGTAATGACGCAGGATGGATTCCCTTCTATAACGGAGAACTCGGCAACGTTATCAAGCTGGCCAACAATCCCAAGAACAGATGGACGCCCGCATGGTATTCAGGCACCACCGCTACGGAAAATCCCCATGCAGAATTCCCACGTCTCTCCTATGGAGGCAATACGAACAACTCCCAGCTTTCCTCTTTCTGGAAACGGAACGGTTCTTTCCTGCGCTTTCAGGAACTCAGTCTGAAGTACAACCTGAAGACTCCATGGATAAAAAAGACAGGACTATCTTCTGTCGATCTGGAGTTTGTTGCCAACAACCTTTTTACTATCGACAAAGTGAAGTATTTTGATCCGGAACAGGCATCTGCAAACGGGGCCGCTTATCCGATACCGGCAACTTACACGTTCCAGGTTTATCTTAAATTCTAAAAATAATATAGAACACTCATGAAAAAGTTATTCAAAATAATATTGGGAGCAACAGTAGGAAGTACACTACTACTCAGTTCCTGCAATTTTCTGGATGTAGACCCATACTTCGAAGCTACTTTCAAAGAAGACTCCATCTTTCACAGCAAGAAAAAAATGCTGAAGGTTATCTCTGAACACTCCGAAAGGTTTTCCCGACGCAGGGGCTATCTGGGGAAATTCCTGGAATCCGGGGAATCTGCTTCGGACGAAATAACACTTAAATATCAGACAAATGAATTTTGGGGACTACAATTTTCCGTAGGTACCATCAACAGCAGAAATCTGCCTATCCAAAACCAATGGTACGACATGTATGTCATTGTAGCAAGATGTAACAAAATGCTTAAAGAAGTCTACAATGTACCTGATATGAACGAAATGGACAGAAGACGCTATCTCGGATATGTTCACTTCATGCGTGGGTACGCTTATTATCATCTTTTGATGAACTGGGGACCGTTGATTATCGTGGGCGATGAAGAACTGAGCACCTCCGAACCTGCCGAATATTATAATCGCGAACGGGCTACCTATGATGAGTCTGTAGATTATATATGCGATGAATTCCGACTGGCAACTCAAGGCATCTATTCGGCGGATGAGCAAAGCGTCAACTATTATCAACGTCCGACCAAAGGAGCAGCCATGGCACTCATCGCCCGTTTGCGCCTCTTCCAGGCTTCACCGCTTTTCAATGGCGGAGCTGCAGCCCGTAAATGTTTCGGGACCTGGAAACGTAAAAGCGACGGAGCCTACTATGTCAATCAAGAGTATGACCCGAGACGCTGGGCCGTCGCAGCAGCTGCCGCCAAACAGCTGACCAAAATGGGATACGAGCTACATACAGTGGAAGCAGATGCCCAGAACCCATATCCTCTGGCCTCCAATGTCCCTACTGCTAACTTCCCTGACGGAGCAGGCAATATCGATCCTTATCACTCTTACTCCGACATGTTCACAGGAGAAGGTATCATACAGACTAATAAAGAATTCATCTGGGCGATGGAATCCAGTAACGTCACTAACTATACCCATCACTCATTCCCTGTCAAGTTTGGCGGATGGGGTTCAATGTCTGTGCCGCAGAGGGTAATTGATTGCTATCTGATGGCAGATGGGCGGACTATTCATAATTCATCGGCAGAATATCCATATGAACCGGACTTCAGCAGACTCACCGGCGAATCCAAAAAACTGGGGACATACCTACTGAGGGAAAACGTACCTATGATGTACGCCAATCGTTCGGCACGCTTCTATGCCTCGATAGGTTTTCCGGGTCGCTACTGGCCGATGAGTTCAGCTTCTACCGACGCCTCCTACGTCAATCAGCAATTCTGGTATTCTCACGATGATACCAATGCCGGAATTGCCGGTGCCGGGAAATAACGTAAACGACTACAGTGTCAGCGGTTATGTTCCCGTCAAATACATTCATCCGGACGACTCATGGGCTAACGGCAAAGGGAGTGTAAAAGGCGCATTCGTCACCAGCCCTAAACCGTTCCCTATCATTCGTTATGGTGAAGTGCTACTGGAATATGTAGAAGCATTGAACCGTGTAGAAGGTACAGTGACCGTAGAAGTATCCGACAATACAGGTACACTTATTGAGGAAACCGTTAGCCGTGATCCGGCAGAAATGGCTAAATATTTCAACATGATACGTTATCGCGTCGGCTTGCCGGGAGTAGATGCCAACGACATGGCAGAAGCAGACAATTTTGAAAAAAATCATCCGCAATGAACGTCAGGTAGAGCTCTTTAACGAAGGATACCGATATTTCGATACGCGCAGGTGGGGAACCTATCTGGACGAAGATGCCAACAGCTCCAACTGGCGGGGACTGGATGTGACAAAAGACCGTACAAATGCCAACGGTAATGAAGGATTCTGGAATATTGTGACGATCAATACACAAAATGTGCGAGACCGCATTGCACTGCCTAAAATGGTATTCTTACCGATCCGCCATGATGAATTGCTGAAGGTTCCCAATGCCGACCAGAATTTCGGATGGGACAGATAATATCAAAACATGAATAACAGACTGAATATGAAAAAGAAATTTAATATAATGCTCTGCACCCTTATAGGTGTATTGAGTGCTTGCAATGAATACGATTTCGACCAGGAACAATACCGGAACGAAGTAGGCTTACTCAGTAATTCGAGTCTGATCTACGACCGGCAGGTGGCTAATGTAGGACAAGAAAAAGATACGATCTATCTGGTTGCCACGGTTAGCGGCTCACAAATAAGCCCTAACACACACCATGTAGCTCTTCTGGAATCGGATTCTTTGCTGAAAGCATACAACAAATCCAACTTTGATATAGAAAAAGAAAAATTTGCCAAACTGCTTCCCGATGAATGCTATGATTTTCCCAATAAGGAACTGGATATTCAGGCAGGCACTTCCAAAGTAATGTTTCCGATCTATCTGAAAAATCTGGAAAGGATTTCACCGGATTCTATTTATTTTCTGGATTACAAGATAGATCCGGAAAAAACACCTAATTATAATCCGGATAAAAGTCATGTATTATTGCGTATCTATAAAGAAAACTATTACGCAACGACAAAGACTTCTACCTACTACAATTATACAAGCAGTACGATTGTAATTCCTAACCCCAGTGGTAGTCCCGAAGTCCGTAGACCGACAAATGCCAATCAAGTATTCCCGATCGGTGCCAATTCGGTACGCATGATGGCAGGTGATGAAGATCTTGGCGATTATAAGACAGCAAGAAGCAGAATTGTATCTAAGAGTATCATTCTGGAAATTGGCGAGCAGCAACCGGAGAATCCTCAGGGCAGAGAACTTACCATCAGAGCGCATGACAGAGTTAATGATGTGGAAGTGGATCCGGTCGATGTAGTACAACTTACTCCAATCGATGATTACGACAACACATTCCTGTTAAACGCTATCCGTACTCCCGACGGACGTGCCACTTATTACAAAGAGTTCCGTCTGCATTATAAATATCGCCTGGAATCCACCGCCCCTTACCGGGAAGTGAAAGCCAAACTACGATATGAATTTAACCCAAGAGTAGATAACTTGTAATCAAATCAAATGAGTATGAAAAAAAATATATTAATCATCGGGCTCGCAAGCATATTCGGAATTGCTTCCGGACTTATCTCTTGTTCGCCCGATTACGAAACCGAGTTTAAAGTAGAAACGCTCGTAGTTCCTGATAAAAGTCAGGCACCTATCACTTTCCCCACTTCTGGGAGGAGAACATGAAATTGAAGTGCAGACCAATGTACCACTCGACAGATGGAGTGCCCAGTCCAATGCAGAATGGTGCAAGGTAGTACAACACGAGGGTAAAGTAGTCGTATCTGCCAGTGCAAACAATATATACAAAACAACGCCGGGCAGAAATCACTGTAGCCTATGGTCATCAAAGCTATTCCATCACTGTCTCGCAGTTTGGTAAAGAACCGGCCATCCTGATAGGTGACAAGCTACAACAGGAAGGATATGTAGAAATAATAGATGCAGAAAGAGAAACATTGACAATTCCTGTAGCGACCAACCTGAATCTGGATAATATCATTATACCAGACACTTGCAACTGGATACGTCTGGCAGAGCAACCTGCCACATTTGATGCAAAGACGCGTGCAGCGGAAGACGTAAACAAACAGGAACTGAAATTTACGCTGGATAAAAGCACCGAGACTGACGTACGTTATTGTACGATTATCCTCCAGTCTTCCCAGAATTACAGCTATACAGCTTCTTTCCTGATAAAGCAACAACCCAGAGGTTATATAGTCGAAATCGATGAAGACAAGAAGATCTATGAAGTGAAAGCAATGGGAGAAACAATCACTATTCCTTTCAAAGTAAATTCTCCTGCCGGTGAAGTGTCATATACCTATGAAGTCGAAGAATCCGCCCAATCCTGGATCACTCCAGTATCATTACCCGCTTCAAGAGCACTGCGTGATGTCTCCGAAAGCTTTATCATTAAAGCCAACACTGAAGTTGAGAATCAACCTCGTGAAGGAAAGATAACCTTCAAGAGTACCAATAGCACCGACAAAGTACCAAGTCAGTTCGTAGTCACAGTAAAACAGGCCGGATTTATCGCGACACCTCCTTTAAATGTGATCAATGCTACTGCTACTCCGGGAGCCGGAAGTATTCAGCTGCAATGGGAGATACCTGAAGATGTAGACTTCAACAAGATAAAGATTACCTATTACGATAAAGTCACGAAAGAAAATAAAGAGATCTTAATAAATGACTATAAGACAACATCCTATATCATAGATGATACTTACCAATGTGCAGGTGAATACTCATTTACTATCAACACCTATGGTCCGACTGGTATGGAGACAGATAGTCCGGTAACAATAACAGGGCATTTCCGGCGAAGCTTCCGAAATGGAACGTGTTACTCTTACTATCGATATGCTTTCCGACAATGCTAATCATGTCGGAGACGGAGGCGGTTTACCGGCATTGATTGACGGGAAGGTGAATACTTATTATCATACCAAGTGGAATGCTCCTGTTACAACAGAAGCACATTATGTCCAGATCAAACTGAACAAACCATTAAAGGACCTTTGTTTTGAATATGATGCACGTCAAAGCGGAGTGAATAACGGAGGTGACGTAAAAGCCGCAACAATATATGGAAGTATGAACGGTGAGTTCTTTGAAAGTATGGGTAATGAAGAATTCAATCTGCCGACAACAAACGGTGGCCATGCCACAGCTAAAAACAATGTGAGTGGAAAGCAAGCTTACAACTATATCCGATTTACTCCTACGGCTCGCCGTGACAAAGATCCATTGGATTATACTGTCGCAGGCAGCGCATGGTGGAATATGTCCGAAATATACCTTTACAGAATAAGACATGATGAAGCCTGGGCAAGAGAGCAGCTAGGCATTTAACAAAACAAGAAAAAAGACTGACGAAGAACAAAATAAGATCAGATTAGACACATTTTCTTATCGAGTTCTTCGCCAGTCTTACTTTTTTATAAAATTGGATGATAAGAATTATGAATATGAAACCCAAGAAATTAAGCCTCTTATTAACTATCTTGCCAATGATTATTGCAGCTACAGGTTGCCATTCCCGGCAAGAGTCTAAAGCAGACATCACTCCTCATTGTATCAATCTTCAGGCAGACAGCCTCTACCGGCAAGCAATGACATTAATGGAATCTTCTTGCGATGTAGACTCCACCCGAAAATGCATCCGCTTTCTGGACAAAGCTTTGGCAATCGACAGTTTAAATCCCGACTATTACGGCATGAAAGCCAAACTTTTATCTGAAATGGGAGAACTGGACTCCGCCCTATACATACAAACACTTGCTATGGAGAAAAACGCAATTACCGGTGAGTATCTGTTCCAACTGGGACTACTTCAAGCTGCCAAAGATATGCACGCTGAAGCTCACGAAAGTTTTGGAAAAAGCAAGGTCTTCCTTCAAGCAGTACTAAAACAATATCCCGACAGCTTGGGAGCTTTTATCCTGGCAGAAGCCGCCAATTCTCTCTACGAAAATAAAGATTCACTTTTCATGAGAAATATAGATGAAATCCGTAAACGCTTTCCCGAAAGGTTGCTGGAAATAGAGATGACCCGAAGGGTGAAACCGCATTCATTGGTCAATCAAATAAGAAGGATTCAAATAGAAAAAGGATTATAATATTGATTTTGATATGGATAGTCTGGTTGAGGCGACTGTGAATAAAGACTAAGTTCCAACTTTCCTCCCCTTTTCTTTGTTCTTTCAGCCGGAATAGATTACTTTTGTCTTATTCCGTGAGCAATGAACTAAAATAACAGGAAATATGATAGAAGATGTGAAAAGAATCCCATATGGAGTTTCCAATTTCGTGGAAGTGGTAGAGCAGAATCAATATTATGTAGATAAGACCATGTATCTGCCTCTGCTGGAACAGCAGCCCAACAGTCTATTCTTTATCCGCCCCCGGCGTTTCGGCAAAAGTATCTTCCTGAGCATGCTTCGCACCTATTATGATATTTCGCAAAAAAGAAAAGTTTCAGAAACGCTTTGGTAATTTGTGGATAGGCAGTCAGCCAACTCCCCTACAGGGAACTTTTCAGATACTTTTTCTTGATTTCTCACGCATAGGCGGAATCGACGGTACATTGGCACAGAACTTTGACGATTATTGCTGCGGTGGATTGGATGACTTCGCATCCATTTATGAACCATACTATTATCCGGGATTTGCATTAGAAATGAAGCAACTGGAAGGTTCCACCAATAAGCTGAATTTTCTGGATCGAAAAGCCCGCAACAATGGTTCCCATCTCTATCTGATTATTGACGAATATGACAACTTCACCAAACGTGGTTCTGAACGAACAAGGTAATGAAATCTATCATGCCCTGACTCACGCCAGCGGATTCTACCGGGAGATTTTCAAAAAGTTTAAAGGAATGTTCGAACGCATCTTCATGACAGGTGTCAGCCCCGTTACATTGGATGATCTCACCAGCGGATTCAATATCGGCTGGAACATCAGCACCGATTTCCAATTCAATATGATGCTGGGATTCAGTGAGACAGATGTGCGGACCATGTTTCAGTACTATAAAGACGCCGGACAACTGCCGGCAGATACAGACATAGATGCACTGATTCGGGAAATAAAACCGTGGTATGACAATTATTGCTTTGCCAAAGAAAGTCTGGAACGTGATCCGAAGATGTTCAACTGCGACATGGTACTTTATTATCTGCGTCATTACATAACGTTGGGGAAATCTCCCGAACAAATGATTGACCCTAATACCCGCACGGATTACAATAAAATGAAAAAACTGATCCGATTGGACAAGCTCGACGGAAATCGTAAAGGTGTGTTGCGCAAAATCACCGAAGAAGGAGAAGTCATCACCAACTTAGTGACAACCTTCCCCCGCCAGCGAAATAGCCAATCCGGAAATCTTTCCCAGCCTGCTCTTTTTATTATGGCATGCTGACCATTACCGGTACACGAGGAGTCCGCCTGATACTGGGTATTCCCAACAATAATGTACGCAAGCAGTATTACGATTTTCTGTTAGAGGAATATCAAGAGAAACGGCATATTGACTTGAATGGCTTAAGAGATTTATTTGATGACATGGCATTCGACGGTCACTGGCAAAAATCTTTAGAGTTCATCGCTCATGCCTACAAAGGAAAACTCCTCAGTACGTAGTGCGATTGAAGGCGAACGGAATATTCAAGGATTCTTTACTGCCTACCTGAGCGTAAATGCTTATTACCTGACTGCCCCGGAAGTGGAACTGAATCACGGTTACTGTGACCTGTTCCTTATGCCGGACCTACTGCATTATGAAGTGAATCATAGCTACATCATAGAGCTAAAATACCTTTCAGAAAAAGATTCCGATGCGAAAGCCGAAACCCAATGGGAAGAAGCCGTTGAGCAGATAAAGGGATATGCAGCCGCACCGAAAGTTCGCCAATTGATACAGAATACAAAGTTACATTGCATTGTGATGCAATTCCGTGGCTGGGAACTCCAACGAATGGAAGAAGTAATTCAACCACATATAAAATGACAGCACTTTTTGCCCTCACGCTCTCATTTTCGCCTCAATCCCCCTATTCATCGGAGTTACAGCGATTAGAGATCCAATGGTAGCAGCGTGAGAGCAACCGTTTGCCCTCACGTTGCTACCAATTATTCTATTTTCAGCAAATGATAAAGTGTCCCCTTACCGGACTTCCGGCAGGGAATATTCAGCTTCTGAAGCGCACGGCCGAACACAGCTACCTTATTGATAGCCAACCTGTCCCGTGTCTTCGTCTGCAAATAATTCAGAATCTGCATGCGGACGTCATCCATTCGCCTCCCTCCTCTTCTTCTTCCGCCGGACGGAGATAACAATGGAACAACTGTTCCAACGGGCTCGCCTGCTCAAATTCACGATTCGTCTGCTTCAAAATCTTTTTCATCCTCATCATCCAGCCAGTAACGCTCACCCTTATAAATGGCTTCCATCGCCTGAGCATAAAGCTGTTTGTAATTGATGGTAGCATTGGTTTTGATAGGAGCTATCACCTCAATACAGATAAAACGACGGCTGCCACTTGGATCGGCAAGCAAATCTTTCTGATTGCTGGTGCCGATAAAGGAGGCATAACGACGCATTTCACGAATAGTATTGCCATGAGGCTTGCGCAAGTTAGCAACAGGCTTTTGCAACAAATGCTTCAGAAACCCCTGCTGGCTGACATTGATCTGATCGAACTCATCAATGTTGATCAGAAAAAAACGTCCTAAATAACGCTCCGCTTCCTGCTTACTCTTGAAATCAATACTGTCCGTATAGCCGAAACGCAACTCAGGCGGCAGAATAATCCGGCAAAACGTTGACTTACGATACCCTTGCGGACCAACAAGCAAAGGTGACGTACTGTTTCCATGCTGCCGATCTACCCCTCTCCAATGTGCCACCATGCTCAGAAACCAACGATAAAACAACTCCTGCCAGTACGGATTCGTGCATGGAACCAATCCTGCCAATGCACGGATACGGTCTTTCCCGTCCCAACGGCCGACATCATAAAGATATTCTTCTACAGGATTGTGGAAAGGAACATATTCCGAATTCAGAAAACGGTCTACATCACGATCCCAGGCATTGATCCCTTCTTTCAAGGCACAGATAGAGATACTGTTGCGCACACGTTTGTCCACGGGCTTAAAGTAAAAGTGGATGGAATCACGCTGGCGGTATTCCAGATCATCCAACACGGTGTTATAACGAAATTCATAACGACGGTTCATAAATTCTTCCAGCAGAAAAGCCGTCTCCTGCTCCCTTCCCTTCGATACTGTTTTTCTTGCCAAAACCCTTACATTCCTGATAAAGATTATGAATCGTCGAGCGTATAACCCGCTCATCCTCTTCCCGATAGTAATGAATGAGTGTCTGCCGGACCGCTTCTTCTTCGGGGATACCCGCTTTGAAACAATGCTCGGCAAGGTGTACAAGCAAAGGTTGCAAATCATCTCCACGCTTCCAGTCTTCCATTTCCTGAAATGCCCTGTTCAACGCCGCTTCATAAATCTTCGTGAAGGTTTTTGCAGACTCATATCCCGGTTGCAGGCGCAACAAGAGATTCTTCTCACCCTGTTTACGCTGCCGGAAAGTTTCTTCACCGGGCATAGCGAGCGGTTGTTCCAGACAGAACGGCACTGCATCGGGATTGTAATATGGAGATTCGTCCAGTGTCATGCGGCATTTCTGCGTCAGCACCGGTGCTTGCAGATTAATATCGTAAGGAAGCATCGGCTGGTAGCACTTTACCGCCAGCCAGTAGGCATGGAGCATGAAATAATTCCGCTTCCGCTTCTTTTTCGGGCAGTCCTCTGTCATCCGGCAAGGCAAAACGTACCCATATCTTCACGCTACGGCCACTGGAACCGCAAAAGGCGGCAAAAGTCTGGGGCAACAGTGCCGCCTGCCGTTTCACATATTCCATTTCGGACGGGCCTGCCAGCCGTTTCACTTCCAACTGTACCAGTCCGTTATATTGTTTCATTTTTCGTTCACCTTCTTTAGTGCGGGTATATTCTACGGCAGAATAGATATATGGCAGTTTGTCTATATGTTCGTACTGGCTGTACGTACCTTCCAGCATCGGTATCAGGTTTCGCAAAGCCGTAATGTGTCCCGATTTTGTCTCCGTTTTCATTTTGTTGAATAATGTACCTGCTTCGCATATGCTTAGAGCTTCTTTTCCACTCCCGCTGTCTTGTCTGATTAAAGTTATTTTCATTCTTTTTTTGTCTGTTTATCTACCAATATTGTTTATCGCTTAATTCTTGTAAAGGTACGATATTATATTACGGCATACAAACTTTTTCCTCTAATAAAAACAGACTTTTTGCTCGCATTAACCTTATAATAAAATACGACATCAATCACACGTAGATGGTTCATTTCTTACCATGATTTCCCTATATCATTGTATCTGAATGGCTTACAGTTTCCTTTAATTTCTTATTTTGGAAACGAGCGTTCCCTATATCGGAAACGCTCGTTTCCTGCCTTGAACTGGCGTTCCCTTATAAAGGGAACGCCAGTTTCCCAAGCAGGAAACTGGCGCTTGACTTATATGATTGGATTGATTTGACCGCATGAAATGTTTCAATCAACCTGATCTTTCAGGAAGCATTCAATCATATATAGGTCAATAATGCGTGAGTTATCAGCTATTAACACCTGATTTCTCAGCTATTAATGGCTGAAATGCCAATCGTTAATAGTTGACACTTCAGACATTAATACTCTGTAAATCAAATAATAGCAGCAAAAAACAACATATAATGCGACGAAACTGAGTGAGAGCAACCGTTTGCTCTCATACTTGCCACCACACTTGCTACCACGCCCGAAACCACGATGAATAAAGGGATACAGACAGACTGTTAGAGCGTGAGGGCAAAAGTCGTGTTGAATTCCTATGGAGCGTAAATTTGAGTATGAGTTTTATTTAGTCCGATACCTTAAATTATCAAACAGGCGTTCTATCAATCGTCTGTCTTTTACAATAATATCGGCAGTTCCTCCCAACTCATATTTAAAGTCGAGAGTCTCTTCATAATTAGTTGTTAATCCGTTGGGCAATTCAACGTTAATCAAATATGTTTCAATGGTCTTTTCTCCTGTTTTCTGCGTTTGGGTGACCAAAGAAATAGAAGATACATATCCTCTATATATCCATACTCCATGTAGGGATAGTTCTCTAACTTAATAACGACTTTACTGTTTTCTTTTTACCTTTCCGGCTCCATTGGCCGGAAGCAGCACCTGACCATATATATGGTTTTCCTTGGGTATCACTCCAAATACCGCTTCTCCTGCCTGCACAAATTGACCATCTGAAATAAATTTCAGGAACTCTACTTTTCCATCAAAAGGAGCTTTGAAAACATATTTCTGTTCCCATGCGGCCATATTTGCTATCAAGTTCTGATGAGTGGACAAAAGTTCCACTTTCAGTTCCCTGTTCTTTCTCCAGTTGTTCCACTTCCAGTTGCTCCAGCCGATGGTATGCTTCTGTGATTTGCATGCGGGTCGAGGCAATCTCCCTATTTATGTTTTGTACCTCCTGTACTGTTGTCAGGGTAATTATTTTTAATCTGATCGGTCTCATATTCATAAGTCGCTATTTCCTGCTGATCAAGAGAGACATAACGTTTAAGCCATTTCTGGGCTACCTCCATTCTGTCTTTTGCAGCTTTCTGCGAGTCCTCCGCTTCTTGGACAATCTTCTTTTTCCATTCAATGCCCGTTGTGATATTCTCCCTTTGTTTTTCGTAGAACATTCTGCTGCAGATAGTCACATTGAGCTTTCAGAGCTACAAGAAAGGCATAGTATTGGGGTTGGTTTCTCCTAAATACACTTTGTCGGGAAATGTATCCTTGAGGGTGAGCAGATAGGTACCGTCGAAATCTACCCGATCTATTAAATCCGCAATCTTCCGTACATCCTCTGTAGAAGCAGGATTTTGCACGACAGCTATATATTCCCCTTCTTCACTTCCTCCTGTGCCTTGTGCGAAAGAAGCAGCAAGTTACCCGTACTGTTTCATCATATTCCTAACGGTAATCTAATATGCATTACTTCAAAACAATTTAGAGCACATGCATTTAGTCGACATTATAATTGCATACTATCAAAAGACAGTAATTTTATTGCATACGTATCTGTGCCTCCCATATTCTGCGGGGATAAAGATTCTATTTATGCTGACTTTAGTTTTAAAACAGGATTTATGATTGAAATGAATACTTATCATTTAACCCATATTAAAGCGGACTTCCTTAAAAAATACAGGAAAACGAGTCGCTTTTTATCTAAATTACCTATAACTTATAAGTCTTCCAAATATGCCCGTGAATCCTTCAATGCAGATACTGTTATCACATACCCTTTAAAAATGTGGGAAAAATATGAAAATAAATATACTCATTGCTTGGTCATATTAATTCAAAAACGATATCGTGGTTGTATCCCTCTTTATTGCTTATACACTGACGAAGGAGCTAAGAAACTCAACCACTATATCAAATCATTACAAAAGGTGTTTTGGTATAGAAATCCGAAAGATTATATCGAAGTAATAGATCCTGTCCCAGAGACAGATAATATATTTATTTTGCCAAAGCGAAATGAATCAGATACCGTACGTATAGTTGGTCAATTATGAAAAATAGAATTATATCACTTTTCATATATTTATTGCCTGGTTTGATCTATGCTCAAAATAATGCAGACGACAAATATGAGATTATGTCTCTAACCGACATGTTGAATCTTTTTAAGGACAGTATCAAGACGTACCAGCAGGTTATAATGGTATAATTGCCGAATGGTTCACTGGCAAATACCTTGAATATTGATATTGAGTCAACAAGCAATATTAAATCATTGATTGTCTATGCAACAATGCGTTTTTATTTCTATATTTGTAGAATCACACAACTTAAATTTAATGCATATGAAACAGAAATTAGTACGAATAGGTATTAGCGGGATACAGAAACAAAAAGAGAGATTTTGCCTTATATTTCCTGTACTATTATTTATATTTATCTTTCCCGCATCATCTATTGCTCAAACTATCGCAGAAGAATATAATTTCAATTTTAAGGGAGGAGAAGAACAAAAGTGGTCTTGGATAAAGAACCAAACCGGATGCTTTACTTATATTGAATCAATGCAAATAAAGAAAGATGATAATATAGTTTATAAAATATCATATACTCCACCTCCATCAAAAAAATAAGAATATGATATTTATTGCATCTTGCACTATCATGATACCAGAACAGATAAATGGAGATAGCTGCCAAGTATCTATAAAAAGTAAAACAAGAGAGATAACTAATGCATGGCTTACAGTTACAGCTCTCAACAAGTAATGAAGTGGCAGTAGCATCTGAAGACAAAAAGCTGGAACATCCGGAATGGACGGATAATGTACTATCATTAAAATTGACGGACGGGAAATATAAAGCCAAAGCATTACGAATTAATATCTTTTATTTTGGAAATAGTAATCCGGATCAACAAATATGTTTAAGTGACCTGCAAATCAATATTGATGGAAAAGATCTGGGGAAACAATCTATTGAAGATCAAACTGTCATTAACACAAACATTCACAAAAGACTTATCAAAAATAAGATTATAAAATTATCTCATGACAATGATAGTACTCTGCTTACGCGAATAAATGAATTGAAAGATAAAAAAATCATAGGATTAGGAGAATGTACTCATGGTTCGCAAGAATTAAAAACTGCGGTTATTCAATTTTCAAAGAATCTCATTCAAAATGGAGATTGCAGGTTTGTTCTGTTAGAGGCTCCCGTTGATGCCTTACTACTGGTCGATGCATATATACAAGGAATTATATCATCACCCGACATTGAAAAAACAAATAAAAGAAATCATGCAGATGTTTTTTTACAAACAATAGCGAGCTTATGGGCTTTGTGGATTGGTTAAAGGAGTATAACAAGACATCTCTTCGTAAAGTACACCTATCTGGTATGGATTATAAAGACATCATAAGTCCATATTTTTATGACTACCTATTAAATCTATTGGATAAAGAAAAAGGGCGATACTATTTATTAAAACTATATGATAAAGAATTTAAAGATATATTGCAATATGCTCATGAGGATGTTTATTTAAAAACGAAGTTGGGAGAAGAGAATTTTTCGCTTTTTACCCAATACATAGAAACTTGTATCAATTTGGGTATTGGCTCCCAATTGCCTCCTCCTGATTATAGGGATTTCTATATGTTTACTTATACCAAACAACTTGCTGATCATTTCTTAAAAAAAGATGAGAAGCTAATCATTCACGCTCATAGTGCCCATCTTTCTAACTTGGAACGTTTTGATAGTTTTCCGTATAAAGAAATCCCAGCAGGGAATCGTTTAAAGAAATATTATGGAGATAAGTATTACTCAATTGGTTTTCAAGTTGGAAAAGGAACATTTACTCAGGAATCCGCTGGTTATTTTAGCAAGCTGATAGCATTACCATTATCCAAGCCACCATATAATAGTTTTGAACATTTAGCTCTAAGCACAAAAGAAAGTTATTTCTATTATCCATCCAAATATATGGATGACGGTATTGTTGAGTTATTAGTTATTCCAAGAATGGCACGTTATCAGAGACAATATCAATTTCATTCTGTGAAAAACTGGTGTGATGCCTATGTCTTTATACAAGAGAGCACGCCGCTCAAAAATGTAACGACTGGAGAATTCGAAACAATGTTCAAACAATTTCTTAGAATAAAGGAGTTGATAAAAGAATTGAAAGCAAACGAAGAAAAGATAAGAAATAAAGAGTAACTTCTACTCAAAAAAGTAAAAGCTACTCTTCATTCCATATAAGATTGGGGATATTCAGTAAGTTTCCCTATTTATTTGCTTTAATACGTTGCCCGTCCGCCTGAACAGCGTACGGTTCCGCTCCTTCAATGTCTGCTTCGGCAGGTACAGTAAATACAAACCGATTGGCAAACCATACTTTTTTGCCATCCTTGATTAATTCGAAAGCAACCGCCTTCGCCATTAGTCACAGTGTATGTTCTTCCGGAAACGGTATAACTTTACAGTCTTGGTGATTTTCACATTGTTCTGGAATGTTTCGAAATACCCTACATCTCCTCCATCTTCGGATATACCTTTTTGATTGCCTCCGGCTCCTGCCTGGTATCTTTCGGTCTTCAATGTATTCAATAGGCGGACATTTAGTGGGGTGAATGTTTTCATATAAGCCAGCGTCTGATTAATCATATCCTGTGTCACGGTATATGAAAAGCTTCCGTAAGCATACAACTTGAAACTGACCGGAATAAAGAATCCCCAGGCATCGAAGAATTCGGTCATATCCATATTAGCGGCTTTTGCTACGTTGCGTGCATACATCAGCTGTGCTGCGCCCGGATCATTGAAAGGTAACCAAAATTCAGGGGTACGTCCTTGTTCGAATATCTTACGGATGGTATTCGGTTTCTTGCCGATACGTTCGAAATATGTCCACAATTGCTGGTTGAGGCGCATATGCATTTCGGAGGCTTCTCCTTGATATAATCCATATTTATTGGCATCATCAGATGTCATGTCCTGAGGGGTAAATGCCAACGTGTTCGGGTCGCGCGGATGCATGAATCTGCTCCAAGGAGCCGGAGGCGCATACCGGTAAGTAGCTAAAGTCCCAATGGAGCTTCCACGTGATCCCCACTGGTTTATCTTGTACACCACATAATTAGAAAAGAGATTATTGCTCGATTCCGTAGTACTGGGCCAGTTGATAGCTCCCTGATGCATGTGTCCGAGTTCATGTCCCGGCCCCCATTCATTGTCCTGATTCTTGTCCATATCACGCGGATCGAAGTTGTTTTTGAACCCCCATCCATCTTTTGTGCTTACATCACCCGCTGCCATATTAATGTAATAATTGGTAGCATAAAGTCCGTCGGTGAAAGTCGTGACATGCATCAGTGAATTGAATTCTCCTGTATTCGAATAAGTATCGATGGCAGCCAGTTCCTGCTCCCAATCTATCAGGTTATCCCATCGTTCCATTCCTCTTACTACTCCATACTGTTTGAAGTTGTCCTGATTTTGCAGCAAGTCTTTCAGTGCTGTAAACAGAATCTTCCTGCCTTTCAATACAAATACGCATTTATCAGCTCCGTCCAAAGTGACAGATTTTGCCTTCCGGATATATTCACGGAACAGATCATCGGTTTTACATCCACAGTCAGATCCCATACATTGAAGCCTACGCGCGCATGTTCCGTTGTCTCCACATACTGGGGCGGAAAATGTATTTTCACTGCCGGCATGCCACGGGGATCAAGTTTCTGATAGATGACAAACAGATTTCCCGCACGTGAAAATGAAAACTTGTTGATTCCGTTTTTCAGGAATCGTTCTTCACCGTCGGGCCCCAGATCCGAACAACACCTTAGTGAAATGGATTCACCTTGCGGTATGCCGTCTGCTAAAACGACCATCTCTTCACCCGCATTGGTTATGATACCGGTAGGGTTGCAAAGAGGCGAGTAGTAATTGGTTCTCAATTTATCTCCCCAATATTCGGGCACACTGTATGCCTGATATGACTGTATCCTGAATCTCTTTTCCGCTTCGGGATAAGTATTACTCTGCAAAGACTTTGCCAGCACATTGAAAAATGCCGGAAGCCGATTGATGGCTTCGTCGGAAGCGTCCGGGCGGAGTTCACTGCATGAACGGTCGGTGAATACAGTTATCAGTTGTTCGTCAAGCGGATTTTCCGCAGCATGGAAAAATTCCATCTCATCGCAACTGACGAAATCATTCAATCCGCTTTTAACTTTGAATTGAACAGCCGCAGGTACAACCGGATCGTTCAGCAATATCCTATGGCTGCCTCCTGCTCCTTTAAAATCATAATCTTGTATATGAACAAAATCCGCACTTCCTTGAGGCTTGATGTAAAGTTCGAATGCTCCGAAATTACCGTTACCATTCCGACTGTGATACAGGATATAGTCTAGCGTAAGCTGATTCTGATCGAATTGATATTCAAGAGTAACGGGGAATTTTGCAGATTGACTCCATGTGGAATGATAACAGGTTCCGCCGAACTGACCGTCATAAGACTTCGATATATCCTGCCCCGGCTGATGGTCGGTGTCGTATCCACCGGTAACTTTCAACTTTATATCCTTCTCCGGATTTACACCCGAAATATCACTCGATTTCTTTTGTTGTTTGATTTCCGACTGGTCATAAATGTTTGTATTTTCTTTGGATACAAACTTGATCGTAGCATTCCTTTCTGTAGTCAGAGGATTGGAAGCAATGGAGAATATTCGTGTACTGGATGCCAGATCGGCTCTTTGTATCAGGTACTTCTTTCTCGGTAATCCAGTCTTTGGCTTCCTCCGGAATAACTACTTCATAGTCTGTATTGGAAAGTAAGTTGACTTCTATATGATCGTTTCCTGTTCCCGCCACCTGAATGACACGGCTCTCTTCAGCCACTTCAATGATCAGGTCACCGCCTGTCTGCACAACTCTGAGTTTAGCAGTCAGCGCATTATTGGCGATAGTAATATTTCCTTCTCTGACTCCTTTTTTTCGGGACTGGATGTTGCCGAAACCGTCAGTTCTGTATCCGATGCTTTCCTTGCCGTCAGCCATTCTTTTCCCTCAGTTACCGATGCATTCCACTCCCGGTTCGATTTGACAGGTACGGCTACTTCCCCACCCTCTTTCTTGAATCCAATGGATTTCTGAACTTGCAGCACCGGCTCTCCCTGCAGCTCCTTATCATCACTCTTGCAAGCATAGAGAGTAGTGACTCCCACCAGCAGAATAAGAGAGATACATAGTATGTGTTTTACGTTATCCAATAACATAGTATTTATAATTTTTGTTGTTTTTCCATTTCGTTGACCAAACTATCCAAATCGAAGTCAATGTTATATTCATTCTCTATCTGAATCTTTTTGATTTGCTTCACCAGCGAATGCGGCTTCAACCTTCGGATCATCTCTATTTCCAGAAGCCTGTTCGGGAAACGTTTGCGAATGCCATCGATGTCTTTCATATAAATGCTGTCTGCTCCCTGATAAAGCGCATTGGCGGATTCTTCAAGAATGAATGCTCCCAAACTGTCAGGATATTGTTCGAGCACTGCCTGCAGAATTTCCAGACTTTTTCCGAAACTTTGATGCGCATCAGCATTCATATCTTTAGCCGCCTGAAACAATCCTAACTGAAACAGGTATTCTCCTGTTATCGCTTTTTCTCTCCATTGCCAAAGTCTGGACATGCAATGCGGAATCCAGCTCCCCCATCTCAGCCAGTAGTTTAGCTTTGGTACCATAATAATCGGGGTTGAGACTGTCAATCGACAGTGCCCGGTCCAGAAGGCTGATACACTTCCGGGTGGAATCGACATCATAAGACGATTGCAGGATGGCTACCGCCTGTTGATAAAAACTGTCGGCACTGAGATTTACGGGATGGGGACGAATGTCCGGTTTCTGCCGTGAATGACAACCGACGGCTGTGCAGATTAGCAGCAAAACAAGTAATATGATATTCAGTTTCTTTGTTTTCATGTACATGATTCTCAATAGTCGGATAATATAAATAAAAAAAAATGACTGACAGGGAGTTTTATAGGAAAATGTGTCCAATCTAATCTTATTTCCTCCCCGCCAGTCTTTCTATTAGTTTATCAGATGCCTAACTGCTCTTTGGCCCAGGCTTCATCATGCCTTACTCTGTAGAGATACATCTCAGCCATATTCCACCATGCTTTATTAGCGTTAGTATAGTCCAATGTGGCTTGATTACGGCGACCCGTAGGAGTAAATCGGATATAGTTGTAAGCTTGTTTACCATTCACATTGTTTTTAGCGGTAGCATGACCACCGTTTGATGTCGGTAAATTGAACTCTTCCGTACCCATGCTTTCAAAGTATTCACCGTTGGTACTTCCGTAAATAGTTGCGATCGTTACGTCGCCCCCATTATTTATGCCAGTCTGACGCGCATCATATTCAAAACGAAGCCCTTGCAACGGTTTGTTCAGTTTAATCTGCACGTAATGGGCTTCTGATACGACTGGATCTTGCCATCTGAATGATAATAAGTCCCACCTTTGCCGTCAATCAAAGCAGGTAAGCCACCTCCATCACCGTCCTGTGTCGCATTAGCAGAAAGCATATCAACAGTGAGAATGACGCGCGTTCCAACTCGGAAGCTTCACCGGAAGTACCTGTAATGATTACAGGACTCTCAGTCTCCATTCCCGTAGGACCGTAGGTCTTGAAAGTAAAGGAATATTCACCAGCACACTGATAGGTATCATCTATGATAGCCGATGTTGTCTTGAATCCATCTATTTCTATCTCTTTATTTTCTTTTGTGACCTTATCATAATACGTGATTTTCACTTTACTATAATCCACATCTTCCGGTGCTTCCCATTGCAGAGTGATGTGTCCGGCTCCCGGTGTAGCGGTAGCATTCACCACATTTACAGGAGGAACGGGAACGAATCCTGCTTGTTTCACAGTAACTGTAAAGCTGTTTGGATCAACCGGATCTTTACTTGTGAACGTTATCGTTCCTTCACGGGGTTGTTCTACAACTGCGGTGTTAGGCTCTATGATGAAGCTTTCGGAAGCATCACGCAATGCTCCTCTGGTGAGCGGTGCAGTTGCAGGCTTAATCCATGTTTGAGCATTTTCGTCAATCACATATTCATATTCCGCACCCGCAGGACCGTTCACTTTGAAAGGAATCGTGATCGTTTCGCCCATTGCTTTCACTTCAAAGACCTTGTGTGCATCGTCAATGTCAACAATATATCCTCTCGGCTGCTGCTTGATAATGAGTGTACCGACACAATTATAGTTTTGTGACGACTGCAGAGTGACTGTACAATACCTCACAATGGTATCAGTATTCTGATCCAAACTGAATACCAGATTTTTCTTGACGATATCTTCCGCTTTTACAGCTTTTTGTCCTTTCTTTGCTTTCAGCTCTTTCGGTTCGTTAAAGCGTACCCAGTTACAGGTATCCGGTACAGTGATGACATCCAGATTCAGATTGGTATTCACCGATAGAAAGTGAAGTCGCTTTAGCATCCACCGCCTTCATTCCATCATCCGTCAATCCGGGTATATCGATCACCGGTTCCAAGCCGAACTGTTTCACACTTATGGAATAACTCTGGTGACCGTATGCTATCGTAACTTCTGCTATACGCTGTTTATAGCCTTCATTCTGATCGGCAGAAACCGTGACTTTACCTTCCTGCTTTTGTAACTTGCACCATCCGGCATTCGAACTTGCCGTCCAGTTATCGAGCGCCACGTTGGTCTCCACTTCTATCTCATGTTCGCCGCCGGAAAGCGGAAAAACAACAGCCGCCTGGCTCTCGTTGGGAATGGTCAATGTCAGTACATTGAACTCAGTTTCATAATCGGGACCACAGGAAGAAAGCGCAATGAACGTTCCCAAAGACTCCTGCCAGCCCGATGATTAGTATATTTTTTTTTCATATCATTAGATGCATTACAAGTTTTCTACTCTTGGATTGAATTGGTATCTCAGTTTGGCATTTACTTCCCCTGTATCGGTCTGTAGGCTGCAAACGGTATTTGTAATGGAGACGGAACTCCTTATAATAAGTGGAGCGTCCGTCGGGCGTCCGGATGACATTCAATAAATACGTATTGTCATATTCGCCGATGGGTGTGAGCTGCACTACGTCGATGCTTTGATACGGCAGGATAGTGAGTTCCTTTGCCAACGGATTCTCGGGCAACTGTGCTCCCATTTCCAGAATGATGCTCCCCTTATTGATGATATCCAGCGCAGTGGTATAGTCAGTGAAATTTTCATCACCGGCCATCAAACGTACAGAGTTCTCAGAGATAGGAAATACACGGTTGGAATTCGTCGGACGGCGAACTTCACTATACCCATCCGGATTCGGGATAATGACCGTACTACTGGGTGTAATTGTAGTAAGTTGCCGTCTGCGTGGACGCATAGTAATTCTCCTTGTGGATACGAAGCAGCACGTGCCTCTTTTTCGGATTACAGTCCGGTGTTCTCAATGAATCTATCTTATATTCGAGAAAATAGATGGAGTCGGGTGAAATCTTATCCAGATTTTTCAGATACACCGGAAACATAGCCTTTGGAAGAGCCGGCGGAAATGTTCATTTCCAATCGTCGGAAATTCATAGCATTCTTCCGGCAAGTACTTTGCAAAACGGGCTTTATTGATATCAAAATTGATTTGTTGTAAGCCCTCAACAGTGTATCGGAATGTTGCAGCACCACTGTTACCGGTTCGTCGGTAGCCTGCGATCCACTCAACGAAGCTACCACGAAAAAGGGTATCTCCTCCCTGCTGCAACTCAGCTACCTGGCGATCATATACCAAGTTGGAATTACTGAGTAAATTTACTTTTTGCGGAATTGTTCCTGAGCGAAATCATAGTTATCGCAACCACTTATTACAACCAAAGCAGAGCAAAGAATTATAGTTACTATCTTCTTCATATTTTCTTTCTGTTATTCTTGTTTTTCATTATCTGTCCCATCCCGGATTCTGATCCATTGCGGGAACTTTCAGTAATTCAGAGTGACTGATCGGCATAAATACCATTTTGGGCAGTGCGACGCGATCGCGGATATTCTGTTGGTCAATGGTCACGATGTTCCAGAATCCCGGATTGCCGGCGACGTCCGTACGGTCTTTTTGCACATCCAATCCCTGCCAGTTAGACGTATTGGCATCCTCGGTAAGGTAAGTACCCCATCTACGGGTATCGAAATAGCGGTAGCCTTCGTTGAAAAGTTCCACTTGTCGTTCATTACGGATGATCTGCTCAAATCTCTCCACCTCGTTGAAGTCACCCAAAGCCGGACCGGGTAATCCGACGCGATAGCGGATCATATTGAAATATTTAGCCATTTCCTGAACATCACGACTGACAGTAACTTCGACATCCGTACCTGTCATATCGGGGGTAGTAACGGTGACCGTACCCGTCACCCGGTTCAACGCTTCTACATATTCAAGGAGTACTTCGGCATAACGGATGATGGCAAACGGTTTAGGCTGAGTAACAAATGCGCCTTTCACACTTCCTTTTCCGCTCGACCATGAATCGTCAGGATGGACAAACTTGACGGGAGTGTAGCCGCTGATATTGTAATCATTGACGTTATTTCCCGCACCGGCCAACCCGGCTTGCGTATCATCATGAGAATACCAGAACTGCTGGTTGACATAGGTTGCGTCGGAAGAAGCGGAACTCATAGTCCACAAGCGTCCGGGAAATCCGATGGAAGCATAGAAACGTGCCGAACGGTTGTCATACATCTTCGAACATCACCTCTCAACTGATAGTTTCCCAGCACTTTATTCGTACCTATTGTCTGGCTGAGATCCGCTACATACGGATAGTCTGCCGATGCATTGTGTATATCTCTGCCGTCCATCATCAGGAAGCAATCGACCACTCTTTGGGGTACGGACATACCGCCCCAGCCTCCGAATTTAACAGGGAACGAGTGGTGCGTGTAATTAGTCACATTTTGGGATGCCATTGCCCAGATAAACTCTTTATTGGTTTGAATAATACCTTCACCGTTGAACATATCAGCAAAAGAATGGAAAGGATCGATACCACCTGCCCCATCGGGGAAAGGAGCGGTAGGAACATTATCTGCCAACGGATATGGGTGCTGGTTGTCCGGCACCACTGTGAACAGTGAATAGTATTCCATATTAATCACTTGCTTTGCGGCAGCGGCTGCTACCGCCCAACGGTCGGGATCATAAGTCTGGTTTACGTAATCGGCACCGTCGCTTTTGCGCTTCCAATTGCTAAAGCACAGGCGGGCGGCATCACCGCCATTGAACAACGGAGAAGCTTGGAACAGGCGCAGACGGGCAATCAACGCTAAAGCTGCCCCCTTGGTAGGACGGTCGGAATAGCTGATACTCTGCTCGGTCGGTCCATAAATACCTTGTGTGGCAAGCTTGAATTCATTGCAAATATAATCCACCGATTCATCGTATGTAGACCGTTCCCTGTCATAGTATTCCGCAGATTCGGAAGTACCTAGTACTTCGTCTCCGACAATGAGCAACGGACCGTAGTTCATCAGTAAATGGTAGTAGGCATAACCGCGCATAAAGTGTACGTATCCGATGTAACGTCTTCTGTCGGCTTCTGTCATATCAGACACTTTATCGATATTTTCCAGCATCCGGTTACATCTTGCCACTACTACATACATGCTATACCATATATCCTGCCGCAGGTTTCTTCCGTTGACAGTACCAACACTGAATTGCGCTCCCCAAAACTCGTTGGTCTGCCATCTGACGGCTATCTCATCCGAAGCAGTTTCTCCCGGATTCCATGAGTTTCCCCAAATGGCACCGGCGTCGGGAAAACGAGTCGGGGTATTCCAAAGGTATCCTTCGGCATTTTTCATGCTGTGGAAAATGGAATCTTCCTTGAATGTAGCCTGAAAATAATTGTCTACATCCAGAAAATTGCAGGAACTGAGCAGCAAAGAACTGCCGATCACGGCTCCCAAAAGTATTTTAATTCGATTTTTCATAAATTTTTCAATGTTATGTGATTAGAATCTTAAGTATACCTGGAATGAATAGGTAGCAGGTATCGGATAGACAGCACCATTTGCCGATGCTTGTTCGGGATCGAAATATTTCACATTGTCGAAAGTGCACAGGTTATTCGCCACAAATTCCAGATCGACGGAAGACAATCCTACCGCTTTAATCCATGGCAGATGTTTCAGGCTGTATCGCAAGCTAACTTCCTGAAGGCGCAGGAAAGAACCGTTCCGCCTCCAGAAGGAGGACAATTGAGAATTGTTCTTATTACCTCCGTAAGAGAGACGTGGAAATTCAGCATTCGGATTTTCCGTTTCAGTAGTTCCCGAATACCATGCGGGCGTCCATCTGTTCTTGGGATTGTTGGCTAGTTTGATCACATTTCCCAAGTCTCCATTATAGAACGGAATCCATCCGTTGTCGTTTCCAAGCCCTGCACGATAGTAGTCTACCTTGGCGGAACCTTTGAACAAGACACTAACAGTCAGATCTTTCCACTGGAAGTCACCACCGAATCCATACATCACTCTTGGTAACTGGTTGGAATAAGACAATGGCACCTTATCGTCTTCATTGATAATACCATCGCCGTTGACATCGCGATATTTGATGTCGCCCGGGCGTATCTTTCCGAATCCGCTTTGATCGGGGCTGGTATTGATCTCATCTTTGCTGGCGAATAGTCCCTCGGAGATATATCCGCGTAAGATGTTAAAGGGTCTGCCGGTCACACTGAGATAATCATAAGGTAATTTATTCTCTTCAAAATAGTCGATGATATTTTGTGAGAATGTATAATTGGCACGAATGGTAAAATTCATATCCTTATTAATAGTATGGAAAAACTCAATATTTCCGTCCGATCCTACACTGTGCATACGTCCGACATTCGACTTCGGATAAGTCACCATACCTACGTAAGAAGGTAACGTCACACGGTCCTGGAAGATGTGGTCACGAGTATCCCGGAATATGTCGACTGTCAGGGACAACTTGTCGTGAAAGAACTTGGCATCGATACCAAGATTCGCCTTCTTTGCTACTTCCCCATTTCAAGTTGTCGGCTCCGGTATGGGTTTCTGTGATACCCGCATAACGATATCCCCAAGCAGATCCGGCATGATTGTCTATCAGGGTCAGGTAAGGGAAGCGTCCCTGGCCGGTATAATCGTTGGTAGAAACAATCTGGTCGTTACCTACGATACCGTAAGAGCCGCGAATTTTGAGGAACGTAAACCAAGGTAGTTTCTCTGTCCACCATGCATAAGAGGAAGGAACCCATCCTGCGGCAATGGAAGGAAAGAAACCGAACTGTTCTCCTTTTTTGAACTGTGCAGAACCTGTATAACCGAAATTCGCATCGATGAAATAACGGTTTTTATAGTCATAGGAGATACGTCCGGAAAGGTTCTGATGGCGTTTGGGGATGCTGGCGATACCTAAATCATCATATTTGCCCCATAGAGAGTTTTTCTCATCTTTCATATAGTATTCGAGCAACGCGCCAAAGGTATGGTCTCCGAACGACCGGTTCCAGTTGGCTTTCGCCTCCATATAGTATTGCCTGTAAGAGTTTTCGCCACTTCCGTATGCCATACTTGATTGTGCTGAGCGCAGCGCTTTTAATCAAGACTCCCTCGTGCGGTTCGTCCGGTAGCACGGTAGAGGTCGGGCCAAATCCTGCGGTATTCGCTGAAGTAGCCGATATGTTCCGTCATCGCTTGTACCGACATCGTCAGTCCTTTCAGAAATCCTCCGAATTCTTGCGTCAGCTTCAGCGTCAGCATGTTTCGGTTGTCCTCGCTTTGCATGTATCCGGTATTATTCAGCATAACATATGGAGAAGCCAATTCACGTGATCCGCCATATACGGGCAGCGTGCCGTCAGAGTAAGTGACCGGAAACAGAAGGGGGGTCAACTGCTGGACGGCTGACCATACCAGATCTGTGTTCCCTCCGCCCGGACTGACATAAGAATTGACATATCCATCTACACCGAAGTATAGCTGGGTCGTCTTGGTCAAATTCATATCGATATTGGCACGATAATTCAGCTTGTTTACGCTCAATGGCTTTTTAAACAGATTTTCCTCTTGGCGATAGGCGGCTCCTTCATCCTGATACCCCAGCGACAAGAAGTATCTGGCAACATCACCTCCTCCTTTAGCACTGACATAGTAATTCTGTTGGATAGAATTATGTTTCATGATTTCGTCCATCCAGTTTACATCCGGATAAAGATCCGGGTCCAGCCTGTTTTTTTGATCAGATCCAGTTCAAGACGGGTGTACAGATCGTCTTCCCCAGACATCGCTCTGGCTTCATTGGCAAGGAGTGCGTAATCATATGCTCCCAGTATTCGGGCAGACGTTTGATATGTGATATTTTCATCGTAGCACGTCCGGTCACCTCCAGTTTTCCGCTGGTACCGCGTTTGGTAGTCACCAATACTACACCATTGGCCCCACGTGTTCCGTAGACAGCCGTCGCTGCGGCATCTTTCAGGATACTGAACGATTCAACGTCGTCGGTATCAATATCTTCCAATCTTCCTTCGAGACCATCGATCAGTACTAAGGCTCCACTGCTGGCTCCGAAAGTACTGATACCACGAATCCAGAAGTTAGAGATATTTTTGCCCGGTTCACCCGAAGTCTGCATAGTGATGACACCTGCCATTCGACCTCCGATCATATTATTGAGGGAAGTGGCGGGAGTTTTTAGCTGCGCAACGTCAATGGTGGTGATGGCACCTACCACAGATACTTTTTTCTGGGAACTCATACCCGTTACCACTACTTCGTCAATCTTAGTCTCGTCTTCTTTCATGACGATCTTAAGCTTTTCTTCGTTTTTGGTAATCAGCATCTCGACATTCTTCATACCCACTGACTGGAATATCAGTGTAGCGTTTTTCGTTAC
>VOFJ01003630.1_pt1 | contig 103065 bp, 148 predicted proteins | sample 5384081 | NCBI WGS metagenome assembly VOFJ01 (sample SAMN12384729, study PRJNA508395) | human gut metagenome | isolation source: healthy gut I | host: Homo sapiens | reverse complement strand
CACCTGCTTTTCGCTGTTGCCCTTGTCCAGGCCAAAGCGGATGATGGCGTTGGACATGCCCATTGAGACAAAGGGGATGAGCAGATTTGCGTACTGGCTCAGGATCTTCGCCAGACCCAGATCGGCGATCTCGGCCATGGCGTAGGTCAGGAACGGCTGCACCAAAAGGGTCAGCAGCTTAGACGAAAAGCTCGAAATGGCAAAGATAATGGTGTTTCCGGCCAACTTTGAATATTTGTCGCCGCCGGAGGTCTTTTTTTTCACTTTCCACGAAAGGTACACACTCCTAATAGTTTCTATATCCTTTAGGGCAAAACCTCTCAGCTTCGTTTCGCTCAGCAGCTCTCCTGATAGGAGAGCCAAGAAAACAGTGGTGCCTGACTTGCCACCCCTACGAGGGGTGGTGCCGCCATAGGCGGCGGAGAGGTTATTTCAATAAAGCCCGCCGTTCTTTCCAGTCCGGCAGCAGCTTTTCCACCTCGGCCCAGAAGGCCGGGCTGTGGTTGGGCTGCAGGAAGTGACAGTACTCGTGCACCACCACATAGATCTGTGCGGCGGGCGGCATATTGTAGAGCTGCAATGCAAAGGTGATCTGCCGCCGTTTCATGTAGCACACGCCCCACCTGCTGGTCATGCCCCGCACCCTGATGGTGGGCTTCTGCCCGCCCAGAACCCCGGCAAAGGCCGGGTAAACCTTGTCGCTCATGGCGGTAAAACAGGCCAGCGCCTCCGCCTGGGAGGGCAGGGGCTGGTCATTCCGGGCGTTCCGCCGCAGCTGGCGGGAGACCGCCTCCCGGATCCACTGGGCCTGCTCTGTCACAAAGGCATCGGCAAAGCCCACCGTGTAGGACCACGGGATGCTCACGGCCACGGTGCCGTCCCGCCGGATGTGCAGGTTGAGCCGCTTGACCTTTTTGCGGGTCAGCTCATAGGGAATGCCTGCGGCGGTGCGCCGGGTCACTTCCGGCTTGCGCTGCGGCATTTCAGCCAGTCCTCCACGGGCAGCTGGGCCAGGACCACCGCTGCAAAGATGAGGGTGCAGCCAAAGACCTCCCGCATGGAAAGGCTCTGGTGGAGCAGCAGCCAGCCGCCCAGTGCGCTGAACACGCTCTCCAGACACATGATAAGGCTTGCAATGGCGGGGTTCACGTCCCGCTGGCCCAGGATCTGCAGGGTGTAGGCCACGCCGCTGGACATTACGCCGCAGTAGGCCAGCGGGAGCCAGTTGGCCCCGAACTCGGCCAGGGTGGGATTCTCGAACAGGAGGGCGGCAGCGGTGCTCTCTACGGCCACCACAAAGAACTGCAGCAGGCTCAGGCGGACACCGTCCACCTGCGGGGCAAAGTGGTCCACCGTCATAATCTGAAAGCTGAACAGCACAGCGCAGGAAAGCAGGATCCAATCGCTGGCCTCAATGCCGCCAAAGCCGTTTTTCATGCAGAGCAGGTAGAGCCCGCCCACGGCGATGACCATGCTCAGCCAGAGCCGGGCACTGCCCCGCCGCCCCAGAAACAGCCCGAATACCGGCACCAGCACCACATACATGGCGGTCAGGAAACCAGCCTTGGCCGTGGAAGGGTTGAGCGTGATGCCGATCTGCTGGGCAGCGGAGGCCGCAAACAGCAGGGTGCCGCAGCAAAGCCCCGCCGTCAGCAGAAGCCTGCGGTCGGCAGGGGCTTTTGGGCCAGCCATAGGCTGCGCCGTGCCTGCGGTGGAGGGCATCGAAGGCGCGGACGGTGGGCAGCAGCACCAGCACCGCCAGCCAGCTGCGCCCGGCCAAAAAAGAATAAGCCCCCATGCCGGAGCCTGCGCTCTGGGCCACGAACGCCGTGCCCCAGATAAAGGCGCAGAGCATCAGCATGAGAGAGTGTTTTGTTTGTGTGTTCATCTTAGCCGATGCCCTCCACTTTCATCAGACCGTAGAGGTAGTAACGGCTGGAATCGTAGGAAATGGTAACGCGGTAGCTGGCATTGGGGTCGAGGTTGCCAATGTCGCAGTGGTAGTTCTGGCCGTCGGCGGTGAAATAGAAGGTGGTGTTGTCCACATACTGCGCGCCGCCGTCCACCTTTTTCCAGAGGGAGACCTTGAACTTCTGGGCACCGCCGTCGGTGGTGCCGCAGCCGTAAATGCTCAGCAGGCCGCTGGGCACGGTGAAGTATTCGGTCTTGCGGCTCCAGATGCCGTTGAACACGATGTTCAGCGCCCCGTTGGCCCGGGCTGTGGCGTATTTGGCCGTGGTATCGGCAATGCCATCGAGCATCAGCGGGTCAGAGCTGAGCACGGCCCACTGGGTGGTGTCGTCCTCCTGCACCTCGTTGGAAGACCCGAACACCTTTTGGGCAATGCTCTTGCAGCCGGTCAGGACGACAACGGCAAGCACAGCTGCCAGCGCAAAGGCAAGGATTCGTTTTGTTTTACTCATGTTTTTCTATCCTCAAAAACAGCAGGTGAAAAATGCGATATTTTTGCATGATACCATAGTATACCGCATTTTTTTCCTGCTTACAAGGGATTTTCTGTGTCTTAGCCGTCCAATGCCGTCAGAGCGGCACGTTCGGCGGCGGCAAGGCCGCTTTCGTCGGAGCGGAACAGGGAGCCATAGCGGTAGAGCGCCCAGCCCCCGGCACCGGCGCTGCGCAGGTCGGCCACCTGCCGGGCCAGCGCGCTGCCGGTGCACCACTGGCTGACGCTGTCGGCGTTGGCTCCGCCGTCTCCCACGCCGACCCGGTAAGCGCCCAGCCCGAAATAGAGGGCCGTGCTTTCGGCCCGGGGCAGGGCCAGCCACTCGGCGGTGATGTTCTCAAAGGCAAAGCGGGTGCTGCCGGAGGAGAGAGTATAGCCGTAGCCCCAGTAGATCTGGGGGCAGAGGTAATCCACAACGGCATCCGCACCGGAGGCCGTCAGCCAGACGGAGAGATCGGTGTACTGCTCGTTCCGGTCGTTGTCCGGGTTGCCCTGGGGACTGACCCCGAACCGCAGGGTCGGGTCGGCGGCCTTGACGGCATCGTGGGCAGCTTTGACCAGCCGGGTCACGTTGGCCCGCCGCCATGCGGTCAGGTCAGCTTCCCCGCTGGCTGCAAACTGCGCCGCATCAATGGAAGGATCGGTGGTGGGGTAGAAGTAGTCGTCAAAGTGGATGCCGTCCACGGCGTAATTCTGCACCAGCTCTGCCACGCCCTGCACCACATAGTCGGCAGCCTCCGGAATGGCGGGGTTCAGGTAAGCCCCCTCGTTCACGGTGCAGACCCACTCCGGGTGGGTGTTCAGCAGGCTGTTCTCTGCAAGGATGGGGGGCATGGAAACCGAGCTCCTGAGCCGGTAGGGGTTGACCCAGGCCTCCAGCGATAGCCCCCGGGCGTGGGCCTCGGTCAGCAGCACGTCCAGCGGGTCGAATCCCGGGTCCTGCCCCTGCACGCCGGTGCAGAGATGGCTCCACGGGAAGAGGGTGCTCCTGTAAAGCGCGTCCCCGAAAGGCCGCACTTGCGCGATGACGGTGTTCAGCCCGATGGACAGGCAGTTGTCCATCAGCGCGGCGGCATCGGCCCGGAACGCGCTTTCTGAGGAAAAGTCCATCTCTGCAAATTCGAGATAGCTCACCCACACCGCCCGCCACTCGCCGCTGGGCAGGGCGGGGTTGGGGGCAGCCTGTGGCGATGGCGCAGGCTCCGCGTTGTTTCCTGCCGGGATAGAACGCAGCAGATAATACGTCAGGGCGGCAGATACAGAGCCGCCCAGTCCGATCAGGAAGGCACGGCGGCCAACCAGGCGCTTGCGGTGCCGGTTTCCGCCGCCGCTGGGTCATGCGTCTTCCTCCTGCATCTTGTACAGGCTCAGTGCCGCCCAGCCCCGGGCGCAGGCCAGCAGCACCCAGAGCAGATTGGCCCAGAAGCTCAGGCCTGCCATGCCGCCGTAGACCGTGAGCAGGACAAAGAGCAGGTGGAGCGCCTCAGCGGCACCCACCAGCTGCAGCTGGCGCTGGATGGGCCTGCCCTTCTGGTACTCCAGTGCCAGCAGGGCGGGCCAGACCAGTGCGGAGAATAAGTAGGCTGCCCAGCCGCCCAGCACATAGCTGAGCATGAGCAGGACAAAAATCAGGAAATAGCTGCGCTTGTCCTTGGGGTCAGAGCCCTTTTCAGCGGCCAGAAACAGGATGGTGATGCCGGTGATGCAGAACGCGACCATCTCCAGAAAAGAAAAATCCATGCCGCCCAGCACGGCAAAGCCGTTGAGCATGGATGCCGCTGCCGCGCACAGCAGGAAGAAATACCAGGTCTTATGGGTGAATTTGAGCTTCATAGGGGAAGTCCTCCAGCAAAAATTTGGATTGTTTCAAATATTATAACACAATTTTCCGCAGGTTGTGTTACAATAAGGAAAACATGATTCAAAATCTGCGGAGGGACCCATGAACGTTGTATTCTCACTCATCCTGCTGGCGGCCGCCCTGGGCTGCATCGTTTTTCTGCTCACCCGGCGGGAAAACGCCCGCCGCAGCCAGTATGGCCCCAGCGGCCTTTCCGAATTCCGCACCGACCTGCCGCTGGACGACTGCTTCGACCGGCTGGACCAGCACAGCCCGGACGATGAGTTCGCCTACGAGTGCCGCCGTGAGAACGATGGCGGTTTCCTGCTCCATCTGACCCTGCACCAGCCAACCCAGCAGCCGCTGGACACCCTGTATACCCTCCGGCTTGACCCCGGGCGACAGACCATCGCCACCCTGATCTTCATCCGGGAGGCCTTTGGCTACAAGGAACCGCTTTTTCCGCAGGAAATGCTGGACAAGTTCATGCAGCAGAAGCTGGAAGCCCACCGCACAAAATAATTTTGCCGAAACGCTTTTCATTTCGCGTGTTTTTTGTTATACTTACTTGTGCGCCCGGCAAACCGGGCAATGGGGGCTAGTAGCTCAGTTGGTCAGAGCTGGCGGCTCATAACCGCCAGACCTTACCGTTTCCACCTTTTCCAAACAGCTTTTTTCCGTTGTTTTTTGGTTTGCTAGTGGCTTAAAAAATCGGACTTGGGTATTTTCTGGGTACGAAAGCCACTTTACAGATCTTTGAAACAACGTCATAAGGGCCATTAGCTTAACGGTTAAAGCCGGCGGCTCATAACCGCTCCAGTGGGGGTTCGAATCCCTCATGGCCCACCAAAAAGCACGAGATTTTGCGTCTCGTGCTTTTTTTTCTTTTGCCTGATGGAGCAATCTCACTTGTACAGTTCTCTGCTCATCTGTTTCCGAATCTCATCACGCCGCCTATCATAGACCTGCGTGTAAATTGCAAGGGTCGTGCTGGGCTGAGCGCGTCCGGCTTCTGCGGCCACCGTCGCCACACCGATATTGGGATTGGACAACAGGATGCTGACGAAGGCGTGCCGGAACATATGCGGATGGATTTTTTCAATGCCCGCCTTTTTTCCAACACGGCGTACCAATGCGCCATAGCTATCCGGGTTGATAGGAAAACCATAGTCGTTGCAGATCACGAAGTCGTTCCCACGCAAATCCAAAAGGGACTGTGCGTATTTGGAGCCTTTCTTCTCCAAATTCTTCTGCCAGCTTGCACCCATCAGCTTCTTCTGGGCTTTCCACTGTGCATAATAGTCCTTCAGGAAATCCATGAACTCCGGCGCAACATCCACATCACGGATATTGCTTTCCTTCGTTGTGGTAAGCTGATAGCCATAGTTCGGAAAGACCAGCAGGGATTTTGACACATGGATTGTTCCCTCGCGGAAGTTTACGTCTTTCCATGTAAGTCCTGCCAATTCACCCCACGGCGGACACCTGTGTTCAGCAAGCACAAAACGATTGCTTTTTCCAGCATAGAACATTCTTGTAAGGCAGCTTGCAGAGCTTCTACCTCATCACTATGTAAGCAATCCACCGATTTTCCTTTTCGACCAGATGCCTTTATCATTGGCATTTGAAGTGATGTTCCATAGTTATCATTGGCGTAGTTCAGAACTGACCGAATGAACAGATTGTACTCTCGCATCGTCTTTTTCGTCATGGGACGGCGATCAATCTCTACTTCAAACATCTGTTCAACGGTCTTACCTAAAGCCGTTGCCACCTGTTGTGCCGAATCCAAAGATACCGTTTCGCCACGGAAGATTCGCTCAATGGTTTCCTCTCGGATGGTGCATTCCTTCGCAATTTTAGGGCAGGACACCGTTTTGAACTCTTTAGCTTCTGGTTTCAAAACTGCACGTTTGTAAACTCGTGCGTCACTGTCCTCAATGAAGCGAATCATCGAATCACAATCCTTTTTTGTAATCAACGCAATCGGCTTTTCAGAAAACTCCGGATAACACTGGATGCGCTGAAGATATTTTTCCTTTTTCAAACTCGTGTTCTCTTTATTCCTGTTGCTATCATAGTCGCCCTTCAGACGAACTGAAGGTGCCATACGAGAACGGTTTGAAGCTATGTACTCCTGCGCCACTACTGCAAAGGTCTTTCCTGCATTGCTGGCTTCCTTGTCTGCCTTTTCCTGTTCCAGCCGTTCAAATTCGGCAGCGGCAGCTTTCGCAGCGGCGTTGCGCGCACGAGCGTTTTTTTTCAGTTCGGTGGGGTCAAAATCGAACCGACCATAACGGCGTTCAATTTTGCCGTTCACCAGAACATTTGCGATGAGTTTATAATAACGAGGCTTCTTTTTTGGGTTCTCGCAATTCAAACGATGCCATATATTTACCGTCCTTTCTGTGTGGTGGTTATCTCTGTCACGATGAGTATAGCAGTTCGGGCGGTTAATTTTTAGGATGTCGCAGTTTACGCCCGCATCCTTGACAAATCACAAAGTTGTCGTTCCACCGTTGAAGTAATCAGCCATCTTGCCAAGGTTGATGTACCACTTGATGCCTGACTGGAACGCCATGCCCGGCACTTCCCGGCAAAGGCGGCGGATGTAATATTCAGGTAAGCCCATACGCTGACTTGCCTGCTTGATGCTGACGATCTGCGGCAGAACAACCGCTTCGGTTTGGATCTCCGGCGATACCATCACTTTTTCATTCATCGGCATTCCTCCTGTCCCATTCATTGATTTCCAAACTGTTCATCAGGGCTTCTTCGATCCTGCGCATTTCATGCCGTGTAGTCTGTCCTAAGAAGCGCTGTATGCGGCTTTTGTCTATCGTGAAGATCTGTTCCAGCTGAACCACAGACGGCTTCTCAAAGGCTGTATTGTGGGCTATCAGAACGTGTGTGGGCTGGTATTTCTTTTTTTTCTCGGTGCGGGAAGTCACTGTCGCCACGATAAGGGTAGGCCGCATAGCGGTTTCCTACGTCGTTTTGCAGAACCACCACAGGGCGGGTGCCACCCTGCTCGGAGCCGATGTGCGGCTCCATGTCTGCATAGTAAATGTCCCCTCTGAGGTATTTCCAGTCTTTTGGTATGATAGCGATCAGACCTCCTATTCTTCTATATGTAGCAAGAGCCGCCTGTCAAAACCGGGCGGCTCTTGCTAAAAAGGAGTATGCCTAGAACGGCAAGAATGTCACTGCTTGATGGGAAGATTGAAGCGGCGGCTGGCACCGTTGTAGGTGCGCAGGATCAGCATCATATATTTGTAGCTGACCGTGCCGCTCAGAGATTTCTCGTCGTTTACCAACGTCATGGGATGAACAGTGTGCAGCCGCTTGACCAGACGCTCCGGGTCATACTCGCCCTGATACAGAGCCACAAAGCGAACCATGCCCTGCAGGATGCCGGAGCGGAGGGAATCGGGGTCACCCTCCCAGCCCTTTGCCAGCATGGTCAGGGGTTCTTTGTAGAGGTCTGCGCCGTAGGCTTTGTATTCCTTGAAAGCCGTCCGGATGCAGATGATCTTCCACGGGGCACGGTAGCTGTCCAGACCGATCTGCAGACCGGTGCTTTCGGTGGCTTTCACGAATGCGAGAGATTCCGGGTCTTTGCCCACCAAAGCGGCGCGCAGCTCTGCGCCAGCGGCCAGCGGCGTGGAAACGCCCGTCTGCCGGGAAAACAGCATGGCTTCTTCTTCCTCTGTCAGTCCCTCATACACCTTGCAGATGATCGGAAGATCCTGCCCGCCGTTCATCGCCCGACGGGTCACGATGGTATGCTGACCGTCAAAGACGAAGTAGTGACCGTCCCGGTAGCTGACCTTGGGCGGGTTGGCAATCAGTTCGGTGAACTCCGCCGACATCTTTTCGACATTGGGGATGTTCAGCTTGCGCTGATATTCCGCAGGGATTTCGAGAAAGGCACTGTTGATGACCTTTTTTCTTCGTAAGGCCGCTGCGCGCGAAAAAAGGGCTTCGATGATGGCTTCATCGGTGATTTCGGGCATAATCTCAGGCATAGTGCTGACGCAGTTCATTTTTTTCATAGCAGTTCCTCCATTTTATCTTCCAGATTTTTCAGGTAATCTCTCAGCTTCTGAATTGTTCGCTCTACGGATGCACGGTTCTCTGCATCGGACAGAATATCGGGATATTCCCGGAAAACACTTTCCCAGCGGCGCATCATACTGTTGGCGGCTCCCGATACCTCGCAAAGCATCGCAGTCCCATCGGCAAGTCGTTTGGGTACATAGCGGCTGTTTGCGATTTCAAGAATCTGCTGACGGTCGATTTTCAACGATTCATTCACTCTTTGTGGAAAAGTCTGCTCCTGCGGAGCCGGAGTGTGAACCAGTTCTTCGTCCGTGCATTCTTCCTCGGATGTACTGGAATCGGAAAGCGGTTTGGCTGCTGGGGACGATGTTGTTTCGACAGCTGCGGCTTTCTTCTGGTCTTTGGGTTTGCAGATTTGCAGCCACCAGTGCCGGACGTTCTTCAGGAGGTGCGCGGGCAACGGATGCGATCTCGGCGGCGGTCGGCTTGACCTCGCCGGAAAGCACTTTCTGTCGTGTGCCGGGAACGGCTTCTTCGGCAGCATCTACACCTTTGGCAAATTCTTCAGCACGAAAAACTGTTCTCATGCCCACACCGTTCTCTTTGGCGACTTTTTTTTGACAGGTTTTTGAAGTGGGAATCAGGTTGCCAATTTGGCAACCTGATTTTGCAACAGCACTTTTTCGATCACCACCGTTGGAACATTTTTCAGCTTCATACTGTTTCCCGATAAGGTACTTCTTCTGTTCCGGGGTGAGATTGCGCCGCCCCAGCTGATTCTTGCAAATCCAGATGATGGCTTCATAGCGGTTTGCAAACTCCGTTTCATGGACAGTGTACGGGATTTCCGGGTGCTTCTTGGCGATGATGAAACGGTTGTGTCCGTCCACGATCAGCCCCTCCCACACGATGATGGGATTGATGATGCGTCCATCCCGCAGGATGTTGGCTTCCAGCTGGTTCAGCTCCTCAAAGGTCAGTGGTGGGATCTTGCCCTGAAATTCAGGGTCAACTTTTTAAGCGCATTCAGATTCATCATCGAACCGTCCTTTCTTAAAATAGGTGGCTTTCGGGCTGGTGGGCTGGATGTAGTAGTCGTAGCCAAAGTTGGTCTGGCAGTAGGTGCAAGGCTCCTTGGTGAGCTGATAGGGGTCTGCACGGCGGACACGGATGCCACGGGCGTTCCGAAAGGCGGTCAGGCAGCGGGGGGCAGAGGGTGGTCAGGGTCGATTCATCGGGCTGGTGAGTAAAATTACGGCTCATAATCATTTCCTCCGTTTCGTATGGGTGAGTGTTCGGTATGGAAAAAAAGCCCGCCGCCAAGGTTCAAAAAGAATCCCCGGTGGTGGGCTTGAAGTTTTGCTTTAAGTTATTTCCAACCTATTTGTCCTCGACCCCCGTTGGATTTGGAATGCACCTCGGTAAGTGGGGACTTGCACCCACACTCCACATTGGCTTCTTCAGCCACCCCGTCTTCTTTATGACCGGGCCGCGAGTTACGGAAGTTTCATTATTTTGTCCGAGGGAATGATATTCAGTTTTCAAGGTACGTCTTCCAGCTCCGGGCTTCTCCCCGTCTGGGGTGTTGCCCTTGCTGTGACAATAGTTTATCGTAGAAACACTGTCTTTTTAAGGAACTGGTAGTTCCGGTTTTGCCACTTTTTTGAGCGAATTTTCTCGAAAATCGGAACTGCCAGTTCCGGTTTTTCGTAGATACGTCAGAAAAAATGGCACAAAAAAGAAGCCGAGAATCGCTTCTCGACTTCTTTATGGTGGTTATACAGATGCAGATGTATCCAGCTCGTCAATAAGATTACTCAGCTTATTTTTGAAGATCTGGATTTTCTGGTGCTGCTTTTTGATCTGTGCATTAAGCTCCCTTTCCCGTGGAGTGTCCAATACGCCAAGAATCAAAAAGTTCCAGAGTGGTGTTCAGTGAAATGGCTACTTCTACCAACAAATCTATAGAAGCAGTGCCTTCCCCTCGTTCGATCTTTCCCAAATGGCGGTCACTGATATTCAGCTTTACGGCAAATTGCTCTTGCGTTAAGCCTTTGGTTTTGCGCAGCTGCTGGATGCGTTTTCCTGTGATGTAAGAATCAAAGTACATAAGCCAGCCCTCCGACCACAGAACAACGCAGTCGCAAGCTGCGCCACAAGGTCGGAGTGCAGGGATGCAGTCGGCGGCGAACCAAGTTCTGGTTGCCGGGGCTCGGTTGGTACTCAATCAATCTCCTTTTCATGTTTCTTCGTCCTTTCTTTGTCGATGATGGCAAGGCGGGCGGAGTATGAAGGACGTACAGAACATCCTTCACAATAGTAAAAGAGCCGCAACTCTATTGCTATCCATGTATAATCAAGGAATCGTATTCAGCAAATTCAAAACAGCTTCCTGCTGGTCAGGACGAAGTATCGGACCACGTCTCAATGATCTGCATCTGCTGGGGCGTAAGTGCCACCGGGACAGACTCACTTCCCTCTGCCTTTGCAAAAAACTCGGAAAGCGTGATCTGAAAGGCATCGCAAATCTTTACAAGCGAAGGAATGGTCGGGATCGCATTGTTATTGTACCATGTAGAAATGGTGGAAGATTTCAGCTCGGCGTGAGCCGCTAAATCGTATAGCGACGATTTGCGTTCTTCACGGTAGGCGGTTATAGTGTTCAGAATGTTATCCACCGCCACTCCTCGCTTTCGTACAATAAACTTTTGCTTATTATACCGTACTACGCAAATAATTATAATCCTTTTCACCGTATAAAAAGTACGGAGTTCGGGAGTTGGCGTTTCATCCTGACATCTTAGCATCTCCGAGTAATAAAAAAAAACGCTGGGAGAAATCTCCCAGCGCAAGCAGCCCTAATCACGGTACCGACGTGTGCCAATCCAAAGTGGACCCAGTACCCACAACCAAGGCAATGAAAGCACTCTCGTCACTTTTAATACCGTAAGCACCAGCGTTAAAGCATACAAGAGGCTCATTGTAATTATTTCGGAACGGTCAGGTTTCTTCTCCATACGCAGATCACCTCGAAAAATCCGGTCACATCTGAGAAATAGTATAAAAGTCAGTATGCTTCATCCGGTTCGGTAGGTGCTGCGGTAATATCGCGGTAGAAAGTGGCCCATGCAGCTTCCTCATAGGGGCGCACGAAGAAGAAGCCAATGCTCAATGGAATTGTCAGAGGAAGAACAAGAGAAAGCGCCATAGCTTCGGAACCGGTGAAATATTTGAGAACCAGAAAGCCCCCGGCATACAGTGGCAGCGAACAGAGCAGCTCCCAGCCAATGAAGCTGAAATCCAAACAGAACAGCCGCCATTTGTTGCCGTCCATAATCCGCCGGGATTCTGTGATTGCTTCATTTGCAGTCAGCGAAGGATGCTCGGACATGATGTAAGGTGTCATCGCATAGCCTGTATGTTTTCACGATTCCCGGAATCACCAACAGCAGCGACCAGAGGGCGATGTACAGACCCTGCAGGAATTTCATGCAGAAGCCATCCCACAGACGGTCTTTCTGAGAGAACAAGTCCGAGACAGCCGCATCCTTTCTATCTACAAGGTTCAGATTAAAACGTGCATATCCCAGTTGAACTGCACCGCCCACGATCAGTTGGAGGATTGCCCACAGAACAATGCCGGCAAGCAGAACAGCAAGCAGCCGACCGCCGTTAGGCTGGGAGAACAGTTCAAAATGGATGTCCTTTGCCTGATCGGAATTGGATACGATACTGTTGGAACTGCTCACAATGGTAGCACCGAGCGCACTGGCGGCAATGCCTGTCAGAACTGCAGTTTTCCATTTTCCGCGCAGTGCATCGAGAGCAAGCATACGATAATCGGCAGATACTTTCATAAAAGCAACCTCCTGTCTGAAAACGGCAAGGATGTGTGAAAAGGCAGATGATATGCCACTTTAATTCAGATACGTTTGATACAATGAAAAAATTGCGACACGAATAAAAAAGAAGGTCTGTTGCACCGGTTTTATCCTTGTGCAACAGACCCTTTCCTTTACTTCAGCAGCTTGTCCAGTTCATCATAAACGGATTTGACCTTCGTGCCGACAATGACCTGACAGGCGTTTTTCCCCGGACGGATGATGCCTGATGCGCCTGCCGCTTTTACGGCCTGCTCATTGACCTGATTGTAGTTCTTGACCACAAAGCGCAGGCGGGTAGTGCAGTAGCTGGCAGATACTACGTTGTCTTTGCCGCCGATGCCTTTCAGAATGTCCTGTGCAACCAGTGCATATTTGTTTGCTTCGGCAGGGTCAGCCTTTTTCTCAGCCGCTTTGTTTTTTCTTTCGGAGCGGGAAAAAAGCACAAAAAACAACGGCACACACGACCACAACAGCAAGGATGACAAGTAATGTTGATGAATTCATAAAACTTCTCCTTTTACAATCAGATAAGACGCAGCGCGTCCTCATCTGCAAACACTGTCGAATGCTCTTTGTTTACCCTAACACAATATCTCTGTTCTGTCCAGTCCCTTTTCAGCTTTACACGGACATTCTTTCTTTCCTTGCGGATTGCCACAAATTGCCATTCCGTCGAAAGTCTTGGATAATGCGTCAGGGAGGAATATGCCGCATGATTTTTATTCTCCGCCACATAGTCCTGCAAGGTCACCTTGGAAAACCGAGGGTCATGGAGCTGCGCTTCTTCGGGGTGCGGCTGCTCCGATTCTACGCTCGGTTCCAATTCGATCGGTTCATCGGTCAGCCAAGTGTCCATAAGACAATATTGTTGTTCCTTTTTCTCCGGGTGAAAGCGATAATGAAGGATCACATAATTGGCGGGGTACTTGACTGGTCCCTGCTTTTTGAAAGGGTGTTCGATCACACCGTTTTCCAGCACAGTGACCGTGATCATTTCCGCTTTTTTAGTAAGCGGATTCTGAAACACGATATGTTGCCCGGCTTCTTCGATCTTCAAGATCGGCCCCGGCACAGGTTCATCCGGTGCTTCCAGCATCAGCGTCAGTTCCTGATCGTGAACTGACAAAAGCTCACTTTTGAAATACAGCCGGAAGATGACCCACCCGGTATTCAGATCGAATCCGTAGTGTTCTACCAGCTTTCTGGCCGAGTAATGTTCCTTTGAGGCAATGGGAGACATTCGGAGCGGATTCCAGATGAACCGTTCCGAACGCCATTCATCAATACAGTCGTTTCCTGTCAAAAGATGTCCCATAGGATGAAAATGAAAAGGATCGTATTGATCCATCATCAGCCGTTCCAGCGGCGAATGGAACCCGGCATTCCTGTGCTTTTCATAGATCGTCAGGCGGTTCTTCAGGTGATAATATGGCAGCTTACGAGCCACATCCACTACCAATCCGCCCGGAATCGGAAAGACTGCAGGGATCAGCCATTCTTCCTTTTTTTTTTCCAAGTGAACGATACATCCATTCTGACCGCATCGTTACTTTTGATTGCCCCCCATACCATAGTGGGATCGACCATCTGCTGATAGTTTGCTAAGCGCTCCATAAAACTGTCCTCACCTGTTTTTTAACGAAAAAAGACGGCTCCGTATAACCGAAGCCGTCTTTTTATCAACTGTGGAAATGGAAACTCACTGGACGAATTTCAGTTTTCCAACCATGCGTAATCAAATTCTGTAAAGTCGTGGATGTAATGCTCTGCACCAAGCCGGATCAAATCCGACCCGTCTGCTTTTTTTTCACCGATGGCAACGATCTGACCTACGCCATTTCGTTTTGCCAGAGTGATGGCAGCCACACTATCCTCGATAACCATACATTCCGCGAACGGAACGTTCAGTCGTCTGGCAGCTTCCAAGTGCATTTCGCCTTTATTCGCATAGGTTCCATCGTCGTAGACAACATCTTCTTTCTTCAACCATTTCCCAATAGGGAAGCTGTCGAAGTAAAAGTCAACGTTTGCCTTGATAGAAGCACTTGCCAGAATAAAAGGGATGCCGCGCTTCTGTAAGCCTTGCAGCAGCTCTTCAGCACATGCTACGAGGTGTAAACTGTCAGGATTTCTCCTGCACATCCTGCGATACAATTCCTCTTTCCGCTCCGAACATTGCTTTCGCTCATCGGCATTGAGCCACGGTGCCATGTTCTGAATGATCGACTCATTACACGGTCCGCAGATCAACTTAGGGTCAAGGGGATTCGGATCTTCGGGATGCAATTCATGATAGATCTCTGACCACGCCTCCATGTGGAAGCGGGTATCAAAGAACATCGTCCCATTAAAATCAAGAAGTACCGCGTGCATTGTGATTCCGGCTTTGTCTTAAGCAAAGATGCCGAAGAATGCGCCGACCAGACCGATGACCAGCAGCAGAGCGATGCAGGTAACGGGCTTCCAGTTCTTCTTCTTCATCAGGAAGAACAGGCCGAGGGTCAGAGCCAGAGGAATCAGCTTTGGGCAGAACGCCATCCAGAATGCTCTGGATAACGATGGGGCTGTCGCCGTTCTCGATGACGGTAGCAACGGTGGTGCCGCCGTAGTTGGAAGTCAGAGCACCGACGATGAAGACGCCCAGCATGGAAGCGGCACGAGTGAACTCCTTAGCGTTAGCAGTCAGGATGTCGATTGCCTTAGTACCCAGATTATAAGACCAGTACATCAGGAAGAAGCGGCAAGCAAACTGCACGATGTTGAAGATCAGCAGGAACAGGATGGGGCCAGCCAGCGAACCGTTGATGGCCATGTTCGAGGTGATACCTGCGGTGATGGGAACCAGAGTGAACCAGAAGATTGCGTCGCCGATACCGCCCAGAGGACCCATAGCGGCAACACGCACGGCACGAATGGTTTCGATGTCAGCCTTCTGCTGCTCCAGAGAGAGGATGATGCCCATGACGAAGGTGACCAGGAACGGGTGAGTGTTGAAGAACTCAAGGTTATGCTCCATGGAGAGAGCTTCAGATCTTCCTTGTTATCGCTGTGGATCTTTTCCAGACCGGGCAGGATGCAGTACAGCCAGCCGGCAGCCTGCATACGCTCGTAGTTGAAAGATGCCTGCAGGTTCAGGGAACGGAACACCATCTTATTCAGCGTAGCCTTATCCAAAGGCTTCGCGGGAGTCAGATTGTTGTAATGAGTTGCATTAGATGCCATCTTCGTCGTCGCCTCCATTCGCAGCAAAACCAGAACCAGCAGCCTGCTTGATAGCAACGCGAGTCTGGTAGTCGTACAGAGCAATTGCAATGCCCACAAATGCGATCAGCAGCAGAGCAGAGCCGGACAGTTCGGGGATGTAGCCGATGATGGTTGCCAGAGCAAAACCAGCAAAGTAGATGCCCCAGAACTCGTTAGACAGCATGATACGCAGCAGGGTTGCGAAACCGACGAAACGCATCATACCACCGGCAGCGCCCAGACCAGCCATGACCCATGCATACTTGGCGGCCAGGTTGTGCTCAGGGTAGTACCCATTGCAGAGCCGCCCAGCATACCGAGGGTGCAGACGATGGCGAACAGCAGGCCCAGAAGAGCCATTGCCAGATAGTTCAGACGGACAATGCCCTTAGTGTCGCCCTTTGCTGCCAGCTGGTCAGCCTTGGACATCATGGGGGACATGAGGGTGAACAGGAAGGTGACCATGTACTGGCCGATCAGAGCAAAGGGAACTGCCAGACCGACAGCAGCGGTGGTATCCAGATGAGAAGAGATCGCAAACACGGTAGCCATGACGCCGCCGATGACTGCGTTTGGCGGCTGAGCGCCGCCAACAGGCATGTTACCGATGGTCATCAGCTGGTAAGTACCGCCAACGATCAGACCGGTGGGAAGATCGCCCAAGATCGCACCGATGACAGCACCGGAAACGATAGGCTGGTACAGGGATTCCAAGAAATCAAACTGGTCGATGGCCACGATAAAGACCCACACAAAGACCAGAATGATCTGAAGTGCAAACTAAAGCCCATAATAAGTACTCCTTTTCAGTATTTAGGAGAGCAGCCGTCTGTTTATTTGAACAGCTTGTCGGTGCTTTCCGCATGTTCGGTAGGAACACGACGAATCTCCAGTTCCACACCGAGTTCCTGCAGCCGCTTGAAAGCAGCCACATCGGAATCGTCAACTGCAACGGAACCTGCCACCTGACGCTTACCGTCAGCCATGTGCATATTACCGATGTTGACCTTCTTGATGGGAACGCCACCCTCCACCAGCTTCACGACATCCTGCGGATTCTCGCAGACGATGAAGATCAGCTGCTTTGCACTTGCCTTGTGGATGGTGTCGATCGTCTTTGGATGGTCCAATAGCGCATAGCTGCATATGAAGGAGCAGCCATGTTCATCAGGCCCCTGACGCAGGCTGTTGCCAGCCACCTCGTCATTCGCCACCAGAATCAGGTTTGCGCCGATTGCGCCGCACCACTGCGTTGCGACCTGACCGTGAACAAGACGGTTGTCGATCCGCGTAAGAACAATGTTCGGCATTCTCAAATTCCTCCTTGAGATTTTTTGTCTGAGTTTCCAATTCAGAGTAACTACATTATAGGCGATATTTGAACAAATGTCTTTATATTTTTTTTAACAAAGTGTTTCTAAAAAAATCGGTTATTTTCGTGGCTTCTCATTACAAACTTCCAAAACTCGTCAGAAAAAAGCTGGTAATATTCAACAAAAAATGCTATACTCAATACAAGTTTGAGAGAAGGAGGATTCTGGATATGCAACGCGAAACTTCCAACGACAGCTTTCTGGAGTACGGCCAGACCTACCACGAACCCATCAGGCTCACGCACCCTGACCTGATCCACCAGCATCAGACCGCCATCACCCGCCGCTATGTATCACAGTTCTATTGTTTTAGCTGTGATACCTATATAGAGGTGCAAGACGGCATCGGTGTTTTGCTGGTCTCCCATACGGCAAATCCCGCCGATGTACAAGAGTTTGCCATGAACCGGCTGATTCACATCAAGCCCAATGTCTATTTTGCGGTGGTTTCTACCACACAAAAAGCTGGAATTTGAACTGTATGCCGAGAGCAACTATTCTCTCCATGTCACCGATTTTCCTTCCCAGTATGAGTTCCTTGCGGTTCTGCCCCGTATTGAAATGCAGAAGATCTTGGGGTATTATTATAGAATCCGCACCCCGAATTACTGCTTTAAGGGTGAGCAGCATAACTTTTTTTGAGTTGACGTATGTAGACGAGGGCGAACTCGAAACTGAGGTGGACGGAACACTGTACCAGCTGAAAGATAAGGAACTGATGATCTACGGTCCCGGTCAGTTCCACACCCAGTATACGGATGACAGCCACAACGCATCCTATATGACGGTGCTGTTCGATATGCGCAATCTGACCCCTGTGGAACAGGAGGTCTGGTACGATGCTCTGATCAACCGGGTGTTCCACTATGACCAGAAGATCAACTCCTTAATAAAAGCGTTCGTCCGGGAAAAGCACAACCGGCATTCCTTATATGAACAGTCTGATGCTCTGTCTGTTGACTGAGATCATCATCCGGCTTCTGCAAGGAACCTATGCTTCTCCCATGAACCAGCCCAGCAATTCCGTGCACAAGAGTGCAATGGATGAACTATTTGACCGGATCATTGCCTATATTGATGAAAACATCTACCTTCCTCTGACGATCCCGGAAATCTGCGAACACTTTTCGCTGTCGCGGACGGCGTTGCAGCTGATGTTCAAGAATTCCATCGACCAGTCCCCGAAAAAGTACATCAATGATAAAAAGCTGGAGAGAAGCTGCCAGATGCTGCTGGAAAACCGCTATACCATCAGTGAGATCTCCCTGCGGCTGGGCTACACCTCCATCCACTATTTTTCCAAGTCCTTTAATATGAAGTATCATATGTCGCCCAGTGAGTTTGTAAAGCAGAATCTTCAAAACAAAAAGTGAAAGGAATCCTCTATGAATATTGGAATGGTTGGAACAAACAGGCTCTATCGCCCACACGATGGCAAAGGAGTTTGCGCGTCCTACAACAATGCCTGTTGTTGCCGTGTATTCTCGCAACGCAGACACCAGAGATGCAATGGCCAACGAGTTTCATATTCCCAAGGTCTATACCGAGTACAACGAGATGCTGGCAGACCCGGAGGTGGAACTTATATATATCGCCACCCCCAACAGCCTGCATTTTGAGCAGGCCAAGGCTGCGCTGCTGGCCGGAAAGCACGTTCTCTGCGAGAAGCCCATTGTCCCCACCTTGGCGCAGCTGGATGAACTGCTCGGCCTTGCGGAAGAACGCCGCTTGCACCTGCTGGAGGCTATTACGACCATTGACCAGCCGAACTATGGTCTGGCAAAGTTGTTTGCAAAGGAGATCGGTGACATCAAGACGGTATCCTGCACCTTCTGCCAGTATTCCAGCCGGTACGATGCCTTTATGAATGGGCAGACTCCCCCTGTGTTCGACCCCGCATACTGCGGCGGAGCCTTTGATGGACCTCAATATTTATAACATCTATTTTGTGGTAGGGCTTTTTGGCGACCCGAAAGCCGTCCACTATTACCCGAACCGCCACGCCAACGGCATCGACACCAGCGGCATCCTGATTCTGGAATACCCGAATTTTGTCTGTCAGTGTACGGCTGCAAAAGATAGCTCTGCGCACAACAGTGCCCAGATCATTGGCACCGAGGGCAGCATCCTCATTGAGCCGGGCAGCAACAACTGCCAGAAACTTGTTGTCACCCGGAAGGGAAAAGAACCCTACATCAGTGAAATCTCCGATACGCCTTGGTGGTTTGAAGTTCTTGGCATCTCCAACTTCCTGATTGTTCCGCAGGATGCCGTCAAAGAGCGGCGCATTCGTGCAATGAGATCGACGGTAGCCGTACTGGAAGCCGCCCGGAAAAACGCCCACCTCGACTTCTAACCGTAAAATACAAATCTTTCACCGTTTTTTACTCTTGATAAATTAGTAACGACTATCTATAATAATGGTGGATGTTTGTATATCCTATCTGCCGTTACGAACAATCGGCTCTTGCAAGGCAGAGTAAATGATACGAAGGTAAATGTTTCAGGAGGGTAATTATGGCTTTAGTCACTACCAAAGAACTGATGCTTGATGCTCAGAAGAACCATTACGCAATCGGCGCATTCAATGCAGAGAACATGGAGATGGTTCAGGCCATCATCGCTGCTGCAGAGGAACTGCGTGCACCCGTTATCGTCCAGACCACTCCGGGTACTCTGAAGTACGCTTCTCCGGCTATGTTCCATGCCATGGTCGCAGCTGCCGCTTCCGAGGCTACTGTTCCTGTTGTGATGCACCTTGACCACGGCAGCAGCTACGAGCTGGCTATGAAAGCATTCCGTGCAGGCTACACCTCTGTGATGATCGATGGTTCTCACCATGTTTTCGAGGAAAACATCGAGATCACCAAGGAAGTTGTTCGTGCCTGCCATGCAGCCGGCATCCCTGTGGAAGCTGAGCTGGGCAAGGTCGGCGGCAAGGAAGATGATCTGGACGGTGGCAATGGCAATGGCTACACCGTTCCTTCCGAAGCTGCTGAGTTCGTAGAGCGCACTGGTGTGGATTCTCTGGCTGTTGCTATCGGCACCGCACACGGCGTTTACAAGGGAACCCCGAAGCTGGACATCGACCGCCTGAGCGAGATCCGCAAAGTCGTTTCCGTGCCGCTGGTGCTGCACGGTACTTCCGGTGTCCCGGATGATGCCGTCCGTGAGTGCGTTGCCCGCGGTATGTGCAAGGTGAACTACGCCACCGATCTCCGCATCGCATTCAGCAAGGGTCTGAAAGAATATCTTGCAGGCGATCCCGAAGCATTTGACCCGAAGAAGTACAGCGCAGTTGGTCGTGAGCAGGTCAAGGAGTACGTCATGAGCAAGATCCTTGTTTGCGGCAGCAACGGTAAGGCATAATTTAGTATTCATCCGTCTTAACCCATATAAGACATTCTTCCTTAAGGATTGGAGCCGGTGCTCTTCGGAGCATCGGCTCTAATTCTTTTTTTTCACTTAAAGATAGAACCCCCGCAGCGGTATGGCAAACCGCTGTGGGGGTTCTATCAGGGAAAGAAGAGGTCTTGGATGACTTGTTAAGAATGTAAAAAGACAGGCAGGAGGCCGCGCAGCACTCACTGCCTGTCTTTTTCACGCCGGTGATGGAGGGGGATTTTGCAAATGAAGAATTTATGAAAACCTCGTGCGTAAATGAAGAAGAAAGTACACGAGATCAACGCTATCAGAATACCAAAGCAATTACTTTACGATGCTCTGGACGGCATAACGGGAAATAGTAATAACGATCTTCGGTGCAACTTCCACACGGAGAGTATCTTCATCCTCCATGCTTACGATCTTGCCGTAGATGCCACCGGCAAACATAATGCGGGAACCGACCTTCATGTCCGTATGGACTTCGCTAAGTTCCTTGCGCTTATTGCGCATATTCTTGGCAGAGATAGCATACAGGATGAGTGCGATCACACCCATAACGACTGCCAGTGTAACGCAGGTCCAAAGAATTACTTCCCAATTGATCATTGTTTAGATTCCGTCGCTTTCATCAGATTCGGCTTCTTCGGCAGGAGCCTGTAACTCAAAGATTACCATACAATCCTTGCCGGTGTCAACCAGTTCTTCTGCGAGAGAGCGAGGATCATCTTCCATATCCAGCATCGTAACCGCAGTAACGATCATCGGCAGGTTCGTGCCGGCGATGACCTCGATCTTCTGATCGGGCCGTGCGTACTTGCACTCAACTGCCGTCTTGAAAGGAGAGCCACCCGGCAGATCGGACAGAACCACAACGCCATCGCAGGTGCGGAACTCATCGAATGCGGCGTTGAACTTCTCCGCCAGCTGCTCCGGGGTCATACCCTCTTCAAAGTTGATGTAGCGGACATACTCGTTCTCGCCAGCGATCATCTGAGCGGAAGTGTGGATGCCATCAGCAAAATGGCCCGTGGCCGGTAACTACCAAACCGATCATACTCGTTGCCCTCCTGAATTTTTGATTATTTCAGCGTGTAGGGGTACAGAGTGACGCCCTTGACCACACGGTTCACCTCACCAGTGGGGCAGGGGTTGTCCGGGGTAATACCCAGAGACAGAGACTTCATCAGAGCGATGGTCTGAGCAAACAGGATGAAGTCCAGACCCAGCAGAACGTTCTCCATGTCCTGACCGATCTTGATCTGGATGGGGTAATCTGCCAACTCCTCAATGCCTTCGCAGTCGTGGTTGTAAACAACAACGATCTTGTTGCCCTTGCGCTGATGTGCCATTTCCTTGACCAGATCCAACTCATAGCGGCGGCGGTACTCATCGTCGCTCAGATATGCGATGGTCAGGGTGTTATCATCAATGATGGACTTGGGACCGTGACGGAAGCCCAGCTCGGAATCGTACATGGTAGCGACCTTGCCGGCGGTCAGCTCGAGGGTCTTCAGAGCGGACTCCTCGAGCGACGCCCTTCAGGCCGATGTTGCCCAGATAGACGATGCGGTTGTAATCGAACTCGTCCACGATCTTCTGTGCCAGACCGAACTGGTCATCGAGGAAGTGCTGACCGGCGACGGCCAGCTTCTCGACCTCAGCGGTAATCTCATCCAGCTTGTCCAGATTCAATGCCAGATAGGTTGCCAGATACATATTGCTGTAGCTGGAGGTCATGGCGAAGGACTGGTCATGGGTCTCCGGGGGGTCAGGTTGAGGGCGAAGCAGTTTTTTTGCGGCTTGCAGCCATCTTGGACAGTGTGCCCTCGTGGTTGCAGGTCACGAACAGGTGATACAGGTTCTGGCAGACGACCTCAGCGGCCTCCACATTGCCCAGAGACTCGGGGGAATTGCCCGAACGGCCAAAGTTCACCAGCAGGGTGGGCTTGGTGCGGGACAGGAAATTCTCCGGGGAGGGAACGATATCGGTGGAAGCGTAGGACTTGACCTTGAAGTCGTACTTGGGGTTCAGGGCCTGGAACAGGGAGTTGCCGACGAACTCGCTGGTGCCTGCGCCGACCAGAACGATGTCGAAGTCATCCTGCTTGACGACCTGATCGATAAAAAGCCTGCAGCTCATCCTTGCAGGCAGCCAGCTGTGCGAAGGTCTTGCGCCAGGTGGCAGGCTGCTGATAGATCTCATGGGCCGTAAAGGTGGAAGACGTCTCCTTCATATTCTCATCGGTCAGATTAAAAATTCTCATGGTTTTCTACCTCCTAATCGGTTGGTATTTATCCGAATCATAGACAGGGCTTACCAAAGCGCACTATCCCTTCCTTCCTGTTATATCACACCCCCCTAGCAGAAAACAAGGGGGTAACTGAAAGCCATAACTTTTAGTTTGAAAAATGCAAACCGAAGCCGTGTTTTTCCTGTCAAACGGTCATTTTTAGCCATGTTTGCCGAAACAAGTAACAAGTCGATTGAAAATTATAAATATTTTTCCGAAAGAATGCGGTATAATGGCACAAGGGTAATTCACTCGGAAGGAGGACAATTCAGATGATAATTCAAAGTAAAAAAGTATGGATCGCTGATCAGTTTGTGCCTGCTGCCATTGAGGTCAAAGAGGGTAAGATCGTCGGCATTTTCCCCTATGGGACAAAGGATGTAGATGACGATTACGGTGACAAGCGTATCGTCCCCGGCTTTATGGACATCCACTGCCACGGTGCCTATGAGTTTGACACCAACGATGCAAACGAGGAAGGTCTGCGTTACTGGGCAGAGCATATCGTTTCGGAGGGCGTGACCAGCTTTCTGGCTACCACCATCACCCAGAGCGTGGAGGTGCTGACCAACGCCGTCGCCAACGTTGCCCGTGTCATGGAGGGCAGCTACGAAGGTGCCGAGATCCTTGGCATCCACTTTGAAGGCCCCTACCTCGATATGAAGTACAAGGGCGCACAGCCGGAGCAGTTCATTGCAAAACCCAGCGTAGAGCAGTTCAAGCACTATCAGGGGAAGCCGCACACGGCCATATCCGCTATGTTACGCTGGCTACCGAACAGGACGATAACTTTGAACTGACCCGCTACCTGACTTCGCAGGGTATCGTTGTCAGCATCGGTCACAGTGCTGCCACCTACGAGCAGGCTGTCATGGCCTACGCCAACGGTGCGCGCTCCATGACCCACGTTTATAACGGTATGTCGCCCTTCAACCACCGTGCAAACGGTCTGGTGGGCGCAGCTTACCGCATCCGCACCATGTACGGCGAGATCATCTGTGACGGCTGCCACTCCACCCCTGCTGCCCTGAACAACTACTTCATGAGCAAAGGCCCGGATTACGCCATCATGATCTCGGATGCACTGATGGCCAAGGGCACCCCCATTGGCAGCGAGTACATCTTTGGCGGCAACCATATCACCATCTACCCGGACGGCAGCGCACACCTGACCTCTACCGGCGGTCTGGCTGGCTCTACCCTGAACATCAACAAGGGTTTGAAGATCCTTGTCGAGGATGCAATGGTACCGTTCAATTACGCACTGAACGCCTGCACCATCAACCCGGCCCGCTGCCTGCACCTGGATGACCGCAAGGGTTCCATCCAGATCGGCAAGGATGCCGACCTTGTGGTGCTGGACGACAACTACGATGTGCTGCAGACCTATTGCAAGGGTCAGGCAAAGCTGTAAGATCTTGATTCAGTAAAAAGGAGAATAGAAATGAAACATCCCCTTCAGGAAATGATGGATAAGCGCCGTGAGGGCATTCGCTGCGGCATTCCCTCTTATTGCAGTGCCAACGAACTGGTAATCGAGATCGCCCTGCGCCGTGCAAAGGAGCGCAACATCCCTGTTCTGATCGAGGCAACCGCCAATCAGGTCAACCAGTTTGGCGGCTACACTGGCATGAAGCCCGCTGATTTCTATCAGATGGTCCTGAAAATGGCAAGCGACATCGGTCTGCCCGAAAACATGATGATCCTTGCAGGCGACCACCTCGGACCTCTGACTTGGCAGAAGCTGCCGGAGTCCGAAGCAATGAAAAACTCCGTGGAACTGGTTTACCAGTATGCACGCGCCGGCTTTTTACCAAGATCCATCTGGACACCAGCATGAAGGTTGCAGACGACCCGGAAGGTCTGCTCCAGACCGAGGTCATCGCTCGCCGTGGCGCAAAGCTGTACAAGGCTGCTATGAAGGGCTACGAGGAACTGAAAGCTGAGAAGCCGGATGCAATGCGCCCGGTGTTCGTTATCGGCAGCGAAGTGCCTATCCCCGGTGGTGCAACCGAGGCAGAGGATACGCTGGCTGTCACTAAGCCCGAAGCATTCCGTGATACCGTTTCCACCTATCAGCGCGTCTGGACTGAGGAAGGCGTTGGCGAGGGCATGAAGGACGTTATCGCAGTCGTTGTCCAGCCCGGTGTGGAATTTGGCGATGAGCAGGTGTTCGACTACAACCCTGCCGCAGCCGTTGACCTGTGCGCCGCTCTGAAGGAGTTCCCGCGACATCTGCTTCGAGGGCCACTCCACCGACTACCAGACCGCCACCGACCTGTACAACATGGTCACTGATGGTATTGCTATCCTGAAGGTCGGTCCTGCTCTGACCTTTGGTCTGCGCGAGGCCCTGTTCTCCCTGAGCATGATGGAGAAGGAGCTTGTCCCTGAGGAAAAGCGCGCCAACTTCATCGAGACTCTGGACGCCGTCATGCTGGCCTCCCCTGCAAACTGGGAGAAGCACTATCACGGCGACGAGAAGCATCTGGCACAGTGCCGCAAGTACAGCTACTCCGACCGCGCCCGCTACTACATCGGTCAGCCCGAGGTGGTTGCCGCCATGAACAAGCTGTTCGACAATCTGCGCGAGTACCCCATCCCCATGAATATGCTGCACCAGTATATGCCCATCAGCTATGCCAAGATCCGTGAGGGTCAGCTGAAGCTCGACCCGCGTGAACTGGCTATGGACGGCATCGTGCAGTTCATGCTGGACTACGAGAGCCAGCCGTCTGATCTGCCCTTTTTTGCACGCTAAAGAAGAAGGAAATGAAGGAGAACCCATGAAACAGTTTACTTATACCATCAAGGACGAACTTGGCGTCCACGCACGCCCCGCCGGCCTGCTGGTCAAGCTGGCAAAGAAGTATGCCAGCAAGGTCACCATTGAAAAAAGATGGCAAGACCTGTGATATGCGCAAGCTGATGGCAGTCATGGGACTTGGCATCAAGCAGGGCGAAACCATCACCGTCACGGTTGAGGGTGAGGATGAGACCGTTGCAGCAGAAGAAATTGCTGCATTCCTGAACGAGAACGTTTGATCGTCTCGCTAGATTGACATCCACGGTAGCAGATGCCTCCTGCTAAAACTGCCCGGAACGATAGGAGAAGGTCGTTCCGGGCAGTTTTTATAGTATTCAGAACATTTTGATGACCCACAGGATCAGGATAATGGCGATTGACACAGCAAGCGTGATCAGGAAGCTGTGGTCTTTCTTTCCCGTTTTCCGGTTTGGCAGGTGCCGTGGGCTTCTGCTCTTGTTTCAAAGAGGTGATACCGTCCCCCAACCGCTTCTTTTTGGGGTTATTGTTGCGGCGGTAGATGCGGTTCAGCGTTCCCATGTAGTGGCTGTAATCCACGGGTGCCGAATCCTGATGCGAGGTAGTTTCCGGTTTCTTGTTTTCTTCCATAATCGTGGTGTCCTTTCCGTCCGTTCAGCAGGTGCTGTATTTCTTTTATTATAACATATCATCTGTAAAAAATCTTGTTTTTTTCTATCGGGATTTTAAGAGCGTCCTTTATTATTTTTCTCATGATAGCCGTTTTCGTTCCGCCAATAGACAGCGTTCGTTTTGTATGCTAGACTAGGTGTATCAAAATGTCAGGAAGTAGGTGTTTTATGAACTGTCCCATTTGTCATGCTGAAATGGTCATGGATTACAAGATCAAGGTCGAAAACTATTTACTCTTTAACATGATCACGATCAAAAAAGGGCAGTGACCAGAAAAAGATAAAGGCGGCATTCTGTCCTTCCTGCGGCAAGATCGAATTGTACGCCGACATTCCTTCCGGTGAAAAAGAATAAACATATCCAGTTTCCGGGATGCTGAAACAACGCTCCCCGGATAGGAGGTAAGAGAACCCATGCACTTTACAACTGTTACTGCGAACCCCTGCATTGACCGCACGATTCAGGTGGATTCGGTCAACCTTGGTCATAGCCATCGCATTCAAAAAACGATATGCGACTTTTCCGGCAAGGGCATCAATGTTTCGCTGGCACTTACCCAGCTTGGAATGCCGGTCAAAAGCGTCTGTCTGAGCCATTCGGATGGAGAAGCGGCCAATTTCTTCAAGCAAAAAGATATGGATGCAGAACTTATCCCCGTCCCCGGAAATGTCCGTATCAACATCAAGCTGTTTGAAACATCTACGGGCTGCATGACAGAGTTCAACGAAAAAGGCACCCCGCTTGATTGTGAAACCGCCTTGGATTGTTATTCGCGCTGTCAAAAAAATGTTCTGCCCACAACATCGGTGCTGATCCTTGGCGGCAGTGTGCCTCCGGGCTTTCCTGACGATTTCTACTATGAACTGGGCAAAAGTGCACAGGAATATGATGTGCCCTTTATTTTGGACGCATCGGGGCCGCTGCTTCTGAATGGAATGGAGGCATCTCCTGTTCTGATCAAACCCAATGAAGAAGAATACTACGCCACCTTTGGCGTTCACCCCAGTGTAACGCAGGAGTTCTGCGCAAGCTATCGTCAGATCCTCATGGAGCATAACATCGCCTACGGTGCAGTCTCTCTGGGTGAAAAGGGCCCACTGCTCGTCACACCGGAAGCCGCATGGTATTCGGAACCTGTTTCTGTCGATGTAAAAGGCGTTCAGGGTGCGGGCGATTCCATGGTGTCCGGCTTTGCCTATGCGATTGCCGAACAGCACACCCAAGGAGATCAGCTGCTTAAAATGGCAGTTTCCTGTGCACACACGCGCTTCTCTGGAACTGCCCGGCACGCAAATGTGCACCATGGCAGGCGTGGAAAAAGATTCCCGCTGACGCCAGTTAAGCGGCTTTGCACGTTTTAATTTGAATCAGCTTTCTTGCAAGCTGAATTTCGATATTAAACGGAGGGGCTATGGGAGCCAGCAAACATATCTGCCCAAACTGCGGGCGCAAGATGAAACAGCAGTTCATTGGTCTGTTCCACTGCAAATGCGGCACAAGCTGGCGGCGTGACATAGGATTTTTTGAGCGCACTCCAGACATGGTGTTCTCGCTGGAACGCAAAAAAGTCGGAAACAAAGTCAAGCAGCTGCCGACGATACGTCATAAGTAAGCAAGACCACCAGCCGTTTTTTCGACTGGTGGCCTTTTTTGTGCTTAATCCTCTGTAATACCGAGATATTGGTCGATCTCCATGATGCCCTCCCCGCTGATTTCCACCAGATCTTCAAAGGGCACCACGGTGTCGCCCACTTGCAAGGTGCGGAACACCGGGTCGATGCGGTCTGCTTTTCCGGTCAGTGTGATGTAGTTACCCACTGCTGGAACCTCCGGGTGGGCGGTGTCTTCCTTGAAGTACCGCACCGTAATGGTCATGCCCTTGGTGACCTGCATCAGCCGATCGGACAGGGCGGACATTTCTTCCTCGGTCAAAATTCGCTTGGTCACCCGCTCGGTGCGCTGGTTTTCTGCGGCAAGCTGCTCATCATAACCTCGCAGTGCTGCAAAGGGAGAGAAGATCTTCGCCCGGTTCTGCAAGGTCATGCGGGGATGCTTGCGAAGGGATTCTTCAGTCTGGGGGCGTTCCATCTCTATGATATCCCCATACTTTTGGGCAGTCTCTTGTCCGATCTTGCTATTTTTGTAGTTTTCCATCCGAACCTCCTGCGCTGTGCCCGCCGATCTGCGCATTGCGCTGGCGCATGGTGGCACCTTCCTCGTAGCTGCTGGCTTTCAGCACGGCGTTTTTGCCGTACTTGTTCTTGATGCCCCAGCATGGCTTGCTGGAGTTTTTTCTCCTTTTCCAGCTTCTTGGTGTCGGTGAAAAAGTCCACCTGATAGATGCCCTCGTCCGGCGTGACCTTGTTGGCGTTAAGGGTGATGCGCCGCACGGTCAGCGCCGGGTCGGTGATGCGCTCAAACAGCTTTGCGCTTTCGTTGATGAGGGTGCTGCCCAGATTGGTAGGGGCATCAAACCGGATAGTGCCGTGCGCCGCTTTGGGGATGATTCTGCCGTAGCGGTCGGTCTGGGGCAGACCACGATAGCCGCCCTTGTCCACGTTCTCCCGGTCGTAGCCTATCTCCAAGGTGATGGATTCCGTCACCAGTTTCTTTTCCGTGAGCCGGAACATCAGAATCTCCGCCATCTCCCGGACGATGAGCTTTGCCTTATCGTTGGGGTATGGGCAGGTCAGCACCTGCCCCTCGCTGATACTGTTGGTGCTGGGCTTGTAGCTTTTGATCTGCTCCATACCGCAGGGTTCATAGCAGCCCCATGCGTGGTCAATAAGGATTTCTGCGTCTACGCCAAAGACCTCATACAAACGATCTTCTCCGTGGATGGAAAACCGTGCCAAGTCCCCCATGGTGTAGATGCCATGAGCTTCCAGCCGCTTGACGGTTCCGGGACCGGTCATCCAGAAATCCGTCAGGGGTCTGTGGTTCCACAGCAGATACCGATAGGACTGCTCGTCCAGCTCTGCAATGCGCACGCCGTCCTTGTCCGCTGGAATGTGCTTTGCTACGATGTCCATCGCCAGCTTTGCAAGGTAGAGGTTGGTACCGATGCCTGCCGTTGCCGTGATGCCGGTGTTGTACAGCACCTCCCGCACCATGGTCATGGCAAGATCATGGGCGCTCATGTGATAATAGGGCAGATAGCCCGTCACATCAATGAAAACCTCGTCGATGGAGTAGGGGTAGATATCCGCCGGGGACACATATTTGAGGTAGGTCTTGTAGATTTGGGTGGAAACATCCAGATACCGCTGCATCCGGGGCGGCGCAACAATGTAACTCAAGCCCAGTGCAGGGTCTGTGTTCAGGGCGTTGACATCGAAAGAGGTGCTGGCAAAGTGGTACTTGGCGTCCTCTCCCCGGACTGCCTTATTCTGCCGGATGGCAGTCTGCAGCCGCTGGGCGTTGACCTCCCGGACACGCTGGACGGCTTCAAACAGCCGCGCTCTGCCGGGTATCTTGTAGGCTTTTAAGGAGGGCGACACCGCAAGGCAAATGGTCTTTTTTCGGTGCGGGAGGCGTCCGCCACCACCAGATTGGTGGTCAGGGGGTCGAGATGGCGGTCTACACACTCCACCGAGGCATAGAAACTTTTCAGGTCGATTGCCAGATAGGTGCGCTGCGCTGCCATACTTCAGCCCTCCTTTGTGTTATTTGGTTTCCACCTCCACGAACCATCTGCCGAACCGGGAAGGAAACCGTGGGTCGGAACGCTCGAAAAAAAAGCACCGCTCCTGCCCTTTTACCATTACAGTATAACAGTCGCCGGGCATATCGGCAATGGTATTTGCAGGGCGAAAGTCCCGCACCTGCTCGATGGGATACGTCCGACCATCGCCCCATGTGATCTGCCGGGGCTGCATATAGCCAGTCGCGTCAAAATCAGAGTTCACCTTCACATAGATCTTTTCCGCTTTGCGACGGCAGTTTCGATTCATTCCTCACAGCTCCTTTGCAAAATCAACAACAACTATTTATCTTATTATAATAAATCTTTACGCTGTTTTCAAGATGATACGGCTATTTCGTCTGTGATATAGACAACGAAAAAAGAGTGACAGCATTTCAAACCGAAACGCTGCCACTCTTTTTTCTTGTTTGCAGTTCCTGCAATATCTTCAACTTTTAATTTGCGGACTGAAAGGACGCATAGCTTACGCAAGCAGTGCATTCGTCTATACAAATGCCTATTTTGCGCTGCAAAATGCTTGTTGGGGACACCCCAAACCCTTTCACTCTGCACCGTTCCCGATGCAGGCTGCGCATTCCTGCGGAACGCTTTTTACCCGGTGATGCTCTCCGGGTCAGTGAGGACTTGCATCAGATGGGATGCCGCTTCATCTAAATATTCGTATTTATCTTTTTCTGAATAGCCGATTTCATAAGCGGAACATCCCACTCCTGCATACATTCAGCAAGCTGCTGTTGTGCGTGCAGTGCAGCCGCCTTTCGCACCTCTGGGGTGACATCCGAATCCAGAACGTAAGCAACCGTAAACTTGCCGCTGCAATCTTCAGTAAGCTGCACCATCGAATCGTGTTCTTCCCAGAAGTAACAGAACCAGACGCGGCCACCGATACCCTCCATGCCGGAGCGCAGTTCTTCCTCATCGCTCCACTGCGGAACGGCAGCAAGAATGTCCTGCAAGTCGGTGTAGGCTTGCTGCTCTGCCGGGGTCACTTTTTTTTGCAGCGGTATTCGTGTTCAATGTTCCGCTGCCAGTACAGAGCCAGCTTGCCTTGCTTGGCACGGTCGATTCCATCGTTGATGTCGGAAAGGATACTGTATCGCGGTTCTCGCATCTTGTTCACCTCGAAATCAATTCTTTGGGAATGAATACATCCCATAAGAAATATTATAGCCTAAAGAATTGCAAAAGAAAAGCGCACCAGCCAAAATTAAGCTGGTGCGCCAGAGTTGCCGCAGGATTATTCTTCTTTGGTGAGGTAAGGCAGATTGGTGATATAGGTGTCCAGAAGGTCAAGTGCCACTTTCTTCTGCATAGGGGTCAGTCCTTCAAGCCGCTTGCTGATTTCATCATCGGTCACATGAGATGCACTTGGAACCAGATCGCACAAAAGTTCGTCTGCTGAAATATTCAGGGCATTCAAGATTTTGACAATGGTTGCAAGCCCCGGTTCCTTTAGTCCGCGCTCCACCATCCCGATATAGTTGGCAGAAAGGTCTGCTTTTTCTGCTACTTGCTCCAACGTCAAATGATGTTTCAAACGCTGTTCCCGTAATCGCGCTGTCCAAATAATTCTTTCATAGAGCAACCTCATCCTATCGAGTTGTTTACACTCTTTAGAATACCTGTTGCCGTTCCTCGTATACACAATCGAAAGAAACAGTGCATCACCATAGGGATTATAAGACAAAAAAAGACTGCCGGGAACCGACACGATCGTCAGCTCCGGCAGTCCAGCATTAACGCACCTGTTCTGTTTCGTGCGTCTGCTTTTCTTCTGCAAAGAACCGTTCCACATTTTTTCTGTGCGCGAACCAGTTCCTGCATTTCTTCTTTGGCTTTGCGATACTCCGGATACGCTGCTTTCTTTTGGGAGAGCAGTTCGAAATATTCTACGTTCAAATCTTTTACCTTGGGCAACTTTTTTTAAGTCCGCTTCGTCAAAGGCGGCTTTCGCAGCCTTGTGCAGTTCGATCTCTTCCCGGTGTGCTTCCAGAAACTTTTTGCTGTATCCGGCCTTGCGATAGGCGGCGTACGCATCGCGGGTCTTTGCGTAAAATTGACTATGTGCGCCCGCAGGACAGCGATTTCTCCCATGCGCTTCTCTGCCGCTTTGATGGAATCGCCCAGCGTGTGATACCGTTCTGTTGCCGCCGCTGCACGTTCCCGCAGTTCGTCCGCACTGTCAATTTTCTTTTCCTGCAAGTAGAGCAGTGTCTTGGACATTTCTTTCAGGTTAAACCTTGTTGCCCATTTTTTATATCCACTGGTTTTGCTCTCGGCCATTTTCGTGGGAATATCCACCAGCAGGCCAAACTTCTTTTCTGGCAAGGGCTGGCTGTTTGGGGGGCGGCTGGTGTTCAGCCTTGCCATCCAACACCATTTTGATTTCTTCCTCGGTGTATCCGGCTCCCAATGTGCGAAATCGGATAAATCGCCGCTGCCCTTTGCCTTTCACCGAGGGATGCTTGCCACGCTTCACCTCATAGCCCTGCTGTTCCAGCGCATCCAGAAATGCAGCAAAATCTTTGAGCTTATCGTGCAACAAAATGTTGTCGATCACAGTGCAGAGCTTGTCGCGGTTGCTTTCTTTGGGCGGGTATAGGATGCGTTTCTGCCGCTCCCGATAGGGCTTTTTCTGAATAACGGAAAGCTGGTGTTCCAAGCAAATCATGTCGCTCAGCCGTTGCACAGCAAGCGCGGAAAAGTAAAAATCCCGAAATTTCCGTGTACCATCTAACGCAGTGGAATTATAAATAATATGATTGTGGATATGCGCACGGTCAGTATGGGTGGCGACGATAAAGGCGTGTTTTCCTTTCAAAAATCGCTCGGCAAATTCATAGCCAATCTTGTTAGCTTCTTCGGGTGTCACTTCTCCCGGCCTGAAAGACTGCCGTACCTGATAGGCAATCACATCGCTTTTTTGCCTGCGCCCGGTGGTCTGTTCATAAAGTCGCTTTGTCAGCATAAATTCTTCGTCTACTGTCAAGGGACTGCACTGATAGCTGCTGACAAGTTCACCCTGCTCGGTTTTGTCTGGGTTTTGGATATAGCTGGTGTGGTTATTCAGACAGGCGGCAATGGACTTCCCCTTATTTTTTTGCGCATGGCAATCAACCGTGTTGCAGCCAGTTCCATCACCTCCCTAAAAAAAAAAATGCCGCACATCGGCGGCATCAAGATCATTTGGATATTTTTTCGTAATCGGCAGCACCCGCCAGATACATTGCCTTATATCGGGCGCATTCCAACTCGTTGCAGATTTCATCTAAGGCGAGGTATTGCTTCCATGATTCTTGGCTGATGACGCTCTGCAAGGCTTTCTCAGCCGCTATTTTGGCGTTTTTCAGTCGCTGATAGTTTTCATCCTCACCCAGCATTTCAGAAAAAAATCGTGCTGCTGTGCGCATAATAGCAATCCTCCAATTTCTGGTTTTCCATAGCATCCCTCACAATCCGGCAACCCAGCCACTAAAACGCTCTGCTGCATCTGCAATCAAAGCGCCCATGAAAATCAACACAAAGCATCCAAACTCTGCCACCAGCAAGATCAAAAAAAACTGCAGCCACTCCCGGCAGTACAGCGTATAAAGACCGCAGCCGAAAATATACAGCATGGGCAGAGCCAGTACGAACGCCGACAGGTTCAGTGTCCATTTCAGCATCAGCGCAAGGAAAGCAGTAAGCAGCCAAAACGGGAAAACAATCATCTTAAAAATGAACCTCATATCAAGCACCTGCCTTTCAACTTTATTATAAAGGCATCTCCACACCCCTTGCAAGGATGTCACCCCTTATGTACCCCCCGCAGTCCTCCAACTGCGGGGAAAAAATTTAGAGTTCTGCCAGCCGGGAGAGGATCTGCCGACCGATCTCAATCAACTCGTCCAGCCGCTGCCGCAGGTCCTCCATGTCGGCGGCGTAGACTTTGCCGCACTCGTTGGCACGTTTTGCCACCTGATTCAGATTGTTGCTGCAATTCTGAAGCAGGTACGACATCCGGCGCAACTGCGGCAGGTCAAGGTTCAGACAATAACCATCCAATGCCATTTTGCGGATATAGGCACTCAGGCTGCGGATGCCCATGCTGAACATCTTTTCATAGATGCGGTTCTTTTCTTTTGTTTTGGTCAGGCGCAGGATGACGATTTCATCCCGCTTCTCTTTCATCGTGCATCACCATCCTTATCATAATAGCTGCGGAACAGTTTGACAGGCTCCGGCTGATTGGTCTTTTTCCCCCAGTGCAGCCAGCACAGACGGACGAGTTGCGGGTGCTTCGGTTTCCTCGGATTCTTCGGGAGTATCCTGCGAGGAACTGCGGTCACGGTCGATATTCAGTAGAGCATTCAGTTCGGCAAGGCGGGCAGACTTTTCGGCCAGTTCCTCCTCCTGTGCGAAGGGCTTTTGCCACTTCAACCTCTGCAGCCTGTTTCTGCTGTTCAAGGTTTTGCAGAGCATTTTCGGCGTCTGCAATACGGTCAGCAAAGTTGTCGATGGCATTGTCCAGACGAGTGATGTTGCCGCGCGCATCATCGCCCAGCGATACCGGGTAGCTCAACTCTGCCCGAAGAACGGCCTGATGCTCATTCTTAAAGCTGTCGAACCGAATATTCAGTTCAAAGCCACGGTAGGTGCCCAGCAGCATCATATCAGCATTGGGCATCTCCTGCCGAGCCAGCAGCAGCCGTTCGCCTGCAGCCTTTTTGTCATCGTACACCATGCCCTTGATAGTCATGCCGCAGAAGTTTTTTTTTGTCCTGTGGGTGTGCTGCTGCAATCTGTGAATCCTGTTGTAAAGCAGCAATGCGGGTTTTTTTCTGTTTCTGGATCTCCTCCGGGAAAGTTTTGAGCAGCTTATCCTCCAGACGATATTTCTGATTCTGGAAGTCTCCGCGCAGCACCTTCAATTTTGCTACCTGCACGTCCAAGTCCATCTTTTCCCGGATGCGAGGGTCGCCTGCACACAGAGCCTTGATTTCTGCGTAAGACAGAGCCTGTTCATCAATATCATCGCAGGAGCGCATGGGAGATTTGCTCGTCATAATCTGAGAAAATGAACTTCTGCTTATTCTCAAGGGTCTGATAGAGGTAGGCGTCAAATGTCGATTCCGTGACGTAATTATAGACGTACACTTGTTTGTTTTGATTGCCTTGACGGATGATTCTGCCATTGCGCTGGGTCATATCAGACGGACGCCAGCCTACATCCAGATGATGCACCGCCACAAGCAGCGTCTGGACGTTGGTGCCAGCTCCCATCTTTGCAGTGCTGCCCAGCAACACACGCACCTGTCCGCTGCGTACCTTGGAGAAAAGTTCTGCTTTCTTGTTCTCTGTATCTGCGTTGTGGATGAACTCGATCTCCTGTTCGGGCACACCGGCGTTGAGCAGCTTGGTGCGAATATCATCATAGACGTTGAACGAACCGTCCCCCTTGGGAGTAGACATATCGCAGAAAATCAACTGGGTCAGCTTCTGCTCCTTGGTGTCGTTCCAGATGCGCAGGACGTTGTTGACGCAGGCATTTAACTTGCTGTTGGGGTCATCGGGCAAAGAGCGGAATTCATCAACCGCTGGTCAAGACCGATTTTGCGGCCATCCGACGTAATTTTCAACATATTATCCACAGAGGGGTCAACAGAACCGCTGTGGACTTCGGCTGCACGTTCGCTCAACGCCTGCACCATGTCCTGTTGGATTTCCGAAGGCTTGACCACTACGGTTTCAAATTTAGCTTGGGGCACTGGTAGGTTCAACTGATCGCTGGTCTTGATATCCGCCGCTTCTTTGAACATCGCCATCAGTTCAGGCAAGTTGAAGAACTTCGCAAAACGAGTGCGTGCACGGTATCCGGTGCCTTCTGGGGCAAGTTCGATGGCAGTAGTAGTTTCACCAAAAAGTAGAAGCCCACGCATCAAAATGGGTCAACCCTTTCTGCTGCAAGGTGTTGTACTGGAGGTAGCGCATCAGGGTATACATCTCGGTCATGCTGTTGCTGATAGGGGTGCCTGTCGCAAAAAATAACACCACGGCCTCCGGTGATCTCATCGAGGTGAGCGGCATTTTCCAAACATATCGGAGGATTTTTGTGCTTCAGATGTGCTCAGTCCGGCCACATTCCGCATCTTCGTATATAAGAACAAGTTCTTATAGTTTTGGCTTTCATCCACAAACAACCTGTCTACGCCCAATTGTTCAAACGTAACCACATCATCTTTACGGTCTGCGCCTTGCAGCTTTTTCAGTTTCTGTTTCAGAGACTTGCGCAACTTTTCCAGCTGCTTTACTGTGAAATGCTCGCCAACCTGTGCTTTCGCTTCTTCGATGGCCTCCTCGATTTCATCCATCTGTTCCTGAATCAGACGCTCCTGTCGTTCTGCGGACAAGGGTATCTTTTCAAACTGGCTGTGTCCGATGATAACTGCATCATAATCACCGGTCGCAATTCTCGCACAGAAATTTTTTCGATTACCGGGTTCAAAATCTTTCTTGCTGGTAACCAGCAGCTTCGCATGGGGGTACAGACGTAAAAACTCGCTGGCCCATTGTTCCGTCAAATGGTTTGGCACGACAAAAAGACTTTTCTGGCACAAGCCCAGACGTTTCAGTTCCATAGCGGAAGCCGCCATCTCAAAACTCTTGCCGGCACCGACTTCGTGCGCCAAAAGGGTGTTGTACCCATACAGCACATGGGCAACCGCATTGCGCTGATGCTCTCGCAAATTGATCTCCGGGTTCATGCCCACAAAATGAATGTGGGAACCATCGTATTCACGGGGGCGGGTGCTGTTAAAAAGCTCGTTGTACTTCTTCACCAATAAGGCACGCCGCTGAGGGTCTTTCCAGACCCAGCCAGCGAAAGCATCCTTGATGGCCTGCTGTTTCTGCTGGGCGAGGGTGGTTTCGTTTTGATTCAGCACACGCTTTTCTTTCCCATCCTCCTCGATGGTATCATAAACGCGGCTATCACGCAAATTCAAGGTATCCTCCAAAATCTTGTAAGCGTTGGCTCGGCGTGTACCGTAGGTTTCGGTGGCCATAATGTCCCCGAAGCCAGTAGCAGATTTATTGCTGATTCGCCATTCGGAAGTGTAAGGGGAGTAGCGAACGGTGATGGCATTGTTGTAGCGGATACGATAGGGCGGCTGAAAAGTTTCCATCATAAACTGCTGCACGATGGAGGGGGCAAGCCAAGTGGCACCCAAACGTACATCAATTTCAGATGCTTCCAAATCTTTGGGCTGCGCCTTGGTCAGTGCGTCCACATTGACCTTGAATTCCGGGTGACTTTCCGCAGCAAGCTGTGCCATCCGCAGCTTATCGCGCACATTACCCGAAAGGTATTCGTCCGCTGTTTGCCAGCCCGCTTCCGGGTCGTCAGCATCCGCAGCTGGGTCTTTGAAAATCACGCCGGACAATTCGGTGGTGATGCGCTCACAGTTACCGGGTGTGCCCAGCAGTTCTGCCATATAAGGCAGATCAACCTTGCCATGCTCCCCGATGGACACCGCCAACGCTTCGCTGGGGGTATCCACGCTGGTGACAACACGCTCTCTGGCCGAATTGTCCGCTTGGTGAACATATCCGCCTTGGACTTGAGATTTTTATTCTCGTCCAGATTCTCCAGTGAGCAGAGCAGATAGTAGGAACTGTCATCATCGAACAGGCGGGCATTTTTCTTGTCGTTGATGAGCCCGTACTTTGCCGTAAACGCATCGTAGGCGGCGTTCAATTTTGCTTGCGATGCCTTAATGTCCTCGTCCGGGAAGTCGTTCAACTGCTGGTCAATCAGTTCGTTGACGATCTGCCGCAACTCCACCATACCAGCTACACGGCCTTTGGCGTTGTCGGACAGTTCGATCTGCGTCATGATAGAGTTCTCTCGGTAGTAGATCTCGCCATCAACGACCGTATAGCTAAAATTCTTCACAGTCGGGTCTGCGGGCAGCGTTTTTTTGCGCTGTGCTTCCGCATCTGCGACGTCCGGGGCAGCAATCTCCACCGCAGTGTAATTACCCTCGATGTGCTGTACCGCCTCGGCAAGCTGGTCTGCCAAGGCTGGTGCCCTCGATGGGTGCAACGGTCGTCGTGACCATATTGGGTGCTTTCCATCGTGAGCTGCCCCAGCACCATCTCCGGGTGGTCGAGAAAATACTGGTTGATGGCAAAGCCATCTTCCGTTTTGCCAAGCTGCACCCAGTCTGGCTCATGGTCGATGGGGCGGTCACGCTTCTGCAAAAAGATAATGTCCGAAACCACTTCGGTTCCGGCATTTGCCTTGAACGCATTGTTGGGCAGGCGGATGGCCCCCAGCAGGTCGGCACGCTCTGCCATGTGCTTGCGGGCGGTGCTGTCCTTGCTGTCCATGGTATAGCGAGAAGTCACAAACGCCACGATGCCGCCCGGACGCACTTGGTCGATGGCTTTCGCAAAGAAATAGTTGTGGATGCTGAAGCCCAATTTGTTATATGCCTTGTCTGCAACTTTATAATTGCCAAACGGGACGTTGCCCACTGCAAGGTCATAGAAATCCCGGCGGTCGGTGGTTTCAAAAAACCTGCTACCGTGATGTCAGCTTGCGGGTACAGCTTTTGCGCAATGCGTCCGGTGATGCTGTCCAGTTCCACACCATACAGGCGGCTGTCCTGCATGGTGTCCGGCAGCATCCCGAAAAAGTTGCCGACACCCATGCTGGGTTCCAGAATATTGCCGCTACGGAATCCCATTTTTTCTACTGCATCATAGATGGCACGGATAACGGTGGGGCTGGTATAGTGTGCATTCAGCACCGACCCACGGGCGGCGGCGTACTCGTCCTCCGAAAGCATTCCTTTCAGTTCGGTGTACTCCTTTGCCCAGTTGTCTTTGTTGGGGTCAAAGGCATCTGCCAGACCGCCCCAGCCGACATACTGCGCCAACACTTCCTGCTCCTCGGCAGAAGCACCACGGTGTTCTTCTTCCAGACGGAACAGCGTTTTGATGGCCTCGATGTTCCGGGCGTACTTCTGCTTTGCACCGCCCTCGCCCAGATGCTCATCAGTAATGTGAAAAAATTCCCAGCGGGTTCAGGCACAGGTTCTGCGTGGAGGGCTTCATCCAAGGCTGCGGCATTCGGGAAAGTCTGAACTTCGCCATCAATCACCGCAGAGATCGGCAGTTCATCCAGTTCCTCATCGGTCAGTTCAGGCTCATCCGGCTCCTTCTGCCGCAGTCCCTCCTCAAACTGCTGCCGGTTGATGACCTCGTTATCCCAAGAATGACCGTGCGCACTGGTGTCGATGCGCACATCGGTTTCACCAACATAGCCGATGGTTCCTTCAATTGTTCTGGTGGGAAGGTCTACTACAACTTCGTCCCCGACCTTATAGCTGACCTCTTTTTTTCGGGAACCAGCTCAATGGCTGCGTCCTGCTGTTCTTCGTACAGTTCCCGGATGTGCGGCAGATGCTCGTTGCGGAAAATGGGCAGTCTGTTTTTCGTCAGCTCCATGTCCTGCAAGCTGACGGATTTGAACATAAAATTAACGTGTTCCACCCGAAAATCCCGGTCATCCAGCCTTGACGATGCTGCCAATCGGTAAATAATCCGATTCCCGGAGATATTTTGTCTGGTGGTGGGAGCCATCTTCGTTCAAGCCAGCCAGATAGACGTTATTGCCCTCTGCCCACAGCTTTTTTTGGATTTTGCTACCCACTGCTCACTCGGAAAGCCAGTTACCTTGACCTTGCCGAGCGTATTTTCCTGTGACAGAAGATTGGTATGCAGAATCTGCTCCACAGCAACGGCATCTTTGTCATAGAACAGATAGTTGCCGTTCAGTTCAAAGCCCACAAGAGTATTAGGATACTGCTCTTTCAGGGCAGTGTACTCTGCGGCAACCGTGCCGTCCAGCATCGGGAGCTGACGCTCAGCCTCCTGTCTGACAGTACGCTGCTCTTTTTCCGCATCCGTCAGATAACGATCAGACTGAATCATCAGGTCGATATACTTTTCCACCTGTATCCAGCTCAACGGGATTTTCTGATAATCCGGGTAGTGGACAAATTCCAAGCCTTTTCCATCGTAATTCACAAATCCGCTACTGCCATCCAGATAATCGTGGGAATGACCGCCGATGCCGTACTCCTTTGCCAGTGCCTTGGCACGGAGCTTTTTGTCAGGCTGGGTCTGGTACAGCTCAATAATTCGCTGCTTGCCATCCTGAAAGCCGGAGCCGTGTTTGCGCAGTTCATGTTCGATCTCTGCCTGTGACAAGGAAAAAAAGCGGAGGACGATTTCTCGTTCTCCGCTCGGTCGATTGCTTCAATTTGCTGGGCTTCGGTAGGGATGCTGAGATTGAAAAAACTCAGTTGTAAATCAGTTCCATCAGGATCACTTCTTCCACCTGTGCTTTCAGGCTGTTCATGTGTTGCACCCACATCAGTTGGTTCTTCGCTTTGTCCGGGGCTGGGTTCTGCTTCAGCAGTTCGGTCATCATCTGCTGCTTCTGGTTCTCCGCTGCCTGCTCCACTTCCAGCAGGTGCGGATGCAGCTTCCCGGTCAGCAGCATCGAGTTGTTGTACAGCACCGGGCGATTCTCCATCAGGTACATCCGGCGCATCCGTCCGTACCGGCCCAGCGGCTTCTGCGGCTGGTTCAAGGTCAGGTTCGGGAGCTGGTAATCCCCGACGGTCGAGTAGGTCACGTTCCTGTTCATCATATTCATGCTGGCTCCTTTCTACATTGCGGCGGCGGATGGTCGTTTTGACAGTGCGCTCGATATTCCGTAGCACATCCCGGCTGCAATCGCTGACTGCCGCACCCAGTGCATAGACTGCATCCGGGGTCGAGAAATCATAAATTGCCTGAAAATCATCCCGGTCAAAATAACCCTCCGGTTCAAAACCGCACCGTTCCAAGATGGTGTACATGATGCTGATTGCGGCGGCACTCTTGAACTGGAGTTCCTGTCCGGCTTCATCATAATCCATCAGGAACGAACCGTCAACGATGCCGAGAATGTCGGAGCTGTTGTTATCCCAGTAGGATTCTGCCAGCTTTCCGGCAATGTCCGCAATCTCTGCTGACTGAGCCGTTCGTGGTGAATACCGTATTCCCGCGCCAGCATTTCCGATACCGGCTGGAACAGGTCATCGTTAAGTTGCCACACCTCCGGGTCACGGGAATTGCGCCGCACCCCGGTATCGCTCACATCAAAGACATAGTGCAACCGGGGTACACTGCTGGACTGGTCGAGCAGGGCGATACCCTTAGACCCTCTGCGCACATAGCGGTTCATACGGTTGTTCCAGATGTCAAAACTCGCACAGGCAGTCGCATCAGGACGCTGGGCGTAGATCATCAGCTGGTCGGCAAAGCTGTACTTATACAACCGGGATGCCGTAGTCAAATAATCCGTCCAGTGTTCCCAATACCGGGTCAGACCGTTTGCCGTGCGCTGGGCAAGGGCAAGGTATTCTTCGGTTTTGCTTGGCATAGCGTTCCTCCCTTCAATCTCGTTGTAAACAAAAAAAAAGCGAGCGGCCTTTTTCAGGTCACTCGCTTATGGAATCTATGGCGTTTTTATTCGTATCGTGCGGCAAACTTTTCTGCCATCTCCAGCAGACGTTCAAAGGTCTGCGTTTCTTCCGGTTGCTCGATCAGTTTTGCAAGGAGCGCACGGAACACGTCGGTGCTGTCCTCATACAATCCTTTTTTGCGATAGTGTCAATGTGTTCATGTAGTTTTTTGACAGCATCACCGGAGGGTTTGGATTTCGCAAGCAGGTTGGTCAGATAACTGAGATAAGGATAGGTGGAATCATCAGTGATGATCTCGTTGGTCTCCTCGATGATCTTCTGGTTATCTTCGGGGGTCATATCACCCTTTTCTTCCCATATATCACGAGAAGAAGTGCGGCCTTTCAGAAAAGTGGCAAAGAGCAGGCGGTCAAGGGGAGAGCGTTTTGTGGTGTCCATTGGTAAGCCTCGCTTTCTATTTTTGTCCGTACAATAAAACTGATTTTAGTATAGCATGAATTGAAGTGTACTATCAAGACCACATTCTTGCGGGTTATGAAAAAAAATTTTCGGAGCAAGAGAGGATATGTACGCCGCCCGCAGGCGGCAAAAAAAAATCAGTCCATAGGAAATTCGATCTCTGCAAACTGCTCATCGGTCAGGAGCTTCAATTTATCAATCACATTTTCAGACAGTTCTCGCAGGGCGGTTTCGTCGGGCATCAGGTAGCACTGCATCAGTCGCAACTCCTGCACCAGCCCCAGTCGGGTGCCAGTGTTGTAGAGCATCATCAGCATCAGTTCTTCATGGTTAAAGTTCATGGTCAGGTCACTCGCTTATAGAATCTACCGTATTTTATTCATGTTTTGCTGCGAATTTTTCTGCCATCTCCAGCAGACGGTCGAAGGTCTGATTTTCTTCTGGCTGTTCAATCAGCTTTGCAAGCAATGCGCGGAACACATCGGTGCTGTCCTGTCCCAGTGCTGCCGCAACTTTGTCGATGCAGTCATGCAGCTTCTTGACATCATCATCGGACGGCTTGGACTTTGCCAGTAAATCCCGAAAGATAGCTGATGAATGGATAGGTAGAATCGTCATTGAGGATTTCGTTGGTTTCTTTCTCAATCTTCTGATTTTCTTCAGGGGAAATCTCGCCCTTTTCGTTCAGAATCTCACGAGAAGATGTGCGGCCTTTCAGGAAGGTAGAAAAGAGCAGGCGGTCAAGGGGAGAGCGTTTTGCAGTGTCCATTGGCTATCCTCGCTTCCATTTTATTTCCATACGGTGTAAAAGTGCTTTTAGTATAGCATGAATCCGATAGTTCTATCAAGACCGCATTGTTAAAGGTTTGTAATTTGCTTTTTATGTATGCCGCCCACAGGCGGCGAAAAAAAAATTCAGTCGATTGGAAACTCGATTTCAGAAAAATCGGCATCCGTCATGAGTTTTAGCTTTTCGATAACAGTTTCTGACAGTTCCCGCAGGGCGGTTTCATCCGGCATCAGGTAGCATTGCATGAGCCGCAACTCCTGCATCAACCCCAGCCGTGTGCCGGGGGTTATCATAGCACCATCAGCATCAGTTCTTCGCTATTAAAGTTCATGAACATCCCTCGCTTTCCTACACCCGGCAGGACTGCACTCCGGGGTATCGCATTTTTTTTTTTGCGCCAGCCAACGCCGCCAGCTTTTCCAGCGTAGAGTGTCGCTGGTTCAGTCCCAGTTCTTCGGCTTCTGCGGTCTTTTCCATGACCACATCGTAGTCCTGCAACAGCCGCCGCCCTTTTTTCCATGTGGCGTGCTTCCAAAATCTGCTCTCGAACTTCCTGAATCGTCAGTTCCGGGGCATCGACCTGACCGCCATCCAGCACAGAATAATCGCTGTGGTAGATAGTGTAGTCCCAGCCCTCATCGGTGGACTGGATTGCGATATACCCCTTTCCGCCCAGTTCCCATGCCCCGGCATCATCCTGCGTCTGAATTTCCGGGTAATAATCGGCTCCATTGCGTTCCATCACCTCGGCAAACTGGCAGATGTGGAACACATTGCCCAGACCGCCCATATCAAAATGGTAATCGTCCAGATATTCCAGCCGTGACGTGAAACTGCGGCCATCCGGGTAGTCCACCTGAATTACGCCGCCATCGGGAATACGGTGGAGATCATCGTAATAGCTGTTAATGAGCCGAATATCCGGCGGTATCGTTTCAGGCTCCCAGATACGCCGCCTGCCGATGCCAGCCTGCGGGATGGTTTCAAGGATTTTCACGCTTTCCAGTTGAATGGCCTTGCGGTCATCATCCGAAAGTTCAAACAGATACCAGTTCCGGGCAGCGGCAATAGCGTTTCTGCCATCGGGCGGCAGATTCTTCTCGGAGATCTGCCCGCTTTCCAACGGTTCGCCCGTCACCTTATTATAAGTGGCAAAGCCAACGCCCATATCGTTTTCCCGGAGGTGCAGATAGCGTTCATTGTTGATGAGGTAGACTGCTTCTTTGTTCTGCTCCATCAGCGGCCACCCTCAAATTCCAGCGAAAACTTGCTGCGGCCATCGGCTTCAGTAGCCAGCAGGACAGTTGCGTTGTAGGTCTTGCCCTTGGCACTCTTGCAGTCCTTCAGCCGGACACGGCCATCCCGCAGCAGCTTGTCGGCCACATGAGCATCCATGCGCTTGCCCAGACGCTTGAAGAAAGAGTTGTCTTTCCACAGGACGAAGCGGCAGGGATTGGATTCACAGAACCAGCCCTTTTCACGCTCGACCACATTCGCACCACAGTTCGGACAGACACCAATTACTTTATTTTTTTCATAAGCGCACTCGCTCCTTTCACAGCCTCGGTGGTGTTTACCAGCGAGGAGATCATATCTTTGATTTCAGTCATAAATGTTTCCGGCTCCATCTCGCCGTGCTCCACACGTAGCAGTTTTGTTTCCCAGTCAGCGGTCATATCTGCGGACTGGATTTCTTCGGGCATCACGGTGATAAGGGCTTTGCCCTTGTCGGTGGGCAGAAGAAACTTTGTCTTTTTGTCACCCTTGCGTTCCAGAAATCCTTTGCCACCAGCTTTTCGATGGTAGCGGCTCTGGTGGCCGGAGTACCGATGCCCTGACGCTCTGCATCCTCCGGCATACTGTCCGCGCTGGCGGTTTCCATAGAGTGCAGGAGGGTATCTTCCGTGAAATGCTTCGGCGGCGAAGTCTGCCCCTCTTTCAATTCGGCGTTGAGAATGCCGCACTCACTTTCTTCCACTGGCGGCAGAGCGGCAAACTCCTTTTTACGGTTCAGAATGTCGGCCAACACCTTGCGCTCGATGGCTTTCCAGCCCTCGTCCAGAATTTCCTTACCCTTGGCGGTAAATTCTTCGCCTGCACATTCGGTGGTGAGCAGGGTTTCCAGATAGCGGAATGGCTTGCTGACCGCCATCAAAGTTCTGGCAATAATCAGTTTCAGGATGTTCTGTTCACCCTTGGGCAGTGCGTCCAAATCTGCTTGCAACATACTATGGGTAGGCAGGATAGCATGGTGGTCGGTGACTTTCTCCCGGTTGACGGTGCGCCGTGTCCGGGGAACTGCATCGTCCACATCTTCGGGAACAATGCCGAGAAAGCGTTCCAGTTCCTCGGCCAGTTCTTCCAGCATATCCTCATCATCGTCCGTGATATAGCAGCTATCAGTTCTGGGATAAGTGGTAAGTTTCTTCTCATACAGGCTCTGCACATAGTCCAGCGTCTGCTGTGCGCTGTACCCCAGCAGACGGTTGGCGTCTCGCTGAAGGGTTGTCAGGTCGTACAGCGGCGGTGGATTCTCGGATTTTTCCTTGCGGGTAATGCGCTGGATCGTTGCCACCATCTCCTTTCGGCAGGCTTCCAGCAGGGTTTCAGCAATGGTTTTTTCAGGAATACGGCGGCTGGATGCCGTGCAGCCGCTGGTCAGTTCCAAATCTACCGTGTAGAATTTCTCTGGCGTAAAGGCAGCAATGGCAGCTTCCCGCACCACCGTCATGGCAAGCACCGGGGTCATAACACGCCCCACCGCCAAGGGCTGGTTTGTACAAGCATGAAAAAAGCCGGGACGCATTGATGCCGACCATCCAGTCGGCGCGTTCCCGGCAGAGTGCTGCATTGTACAGCGCATCGTATTCAGTTGACGGTTTCAGGTGGTCGAATCCTTCCCGGATGGCGTTTTCCTCCATGCTGGACAGCCATAGGCGAGAAAAGGGCTTTTTGCAGCCTGCTTGCTGGTAGACAAGTCGGAAGATCAGTTCTCCCTCCCGTCCGGAATCGCAACTGTTCACCACGGTATCAACGTCTGCCCGGTGCATGAGTTTTTTCAGAACAGAAAATTGCTTTTTGGTGCTGGCAGACACAAGGTACTGCCACTTCTGCGGCAGGATGGGCAAGTCCGTGATGCTCCACTCCACATACTGCTCCCCCATAGGCACTGGGCGGCGCAAGTTCCACCAGATGCCCCACGCACCAGCTTACGATATAGCCGCTGCCCTCAAGGTAGCCATCCTGCCGCCCATGCACTCCTAAAACCTTGGCGTAAGACATGGCAACGGACGGTTTTTCGGTCACAATCAATTTTGCGATAAAAAAATCCCTCCAATCTGTTTTGGATTACGGTATGTAGGCGGCAAATGCCGCCTTAAAGTCAGATGGGTGTTACGTCCTGTTCCTCGGAAGTGTCCTCATCGGAATCATCTTCCGGGGAATCTCAAAATTGCCGTTGTCCTCGGTGTAGTCTGCATCCGGGTCAAGGGCTTCTTTTTCCGCCTGCTTTTTCTGCTTCTGCTTGGTGAAAACATAGAAACCGCCGCCAGCCGCCAGTGCGATCAGCGCAACGACACCGAGAAAAAACAGCCGCATACTTTGTGACTTTATTTTCCTTCGGCTGTTCTGTGCCAGATGCTGCCGCTTCTTCTGCAGCTTTCTTTGCATCCTCCTCTGCCTGTTTACGCTCCTGCTCTGCTTTGGCCGCAGCTTCTTTTTCGGCGGTATAGGCATCGGCGGCATCTTCATCCATCAAGGCCAGAAGGTCAGTTTCAATCCACCAGATTCATGAAATGCACAGTCTGCTGCCCCTTTGCATTGCGGTCGATCACCAGATAGAAGGTGGCACCTGACTTCGATACCATCGTGATGAACTGCTGGCCGCTGCCATCGGAGTAGTTGGTGTAGTAGTCGTCCACCAGCGTCAGATTTCCCTCCGGGGTCAGTGCGCCGGATTCCTCATCCGTAATGGTGACGGTATCTTCTTCCTCCATGATTTCCGGCAGGACAGGCTGCTCCACCGGGGTGGAATCGCCCTCATAGGCAAACGCCGGAGCCGCCATGCCGATGCACAGCACCGCCGACAGCAGCAGTGCGCCAAATCTCTTAATCTTCATCCGAATCATCCTCCTTTGCAAACACAGCACCGACTGCGGCCAGTGCAGCCGGGTTCGGGGTGGTAGTGGCAGACTGCCGCAGCAGTGCGGCAAGCTGTTCCGGGCTGACCTTTGCACTGCGCACCATCTCATTCACCTCGGCGGCCTCGGCCTCCTGAATCCGCCGCTCCAGAATCTCGATGCGGTTGTTCAGCTTGATGCGACGCTCTTTCTCTTTTTTTTCGAGCATCGCGCGCAGTTTTTCCAGTTTTTCAATCATAGTAGAACCCTCCAATCATTTTGAAAGCCGCCCAAATCCTGCGAGATGCTTCTCCCAGTAGGACGAGTGGATATTTGCATACTTGATGGGGTCGCCGGCACTGACCATCATACCGTTGCCGAGATAAATCCCGGTATGGCTCATGCCGGGGGGGTGTCGTACGTTCCTTTGAAAAAGACCAAATCACCGGGTTTGGCTTCTGCTTCAGAAATGTGCTGGCACTTATTCCATAGACCATTGGCGGTAGTGCGCCCTACGTCATAGCCGTTCTGGTTGTAGACCCAGCAGACGTAGCCGGAGCAGTCAAAGCCCGTTTCGGGCGAACTGCCGCCCCAGACATAGGGTGTACCGACATATTTCTTGGCTTCCTCGTAGATAGCCGCAAACTCGCTGTCCGTTAAGGCTTCTGCTGGAACGGTGTAGTCGATGCCGGGTGCGCCGGAGCCATCCGAACCACCGGGCGGCAGTCCGCCGTTGAACAAGTAAGGCCGACCGCCCAGTGTGTTCTGAAAAATCTCGTACCGTTTCCATTGGTCATCATCCAATTCCTCTCGGATAACGACCTCCAGACCGCGATTTTCCAGCTTCGTGTGGAAAATCTTGTACTCATACGGCACTTGCGTAGGAACAGGAATACCCCCCGGACTGATGACCCACACAGTCTTATACCGTATCTGTACCTCTACCCATGTGGTGAGCTTGTACTGCTTTTTGAAGGTCTCCTTCAGTTTTCCCTGTACCTCTGACCGGGTGTAGTCATCATACAAGGTGGTCAGAAACGAAGTGAGCTGCCACGGGTCATGCTCGATGGGGTCAAGATGGTACTGGTATTCATCATAGCCGGGATGGTCTTGCGGGGTGCGCTTGATTTTCTTGTCCAGTTCCTTTTCTCCAGCTTCTTGTAGTCCTGCTCTGCGCCGCGAATATCCCTGTCCTCGGCGGTGTAGATGGTCTGCCCGGACACCTGCGTACCGCCGGAAAAGAGGATTCCGCAGGAGGAAAAGCCCGACATCACCATGAGGATGAGCAAAAGAAAAACGCCCACGATCACCAGAACGTGTGCGTTGCTTTTTGCCGCAGTCATAAGGCCGTTTACTGCCGTACTGACTACACTTTTTTGCCCTTGTCTACCACCTGTTCTACACCAGACCGTGCCGCAGATGCACCGCTGGATGCGGCTTTTTTGCCGCCAGCAGTCTGCGCCGCTGTGCCGCCCGACCGGGCAGCGGCATAGTAACTTTTGTGGATTTCCTGTCGCTGTTTCCATCGGGAGAGCCAGTTGGAACCGCCCTCGCTTGTGCCGGAATCTCCTGCATTTTGTGGTGCGTTCGGCTCTTGTGCAGAAGATTTTGCGGTCTTGGAGCCTTTCTTGCCCTGCATTTTCGCTTTCTTTTTTTCAGCTTCCGGGCATAGCGGCTTTTGGCAACATCGTGGATGGTTTCGGCGGCTTTTTCCCCCTCGTTCAACGCCTGCACACCGACATTATCTTCCTCATATTGGTCGATTTCCCGGTGTGCCGCAGACTGGGCGGCATGGGCGGCGTACATCTCGCGCTTCTGCGCCTTGCTCAAACGGCTTAACTCATCCGGGGTCAGTTCCGCTTTTCCAAACCGCAGATGCTGGGCTTTTTCTGCCGCCTTATCCGCATCGAGTTTCAGCTTTTTCTTTTTAGGTGTGGATTGCTCGACCCTCGCTTTCTTCGGGGGAGAACGGGTCTTTTTAGCGGATGTTTCCTCTTTGAAGTTCAGTTTCGGACTGCTCATTTCTGCGCACCCTCCGATACCTCTCCCAATTTGGTGGTCATAATGCGGTAGAGTTCCAGATCAGTGGGGAAACGGTCAACGAACGGCAGAATGACGTTGCCGAAGAAAAGCAACCCTTCTTCGCCCTCGCCGGAGTGGGTCACATAGGAAAGCTGGTGAGGGCTGATGTTCAACTGCTTTGCAAGAATTTGACGGTCGCCAGCAGCCTGATTCAGCATGATGATCATGTCCGAGTTCTCAAAAATATTTTCGACCTCACGCGAAGAAAGCAAGTCCTTGACGTTCTGCGTTAATCCAGTCGGGATACCGCCCCACTTGCGGAAACGCTTCCAAATCTCCACGGAATAGGCGGCAGTCTGTTCCTCTTTCAGCAGCAAGTGCATCTCGTCCATATAATATCGGGTGGACTTTCCGCTGCTGCGGTTGGCAGTGACACGCCCCCAGACTTGATCCTGCACGATGAGCATACCGAGCTTTTTCATCTGCTTGCCGAGTTCCTTAATGTCGTAGCAGACGATTCTGTTGTTGACGTTCACGTTGGTGCGATGGTTGAACAGATTCAGACTGCCCTTGACATAGATTTCCAACGCCGTGGCAACATGGTGGGCTTCTTTCTCGTCCTGCTGGAGCAGCGCATTGTACAAGTCCTCCAAAATCGGCATATTCTCCGGGCGGGGGTCAGCAAAATATTTGCGGTAGATTAGATGCACACAGCGGTCAATGACCGTTTTTTCCACCGGGAGCAGACCTTCCTTGCCGCCGACCACCAGTTCGCACAGGGAAAGAATAAAGTCGGCTTTCAAGGACAGCGGGTTATCTTCCTCCGAATAGTTGGCGTTAATGTCCATCGGGTTGATGAACTGGGTGCTGTTGGGCGAGATTTTAATGACCTGACCTTTCAGGCGGTTCACCAGCGGAGAGTATTCGCCTTCGGGGTCATTCACGATAATATCATCGTCTGTAACCAGAAAGGCGTTAGCGATTTCGCGCTTTGCCGAGAAACTTTTGCCAGAGCCGGGAGTACCGAGAATAAGGCCGTTTGGATTTTTCAACTTCTTTCTGTCAACCATAATCAAATTATTGGAAAGGGCGTTCAGGCCATAATACAGACTTTCTTTGCCCGGACTTGGTAAAGTTCCTGCGTGGTGAAAGGGATGAAGATTGCGGTGGAACTGGTGGTCAGTCCGCGCTGAATCTCGATTTGGCAGTCCGCCAGCGGCAGAGAGGACATAAGCCCCTGTTCCTGCTGATAGTCCAGCCTACACAGATTGCAGTTATGCTTCTGTGCAATAGAGCTGGCCTGAAAAACGTTGTTTTCCAGTTCCTGCTCGGTGCGCCCGGTGTTTAGAACGAGGAATGTCACCAAAAACATTCTTTCGTTCTGAGACTGCAATTCCTTCAAAAGAGCTTTTGCGTCACGGCCATACGTTGCCAAATCTGACGGAATGATGTCAATATCATATCCAGCACGGATTGCGCGCTTCTGTTCCTCAATCTTACTTCTATCAAGTTCGGTGATGGTGCGCTTGACCGTTTTGATTGCACGGTTCTGGTCAACGGACTGAATGTGCATTGTGACGATTTGCGAGGAATCCATGTCGAGGAAATCTTTCAGAAGCTGGTCGCTGATGTCGGATGCTGTAATGCTCAGAAAACTGGCGGCGCAGTAGATGCCGCCCATCTGGAAGGTTCGGGAGTTTTTGAAAGCAAAAGCCGTGGGCGCAATGGCATCTTTCACCGAAAGGCCGCTTTTCACAAGGTCTTTCCAGTCAAAATGAAATTTGCTGGAACCATCCATGTTGAACATATCGTGCATGAGCTTGAGCCGCTCTGCACCGTTCAGCGTCTTGGCCTGTACGCCCAGCCTGTGAAAATTGTTCAACAGGTCGTTCTGGATGTGGTCGAGCCGCGCCTTGACCTGACGCATACTCTCGCCCTCAACGCCAAAGGTAATAAATTTGGTCTTTGTCAGACCATTATTGCCTTTGGCAAGCTGCTGGCGCAGCATCTGCGAATACTCCGCACGAACATCGTCAAAGCCATCTTTCTGATACGGGATGCGGATGCTTTTCTCAAACTCCGAACTGTCCGTTGCCATATTCACAAAGGACAGTTCAAACTTGATATAGAGCTGTCAAAGAAGTTCAGAAAACTGCACCATTCCTCGAAAATCGCAGTCTTATCCTCCTGTTGCGCCAGCTGATAGTTGATGTCCTGATAGGCAACCGTCCGGGTGTAATAATTCGGCTTCACCCTGCAAGTTCCATCCTCAAACATCCGCTGCATGGGGATGGACTGCTGTGCTGTCCGGGGAACCGCGGGCTTCGGCGGCTTTTTCTTTGCCGCCTTTATCGATCTTTTTTCCAAAACGGCATGGGTCACGCCTCCTTTCATAAGCAGTGCATAGTAGTTGTTGGTCTGATACGGTCGAATCTTCTGGCGCAAGAACCGCGCCTGAACATAGTGTGACAGCAACTTTTCCAGCGGCTGACCGTTTTTCTCGTACATACCAAGAAAGAAAGCAGGCAGCATAATGGCCATCATGCCGAGGGTAGCGACGGTGTTGCCGCCAGAATCTCGGAGAACGAAAAACAGCGGCACTCCGATCAGTGCCGCCGTTCCGAAGCAGACAAGTTGCCGCTTTGTCAGATTGAATGCGACCTTCGATTTGACTTTCGTAAGGTCACGCGGAACGGAAATATATGCGGCCAAAATTTACACCCCTTAATGTGCGCCCAGCACACTTTTCGTGACTGAGCTGGTTTTGAACAAGCTGAAACAGAGCAGGACGGTGTAACCTACAATGCTCCAGATGGAGCCGATGGCATCGCCGGAAATCGCCACATTCTGTATCAGCACGGCATAGATGGCAACGCAGATGAGAATGAGGAAGCCTTGAAATCCCAGAGCAAATAGGCATTTCAAATAGTTCATTCCCATGTGGCTCTGCTCATGATTGCCCCATGTCGCCATGGGAATCGGCGCAAGGCTCACCATGCAGTAAATCTCGATCATACGTCCGTACACGATGACAAAAATGACGATGGAGAGTATCCTCATGGTGATGCCGATGAAGAACGATTGCAGGAACAGACCAAACAGCGGGCCGACATCCATTTGCATCAGGCTGGCTTCCAGCATGGACAGGCCGATCTCGTTGACACGGGTGTTTCCTGCAATAATGCCGCTGGAATCGGATACAACCTTCTGTGTCAGGTCGAATACTGCCATCACAATATCGAACGTGTTGGAGATGAACCATACTGAAACAGCGGTCTTAAAAATCCACCGCATGATGAGGGCTGGCTCGAACTGCGCCATGTTGTTGTGCTGAGTTATCATCTCGATTAGTTCATAACAGGCGATAAAAAAGTCAGGATAACACCCGCAATCGGCAGAACCACATTCCGGGAAAGCGATTCGATCATGGCAAAAACGCGCGGTTCAAAGGCCGATGGCCGTGTGCCGACCTGCTGTGCAATGTCACCGACCTGTTCGTTCACGGCATCAAACAAGCCGGACAGGTTTGACATAATGCCCGCCGTCAGGATGCCCTTAATCCAGTCAGCAATGGCTTTCAGAACAGTTTCCATTCAGCAGTCACCGTCCTTTAGACGAAGGTTGATGAGGGTCTTGAGAAGATTCAGAACAAAAAAAATAATGTGGGTCAAAAGCTGCATAATAGCACCGCCTTTCGTTGATGGGTGGATAAAAACACGATTTGAGACACGGACATCCTATAAAACTGCCAACCGCAGAGAGCTATCCGCTACTACTCAAGTCGCTGTATGGAACAATGGCCTCATTTTCATCTATCATTTTTCAAAATTTTGATTGATGAATGATAGATGAAATGATATGATAAAAAAGAAACAGTCAGGGAGGTATACGCCGTGCGAAACAAGAAGCCGCCATTTGAAATCACAGAAGCAGCCCTTTCGGACGTTATGGAAATCAGTGAACTGGTAGGCAAAATCAGCTCCACTCAAAATCTTTCCACAAGCCCGATCCTACGCCGTCAGAACCGCATCCGAACGATTTATTCTTCTCTGGCAATCGAGCAAAACACCCTCTCGCTGGAACAGGTGACTGCCGTTCTCTCCGGCAAACGTGTGCTTGCACCTCCAAAAGACATTGCAGAGGTAAAAAATGCCTACGAAATTTACGACCACCTTGCAGAGCTGAATCCCTATTCGATTGATGACCTCCTGCTTGCGCATCGGACAATGATGCAGGGGCTTGTGCATGAAGCTGGAGAGTTCCGCTCCCGGCCTGTGGGTGTTGTGGATAACCAAGGAAATGTTCTGCATTTTGGAACACTGCCGCAGTATGTTCCTTATTTGATGGAAGAACTGGTTCAGTGGACAGAAAGCAGTCCCTTTCCGCTTTTAATTAAGAGCTGTGTGTTCCATTATGAACTGGAATTGATCCATCCCTTTCCTGATGGCAATGGCCGCATTGGACGGCTCTGGCACACGTTGCTGCTCTCCAAGTGGAATCCCGTGTTTGCATGGCTGCCAGTCGAGTCCATCATCCACGACCATCAGGTCGAATATTATGCGGCAATCAATCAGTCTAACGCACAGGGCGAAGGAACAGCTTTTATTGAGTTCATGCTGGGCATCATAAAAGAAGCCTTGCAAGAAGCGATTGATGAGCAGCCCGCAGAAAAGCCCTCTATGCAGAGCAAGGAAGAACTGCGCTGGGAAAAAAAAATCGCAGATTTTCTCCGCACAAATAGTACGATACAAAATTCTGATGTTCAGAATTTTTTTTGGATGTTTCTTCCGCAACAGCAAGCCGAATCTTGAATGCCTTGACCAAAGAAGGAAAACTTATCAAGGTGCGGAATGGACGCTATTGGGCGTATAAAGCGGCGGAATGATATGTACAGGCGGGATAGACCCGCCTGCGGCTCTTAGCCGAACAGACCGCTCAGCAGAGGAATCAGGGTGATGCCGACCAGCGCAACGCCGCCGCCAGCCATGAGTTGCTTCATACCCTGACTTTTGGAGCCGGGGTTATCGTTACCATAACCTTCCAGCAGGTTGATAGCACCCCAAACACCGAGGCCAGCACCCAGAGCGACAACCAGAGTCTGAAGAACTTCGATAGCAGAGTTAACAAGAATTCCATAGTCGTTTCTCCTTTATAATTGAAAACTTGTAAACCGTCCGTACACACCTGAAATCGTACATTTTTTGAGCCGCGAACTGCGGCAGAAGTGGATTTGCTGGTGTACCTCTCTGGTCAGGTAAAAATAAAACCGCCTACCAAATCAGGCAGACGGGGAGCGAATCAGCATCCACCACGATGAACTCATCACCGGAGTGGATTTTTTCTTTGCGGTTCAGATATTTCTCAATATCGAACGTGTTCTTAGGGTCATAGTCGGCGGTCAGTTTGAAATTGGGATGCTGGGTCAAATCGTACTTGTCCGAGAGAAAAGGCCGGACACCGCGCAGCTGCAAAATGCACTTGCCGCCATCCAGCACAGCCAGCTCATCTCGACTTAATAATTCATGACCCAATTTGGAATAATTTGTGCCGTAGGATGGTGAGTTTCCGCGCGTGTCCGATGTGTTGAACGCATCAATCGTTTCTTTCCCTAGCATTTCAGATATATGTTCTTTTAGGGTAGTCGGTTCAGAACCGCCGAGAAAAATCTGGCTGTCCATATTGCCCACGATGGTGTCGGCATTTTCTTTGTAGATAGCTTTTAACTGACTGCGGGCTTGCAGTACCAGACAGGCCGAAATTTCACGGCTGCGGATGGTAGCTACCAGTTTTTCCAGATTGGGAATCTGGCCGATGTTAGCACACTCGTCAATCAGACAGCGCACATGAACAGGCAGCTTGCCGCCGTATACATCATCGGCTTTGTCGCATAAGAGATTGAAAAGCTGGGTGTACACCATCGAAATCAGGAAATTAAAGGTGCTGTCCGTGTCCGACATGATGAGGAACAGAGCCGTTTTTCTTATCGCCCAGCGTGTCCAGTTGAAGTTCGTCATACATCGTTAAATCGCGTAATTCTTGGATGTCGAATGGTGCCAGCCTAGCACCGCAGGAAATGAGGATGCTCTTTGCGGTCTTACCTGCGGCCAGCTTGTAAAGTTTGTACTGCCGCCCTGCAAAGCTGTTCGGCTTTGTTTTTGCCAAATCTTCAAAGAGCAGATCAACCGGGTTCTGGTATTCCTCATCGTCCTCCAGCACCTGCATAGTATTGAGCATTTCCAGCAAGGTCGCAAAATTCTGTTCCTCTACTGGGGCTTCATAATGCAGATAGGCGATAAGCGCAGTCAGCAAAAAGACGTTCCGATTTTTCCCAGAACGGGTCGCCGCCAGTCCCCTCACCCTTGGTGTTGGTCATAAGCGTTGTAACCAGTTTCAAAATGTCCTTTTCACTGTGGACGTAGCTGAACGGATTGTAGTGCATCGACTTTTTGAAGTTGATGGTGTTCAGGATTTTTACCTTGTAGCCGTTTTTCAGCATGGCTTGTCCACATTCAAGCACGATTGTACCTTTCGGGTCAGTGACGACATAGGAGCTGTGACATTGCAGGAGGTTTGGTTTCAGCCAAAATCGCGTTTTGCCGCTGCCGGAGCCGCCTACCACCAGCACAAGTTTTTGTTCCGGGCGTTCTTGGGGTCGGGCGGGCGGTTGGACATCATCAGACGTTCCGTTTTGGTCAGAATGATGTTGTCGGAAAACTTGGGTGCCATGAACGGCTCAATGTCTTTCGCGTTGCCCCCCACCGGGCAGAGCCGTACTCCATGCCATGACGGTACTTCTTTGCATTTTTGCTGCGCAAATATACGGCAAGCCGTAGCCCTGCGCCGCAGGAAAGGCCAATAAGCAGATCCAGTGGATGCAAGCTGGGCAGAGGGTTTGCAAAGGCCAACGGGAAAGTTCCCATCATGGACATAATGCGTTCGCCCAGTTCTTTGTCTTCTGCCAGCCGCCATGCTTCACCGATGTTTGTTGCCACCAGCCCCAGCAGGATATACGGCAGATACAGAGCAAGCAGTTTTGTCAGCTTTTTCGTGGTCACAATCCACGCTCCTGTTCCTTGCGGCGCACTTTGCCGGGAAATTCCGCTGCGGTCTGCACCAGCTCATGCAGCTTTTGCCAGCACAGAGGGACGCTTGGTTTTGTTCAGCAGCGATGCCGAATATTCCTTGAAAGCAGCATGGAACGCTTCTGCATCCGGGGCTTTGAAAAAGACCAGATACCGGGGCGGCACTTCAGAATTGTCCTTGCGGATGGCGTAGTCGATGCCGTACTTTTTGGCATACCGCTCAAATCCCCGAATATTGGTTTTGTCGATTTCAACACTGGAAACGCCGCGATTCTGCCGCAGGAGCATACGGACGCTCTGCTTGCCGCTGGATTTATCGGCCAGTAATTTTGACTGATACTGCTGAAGTGCTGTCCGTCCAGCATTCAGAATCGTCCGGGCGGTCAGCTTCGTGGTGGACACCACGATATTGAATGTTTTCTGCTCGACTTCTTCCTGCACGTTCATCACCATCCCTTGCAGCCTGCATCAGCGCAGCGGCAAAGAAGCCGCAGAGTGCGCCGAACTCGAAAAATGCGAATCCGATGAAAAAAAAAATCAACATGGCGCACCTCAACCGATGCAGATGCAGGGCAGCTTCTGGTCGTCTGCCATGAGTGTGACGCTGTGGGTTTCCAGATAGGTCTGGAAACGGTAGATGTCCTCCACGGTCAGGGAAACGATGTTTCCATGATTGTCCGTGCGGAAGAAAACGACCGCGCCTGTCAGGTAGTGCTTGCCCGCCAGTTTGATGATCTGCGCCGGGTTGTAGCTGACGTAGAGCGGAGCATTTTCAATGACGATCAGTTCATCACTCTCATCGAAGCAGGGCAGGATGTGGGGAGCATCTTCTTCCATGATGACAGTCAGTTCCATGTCCGGGCCGATGGCGGCGAGATACACATTGTCATCTGCCATGTCATTGCCGGGAGATGTGGCGTGTTTCAGCACAGACAGAATGTTCACGTCCACGGTGATCTGTTCCGTGCGAACGGTACGGTTTGCGGTGGGATTGAAAGGAATCGTATTGTTCATGGGCGTTACCTCCTGAATTTTTTGCAAAAATAAAAGACCCAACCGGGCCTTACGTTCATCGTTCTGCTTCCTGTTTGCGCTTTTTCAGTTTGGCCTGCTGCCGTTGCTGCTGCCACGCTTCCAGAAGCTGAATGATTTTTTTCTTCCATTTGCCGGGGCGTATAACTGCGCGGAAAGTATTTGCGCAGTGTCTCATTTTTGATGGTCACTGTGTCCAGTTCACTCTTTTTAACTTCGTTCATAATGTCATAAACAGCGTCGTAGCTGAACTTTCCCTGCTGTGCCAGCTTTTTTATCCGCTGGGCTTGGGAAAGAGAGGGCGCATTTTGAGTGGTGTCCATCACTTCCATGAAATCACACTGCTGTTTTGCATCCAGATAGGACAATTCCACCGCAGGGGTAAACGAGATTTTCTTATCGTCCACCAGCTCCAGCAGCTTAGGAATGAGATTCGTCAAGCGGATATAGCGTTTTACGGTATCTTTGCTCATTCCCGAATCTTCTCCGATTTTTTCCGAACTCAACTTCGGTGCAACTTGCGCCGAAGTTAAATCTGAACGTGCGCCCTGCCGTTTAATGGCATCCATCTTCATCTTAAAAGCAAAGGCTCTTTCGCTGGGCAGGATGTTCTCGCGCTGGATATTGCTGTCTACGAGCAGAATGATAGCATCATCATCTGTCATATTTCGGACAATGACTGGCACAGTGTCCAGTCCAGCCTTTTACGCTGCATACAGGCGGCGGTGGCCGGAGATGATCTCATACCCACCCTCTGCCCGTGGACGAGCAATCAGCGGCGAGAGGATACCGCGCTGTGAGATGCTTTCCACTGTTTCAGCCATAGCTTCATCGTCCTGCACCTTAAATGGATGGTTTACAAAAGGGTGCAGTTCATCAATGGGAAGCTGCTGTATCTGTTCCGTTTGCAGATGTGCTTTTTCGATAACTTCACCTCCCCGGAGAGCCACGCGCAAAGTCGTGGTTCGTTTTGTTCTGATAATAAAGGCTCATGGTCGTGGGTGCATTGTACAGCGATGCCAGCAGATACTGCTTCATATTCCGCACCGGGACAGTCGTTTCTGACAAACAGCCCAGCACAAAGCGAATGTGGTCTGCGTTCAGCTTTTTCAACCGACTACGCACCACTTCGGCGGGTTTGTCATCCCCGGCGATTCTCAACATCTTGCGTTTGGTGGAACAGGTGTCCACAAGCAAATCCACGATCTGATAGATGGTGTCCTCATCGTCCGGGTGAAGCCTGAACAGCAGTTCGACCTCCAACGCCTGATAAAAATAATCTTCAAGCTGTTCTCGAATGTTCCCTGAATGGATAGGATCAGGTTTATTTCTCTCTGTTTTATTCTTATCAGTCTTATTACATTGCGGTTTTGGCTGCTCCTGAACTGCATTTTGGACAGCACCAGAATTACTGTTTGCGCAATTCAGTGGGTGCATTTTTGACACCTCTGTGGAAAAGTTCTTGACGAAGATCAAGCTGGGTCTGCCAGTCCGCGCCGCTTGCGCTCAATGAGGTCTGCCTGCTCCAGTTCCCGGAACAGCTTGACCGCCTTGTGTTCGGCGCAGCAGAGGGATTCCTGAACTTCCCGGACCGTGTAGATGATATACACCCGGCCTTGTTCATCCAGCCAGCCGTTCTTTGCGGACAGGCTCATGCGGTCAAGCAGGATGCCGTACAATGTCCGGGCATCCGTGGAGAGCTGCCGGAAACGGCTGTCCTGAAAGAGTGCTTTCGGGATACGGAAGTAGGAAAACAGTTCACCCGACTGACCGTAAAAGTAGTCGAGCATCATTTGGTGTGACCTCGGATTTTCAACTGTGAGTGTGTGTCCATGTGCAAAGCCTCCTTGTCTGATTTTTGCAAAAGAAAAGCACATCTTCAATTTGAAAGTTGAAAACGTGCTATGTAAAATCGCTTATTGCATTCGTGCCAGATTGGGTGTATCCTTATAAAAAAAGATTATTTGATTTTCCGTCTTTTTTTTGTTAGCTCTCGATCAGGCAAAAATGGTAACAGTACGTGTCAGGTTTCGTACCCAAAAATTCTTGGGTACGATTCTGGGTACAAAGAGCCATTTTAGAGACAAAAAGATACCAAAAGTTACGTCAAAGTACACAAAGGTTCTTTTGTGGAATTATGAGATGGTCACAAGATTTCACAAGAAAAAAAGGATTTTGAAATTGCCGACGTTCTCATAACCGCTTGGTCGCGGGTTCAAGTCCTGCCTGGCCCATACGAAAAAAGACACCCGAAAGGGTGTCTTTTTTTTTCAAAGGGCTTTTATTCCCCATCCTCTGCGGGCAGCTGGTTCCACAGGCGGGGTACATATCACAGAGCACATGATACGCTGGCCGTTTTTGTTTGCCCCCATTGCGGCAGATCCTGCTTTCTGCCGCAAATTGCATCAGATCCCGCCGTTTGCTCAATGAGTATTTCCCGCCGTCCCGTTATACTGGGAGGGAAATGGAATTAAACGATGGAGGAACAGACCATGAAATACGGTGTCATCGATGTGGGTGGCGGCCTGCGGGGCATTTACGGCGCTGGCGTGCTGGACCGCTGCCTGGAGGAGGACCTCCGCTTCGATCTCTGCATCGGCGTTTCGGCGGGCAGCGCCAATATGGCGTCCTATCTGGCAGGCCAGCATGGGCGGAACAAGCCCTTTTACGATGAATACTCCTTCCGCAGGGAGTACATGAGCGTGCACAACCTCATCCGCAAGCACTCCTATCTTGATCTGGGCTATGTCTACGGCACCCTCAGCAATGCAGGCGGCGAGAATCCGCTGGATTACGCGGCGCTTGCCCGCAGCCCGGCAGAGCTCTGCGTGGTGGCCGCTAATGCACAGAACGACGAGGCGCAGTATTTCACCAAGGCAGACCTCCACCCGGACGACTACCGCATCCTCATGGCGTCCTGCTGCATCCCGGTCATCGACCAGCCCTGCGTCATCGACGGCGTGCCTTATTTTGATGGCGGCCTGGCCGACCCCGTCCCGCTGGAGTGGGCCTTTGCCCACGGCTGCGACCGGGTGGCTCTCATCCTGACCAAGCCCATCGGGCTGGTGAGTAGTGATGCCCGGGACAAGCATCTGGCACACCTGCTGCAGTCGCATTACCCCGCTGCAGCCGAGGGGCTGCGCCGCCGGGCATGGCGGTACAACACGGCTGTCCAGCGGGCGCGGGAGCTGGAGCGACAGGGCCTTGTCTGCATCATCGCCCCGGACAGCACCGAGGGAATGTCCACCCTGACCAAGAACCGCGCCGGCCTTGAAAGAATGTACGTCAAAGGCAAACAGGACGCCGAAGCGCTGGTGCGGTGGATGCAAAACACCAAACAAGATGAATCGGTGGGCACCTAGAGATGAAACCCGTTCACTTCCCTTGACAAGAGACAAAAAGACACCCTTTCGGGTGTCTTTTTTGTATTTCAGGCGCTTTTATTCCCCATCCTCTGCGGGCAGCTGGTTCCACAGGCGGTAGTAGACGCCCTCTGCTTTTCCAGCAGCTGGGCATGGGTACCCTCTTCCACGATGCCCTCCTCGCCCAGCACAAGGATACGGTCGTAGTCCTTGATGGTGGTCAGGCGGTGGGCGATGGTCAGGGTGGTGCGGCCGTTGGCCAGCTTATCCAGGCTCTGCCCCACAAGAATCTCACTCTCGTTGTCCAGCGCGCTGGTGGCTTCGTCCAGAATCAGGATGGGCGGGTTTTTCAAAAACACGCGCGCAATGGAAATGCGCTGCTTCTGCCCGCCGGAAAGCTTGACACCGCGCTCGCCCACATAGGTGTCATAGCCGTTTTTCAGCGCAAGGATGAACTTTTCCGCGCCCGCCAGACGGGCGGCGGCTTCGATCTCCTGCCGGGTAGCGCCGGGCTTGCCGTAGGCGATGTTCTGCGCCACCGTGCCGCTGAACAGGTACACGTCCTGCTGCACGATACCGATATCCTGCCGCAGGCTCTTCAGGGTGACCCGGCGGATATCCTGTCCGTCAATGAGGATGCGGCCGCCGGTCACATCATAAAAGCGAGGGATCAGGTTGCACAGGGTGGTCTTGCCGCCGCCGGAGGCACCCACCAGCGCCAGACGCTCCCCGGCGCGGATGTCCAAGCTAACGTCGTGCAGCACCTTGTTGTGGTCGTCCGGGTACTCAAAGCATACCTTCTCGAACCGGATCTCGCCGGGGCCGGGCTGCAGGGGCACGGCGTCCGGGGCATCCTTGATGGTCACAGGGGTGTCCATGATCTCCGCAAAGCGCTCGATGCCGGTCATGCCGCGCTGGAACTGCTCGGCAAACTCCACGATGCGGCGGATGGTGGCGATGAGGGTGGTGACGTAGAGCATATAAGCCACCAGGTCACCGGCGGTGATCTTACCGTACACCAGCGACAGACCGCCCGCCAGAATGACCACCAGATACATCAGGCCGTCAAACAGGCGGGTGGAGGTGTTGAAGGCACCCATGGCGTAGTAGCCAAGGGTCTTGATCTGCTCAAAGGCGCGGTTGCCCCTGGCAAACTTTTCCCGCTCCTCGTCCTCGGCGGCAAAGGCCTTGACCACGCCCTGTCCCAGCAGGCTGTCCTCGATGGTGGAGTTCAGCTCGCCGATCTGGACGCGCTGCTGGCGAAACCGCGCCCGCAGACGACCGTTCAGGTACACCGACACCACGCCCATCAGCGGCACACAGGCGAACACTGCCAAGGTCAGCGGGATGCTGGCGCGGCACAAAATGACAAAGGACGCCACGATTTTGATGCCCGCAATAAAAAATTCTTCCGGGCAGTGGTGGGCGAACTCGGTCACGTCAAACAAGTCGTTGGTGATGCGCCCCATGATGGTGCCCACCTTGGTGTTGTTGTAGTAGGTGTGATCCAGCTGCAACAGATGGTCAAAGGCATCCCGGCGCATATCCGTTTCAATATGCACGCCCATGATATGACCGATGCTGGACATATAGTAGCTGGCTGCGCCTTCGATGATGCGCAGCACAAAGTAGAGTGCCGCCAGTTTCAGCACGATGCCCGCCGTCAGGGTGATGCCCACCCCCATGGCGGAGTTGGTGATGGTGCTCATGATCTTGGGCAGCACGATATCGCACAGGGTGGTCAGTGCTGCGCAGAACAGATCAAGGCACAGCACCATCTTATAGTTTGCCAGATACGGCAGAAAACGCCGGATCAGCGCACCGCTGCTTGCGTGGTGCGCCCCGGGGTCGTTGGTTTTGGTTTTCGGCATGGTTCCTCCGTTTTTATCGTTACTTTTTGCTGTAATCCCGTGCGCCGTAGATGGCGGTACCGATGCGCACAAGGGTAGCGCCCTCCCGGATAGCGTTCTCAAAATCGCCGCTCATGCCCATGGAAAGGGTCTGCATCTCCACGTTGTGGTAGCCCCGCTCCCCGGTGCACGAACAGCTTGTACACCTGAGCCAGATACCGGCGGTTCTGGGCGTCGTCGTCGTTGACGGGCGGGATGGCCATCAGACCCTTGACCCGGATATGCTGTTGTGCAGCGGCGGTATCCAGCAGCGGCCAGAGCAGCTCCGGCGCAGCGCCGGTCTTGCTCTCTTCCCCGCCGATGTTCACTTCCAGCAAAATGTCCTGCACGATGCCGGCCTTGGCGGCTTCCTTCTCGATGGCAATCAGCAGATGCTCGCTGTCCACGCTCTGGATCAGGCTTGCCCGCCCCAGCACCTTTTTGATCTTATTGGTCTGCAAGTGGCCGATAAAATGGCTGGGCTTGCCGCAGTAGGCACCGGCATCGTAGTTTGCGCACAGCTCCTGCACATGGTTTTCGCCGAACACATCAATGGGCAGGGCGGCACTGGCTGCAATGGTCTGCGCCGTGCGGGTCTTGCAGGCAGCGCACAGCTGCACCGCTGCCGGGTCGCGCCCGGCTTCCCGGGCGGCGGCTGCCATCTTTTCCCGGATCTCGGTCACGGCCTGCCGCATTTCTTCCAACGTTTTTTCTACCATGTCGCTCAATCCTCCTCGGTATAGCGGGCACGCTCGCCGCCGATCAGCTTCGGGCGGGTGTAGGCGCACAGAATGTTTGCTTCGCCGATCTTATTAAGGCTCAGCCGCACCGGCACTGCCACCCGCTTCAGATGCATCCCGATCAGGGTGCCGCCGATATCCATGCCCGCGTTGGCGCGGATCTCTTCCACCGCCACCGGGTCTTTGAAGTTTTTCCAGCAGGTAGTGGCCCAGCTGCCGCCCGCATGGGGACGGGGCACGACGCACACTTCCTCCCAGCCGTATTTCTCTGCGGCTTCCCGCTCAAGGATAAGGGCGCGGTTCAGGTGCTCGCAGCACTGCGCTGCCAGCCAGATGCCTTTTTCCGCCAGCACCGGCGCAGCGCCCGCGTACAGTGCCCGGGCGGCTTCTATGCTGGAATCCTTGCCGATGTGTCCGCCCACCATCTCACTGGAAGAGCAGCCCACCACGAGCACATCTCCCTTTTTCAGCTTTGCCGCAGCCACCAGCTCGGTCATAGCCTGCCGTGCCTCGGTCTCGATCTGTTTTGCAAATGCTTCGGTCATACAAAAAACACCTCACTTATCGGTTTGCAGCCAGCAGGCTGTCTGCCCCTGCCGCACCGAAATATACTTTACTTTCCACCGGACACACCGCCGCACAGCTGTCCTGTACAAGGCCGGTAAAGGTCTGCTCCCAAGCCCCTGTTGCAAGGCTTACCGCCTCGGCGCAGGGGGCATCTGCGGTGCACCGGAACAGCCGCTCCTGCGTATTCTGCCCCGCCCGCAGGGCAATGCCCCGCAGCAGGGTGCTGTCCGCGTTCTTTTCCAGCCAGCCGCTGCGCGCCCAGCGGTAGCTGATGTACAGCGTACCGTCCGTGTCCACAGCCAGCGCTCCGGGATAGCCCGGCAGACCGGCAAAGGCAGCGGTGCAGCCCCGTCCCCCGGCGGTCAGCTCCCGGGCAGCGGCGTCCACCGCCCAAATGCAGCGGCTGCCAAGGTCGGAGACATACAGGGTGCTGCCGTCCGGGCTGAGCGCCAGACCGGCAGCACCTGCCACCCCGCCCAGCACCTTTTCCACCGTGCGGGCGGCGGGGTCGTACACATACACGCAGCCGGTGGCGGTGTGCGCCAGCAGCTCGGTGCGCAGGGCGCTTTCCAGCCCGTTCTCCGCGCCTGCCGCCGCTGCCACTGCAAAGTACACCTTACCCGCCGGGCTTACCTCCACGGCAGATACCGCCCCCAGCGGCGCACCGTCCAACTGGGTGACCACCTGTTCCACCGCTGCGCCCCAGCTGTCGTGCTTAGCGCGGCACAAGGTGCCCCCGGCGGTGGTCAGCTGGGTCAGCCACACATCCCCGGCGGCATCAAAGGCAAAGCCGGTCAGCTCGCCCTCCACGCTCAGGATGGCGGCAGCGTGCCCGCCATCGGTGCGCACAAGGTCGCTGGTGCGCTTTTTCAATGCAGCACCGTTCCACGCGGCGGCATACAACAGGCCGTCCTTGGCGCGGATGCAGTCCACGCCCTGATACTCCCCCAGCTCCAGCTGGGTCTTGCGGTCGGTGGAAACGGCCGTCTGCATCGCGCCCGTCTCCTGCCGGAGGTCGGGGGCTTTATAGGTCTGCGGCGGGGTGTCGATGGGCCGGAAACCCAGCGCATACACCAGCACCAGCAAAATGCCCACCCCGAACACGGTGCTGGCGGTGCGGAACCGCTTGAGCATGGCGTCCCGTTCTGCGGCCATCTGGGCGGCATACTCTGCCCGGCGGCGCGCCGCCATGGCGTTGGCGCGGTTGGCACGCCGCATCCACCGGTCCACGAACAAGGCCACCCGCGGCCCAACCGTGAGGGACGCAATGGCCAGTATGAGCAAAAATTCGATCAGTCCGATTCGCATAAGCGCTTTTCCTTATCTCCGAAAAACCTGCGGACAGTACACTGTCCTTTATCGCTAAAGTATAGCATTCCTGCGCAAAAAGGGCAAGCGGGACAAAAAAGAACTGCCGCACAGCGTTGTGCAGCAGTTCTTCTAAGAACAACGATTTCAAATGGCCTCCGCGTTGCTCTGGCCATGCGCAGCGGAATGATTTTTTTAAATTTGAGTGTTCATCGCGGCCTGCGGGCCGCGATGAACACATCTTTACGAGAGGGGATGCCTTATCTTATCTCGATTGGCCGGGTGGTCTGCTCCCCGCTGCGGGTCACGAGGGAACCGGCGGGCACTTTGCCCCGGATAACGCAGCCCGCGCCGATGACGCAGTTGTCCCCGATGTCCGTGCCCTTGAGCAGCACCACGTCCGAGGCGATCCAGCAGCTGCGCCCCACGGTGATGCAGCCCGCCGTGCATTCCCGGCTGACCCCTTCCTCCCGGCTGAAGCGGTGGTTGTTATCAAAGATCTTCACCCCGGGGCCGAAAAGGGTGTTTTCGCCGATGGTTATCTTTCCAAGGCAGCTGATGACCGCGCCATCGTTGAAGTAGACCCCGCTGCCGATGTTCAGCTGGCTGGAATATCCGGTGGTGATGGACATCCGCCCGTCGCTCTCCACCCGGTCGCCCAGCGTCACCCGGGAGCCGCTGTTCAGCCGCAGCCGGAGTTCTCTGTCCAGCAGGATGCTGCTGCCAAATTGCAGTCCCCGGCAGCCGAACCATTTTTTCCATTGCAGGCGGCAGCGGTTATGCAGGCTGCGCCGTTTTTCCCGCAGCCAGCGGGGCGAACACTGCCGCAGCCACATACACCAGCGCCCGACTTTGGTGCACTTGAAGCGCTTGCGCCAGCGGTTTGCCTTGTCGTTGCTGTTCCAGCTGCCCTGATAGTAGTGGATGCCGAAGGTGCGCGGGGTCCGGTGCATCCGCTCGGTCACATAATCAAAGGGGGAAAAGCAGTCGGTGGGCAGCACCAGAAAGCCGTCCAGCTCCTGCTGCTCGTTTTTCTGCTGCAAACCGGCCTTGGTAAACAGCGGGGTATCCCGCTGGGTGCAGGTGCGCAGATCCGGCTCGCCGGTCTCCTGAATAAAAGCGGCATTGCGGTAGCTCGCCAGCATTTTGCCGATCATCTCGCAGCCCGGCTCTGCGCCCACGCCGGAGCCGGTATTCACCAGCAGCGTGCGGCCGTAGGGCGAGGGCGCACTGTGCTCCATGCCGATAAAGCCCTTGTGCTCCAGCAGTTCATCCAGCGGGCGCACCAGCTCCACGTCCGTATCCAGATAAATGCCGCCGTACCGGTACAGCACCGCCAGCCGCACATAGTCCGACACAAAGGCATATTTATTTGCCTCGTAGGCCTGCTGTGCATAGCGGTTTTGGCTGATCTCAAAGTTCTGATCGTTCCACTCGATGATCTTGTAATTCGGGCAGTATTTTTTCCAGCTTTCGATACATTTACGGCTCTCCGGGCTGATGGGCCCGCCGCCGAACCAGCAGTAGTGGATGATCTTGGGGATGCTCATGGCTGTTCCTTCTTTTTCTCCGCAAATTTCCCAGTCTTTACGACTTTATTTTACAAAAACGCCCGTTTTCTTGTCAAGTTCCCCAGTGCCTTTTTCTGCGCTTTCCCGCAAAAAGATTGCCGCCCCGCCGCCCGGTGTGGTATACTGGGTGCAGACGGTTTTGTTTTTCCAAACCATTCACTTAAAATTCACAGCTTTTTCCAATTCTTGCTTTAGAATAGAGTTGTATATTGATATATGATAGGAGGAGTCCTGTTTTATGGCAAAGATCCTGATCGTTGATGATGAGCCCCGCATCCGGGAGCTGATCCACGAGCATCTGCAATATGCCGGGTATATCTGCGAGGAAGCCGGGGACGGCTCTGCGGCGCTGGCACAGCTGTCCGGCGGCGGGTTTGACTTGGTGATCTTAGACCTGATGATGCCTTTTATGGACGGCATGACCTGCCTGCGGGAAATGCGCGCCCGCCACATCAACACCCCGGTCATCATCCTGACCGCCCGGGGCGAGGAATACGACAAGCTGGCCGGGCTGGAAAGCGGCGCGGACGACTATGTGGTAAAGCCCTTCTCCCCCCGGGAGCTTGTGGCGCGGGTGCGCGCAGTGCTGAACCGCACCATGCCCCGCCCCACCGAGGCCGCCGATACCATGACCTTTGGCGAATTGACCATCGACACTGCCAGCCATACCGTGCGGGTATCCGGCGAGGAAGTCGCCCTGACCCCCAAGGAGTTTGATCTGCTGGTATTTCTGGCCTCCAACAAGGGCATTGCCCTGAGCCGGGAAAAGATCCTGCAGAAGGTGTGGAACTACGACTACTTCGGCGAGGACCGCACCGTGGACACCCATGTGAAGATGCTGCGCGGCCATCTGGGCAAATGCCGCAGCTACATTGCTACGGTATGGGGCATCGGCTATAAGTTCGACCCCGATGCCGCCCGTTGACTGAAGGAGCGTGCGGAGCATGCGGCAAACCACCAAAGCACGGCATACCCTTGGCATCCGCGGACAGCTGATGTGGTTTTTGTGCTTCATCTGCCTGTTTCTGCTGGGGTTGTTCTGGCTGCTGTCCACCCAGCTGCTGGAGCCTTTGTACACCAAACACATCGAGACCCAGCTTACCAATCAGGCCGACAGCATCGTGGAGCGGCTGGACGATGCCATTGCCGAGGGCAAGGTGCTGTCCAGCTGGTCTTTTGGGCAGCTTGCGGTCAACAGTGATTTTTTTGATAAGCTCACGCTGGAACTGTACACCAAAGGTTCTTTGAACAGTTTCTGCGTGGATATCTCGGACACCACCCTGCACACCATTTATAAGATCGAGAACCAGTCCTTCTGCAACCTGCACGGCACCTATCTTTCAGACTCTGCCAACAACGATAAGATCATTGCCACTGCCCTTGCCATGCGCCGCAAGTGCCGCAGTGTGGGCAGCTTTGTGCAGACGCTCAACCCGCCCCGACTCTCCGGCTCGGCGCAGCTATTGGTAGGGCGCATTACCGCCGACGGCAGCTATACCGTGCTGGTGACCACCAGCCTTGTGCACGTTACCGAGGCCGGCAAGGTGCTCAGCACCCTGCTGCCGCTGGCGGCGGCGCTGATCTTCGGCTTTGCCATGTCGGCGGCGTGGCTGTTCAGCGAGTGGTTCACAAAGCCGCTGCGCCAGCTTTCCAGCGCCGCGCGGCAGATGGCGCTGGGCAACTACGCCGTGCAGGTGGACAACCGCCGCAACGACGAGCTGGGCGACCTTGCCCGGGACTTTAACCACATGGCCGAGGAGGTGCAGCACGCGGTGCAGATGCAGCGCGACCTGCTGGCCAACGTCTCCCACGACCTGCGCACCCCGCTGACCCTCATCAAGGGCTATGCCGAGACGGTGCGCGACCTGACCGGCGACGATAAAGCCCACCGCGACGAGCAGATGAACATCATCGTGGACGAGACCGACCGCCTGACCGCGCTGGTCTCCAGCGTGATGGAGCTGAGCAAGGTGACCAGCGGCACCTATAAGTGTGAGCGGGTGCACTTTGACATGGGGCAGCTGTGCGACGAGGTGAGCGAGCGCTACGACGCCATCTGCGCCCAGAACGGCTGGCAGCTGCAGCTGGAACTGCCGGAGGAGGAACTGCCGGTCTACGCCGACCCGGACATGATGCAGCGCGCGCTGCACAATTTGCTGGGCAACGCCATGCACCACATCGGCCAGGACGGCATTTTTATCCTGCGCGCCTTCCGCTGCTCTGAGGGCGTGCGGGTAGAGGTGGAGGATCATGGCCCGGGCATTGCCGCCGCCGACCTGCCCTATATCTTTGACCGGTACTACCGCTCCCGCTCGGACGCGGGCAAGCAGGGCACCGGTCTGGGGCTTTCCATCACCAAAGCCATCTTCCAGCAGCACAGCTTCCGCTTTGGCGTACAAAGCACCGTAGGCAAGGGCACCACCTTCTGGTTCGTCATGAGTGACCTGCCCTATGTGGACGACTTTGAGGGCAAGTGAACGCCCCCTGTAACACAGAAAAAGCACCGGCAGTTTTCCAACTCTTCCAATCGGGAAACTGCCGGTGCTTTATTATGTTCCGCTCTCTGCTGTATGGTAGATGCCAAAGGTGTTGTCCGGGGCGGGCATCTCCACCCGGGAGGCGCGGTCGTTCACCGCCCACATCATAGCGCCCATGGCGCCCAGCACCACCAGAATGATGAGCCATTTCACTGCATTGGGTAATTTTTTCATTCCGTTATCCTTTCCGTAGTCTCCATGCGGCACTTCTGCCGGGCAGCGCGCAGCAGCGCAGCGGCTTCAGCAGCTGAAAGCGCCTGCACCCACCCGGGGCGCTCCCCTGCGCCTGCGCCGGTGCTGCCTGCCTCAGCAAAGCCGGCCAGCGCCGTGTCGGTGCGGTCGTTCCAGCCGGCAAAACCCTCCGGCGCAATGTGCGCCCCAAGGCGGCAGTCCAGCACCGCCGTCTTGCCGGTAGGACGCCACGGTCTGCCCAGATACACGCTGCCCGCCGGGCAGTCCGAGACAAAATCGCAGTCCCAGAACACAAAGCCCAGCCCCTGTGCCGCACCGGAGGGTGCGGTGACCCAGCTGTGCGCAAGGCCGTTGTCCACCGTGCGCAGGGTGCAGTGCTCAAACAGGGCGTCTGCCCCGCCAAAGATAAAATCAATGTCTCCGGCAATTTCGCAGGCGTGGTAATACTGCGCGCTTGCCCGGCGGGGTGCCAGCCCGCGCGGGCCCAGAAAACCGTCCTTCTCCCGCTCTTTCTCCGGCAGAGGGGCGCAGAACAAAGTATCCTGATTGCCCAGCAGCCGCACGCGGTCAAACGCCGCCCGGGCGCTGTCCACATAGGCTGCGACCGCCTGCCCGGCCTTTGCGCCGGGGCCTGCGTCGTTCTCGATGGTCATATCCTCCACCCGCAGCTTTTCGCCGCTGAAAAAGGCGGTATAGCTGCGGAAGGTGTGGGTGGGACGCCCGTCCGGGTGCGGCAGCTTGCCGCCATCGTTCCATACCAGCCGGGTGGCATCCATGCCCGCGCCCGCAAGGGTGATATCCTTTTTCTCACAAACCAGCTTTTCCCGGTAAATGCCCGGCGCGATGCGGATGACCGCAGGGCAGTCGTAGGGCACCGCCAGCACCGCCTCGGAAATGGTGGTAAACTGTCCGCTGCCGTCGGGTGCAACATTGATGGTAAGCATAAGCCGCCTCCTGCGCCCGGCACTGCCGGGCAAAAAAATATGCTTCCAGTATACCCCTCCTTCCCGCAAATTGCAACGGAAGCCTTTCGTTATGCCACAAACTTTCCCGCCAGCACAAAAGCCTTCACCCCTTGGGGACAGATTTTCCCCGACCGGGGGAAGCCTTTAAGCGGAGAATTGCTCATGATATGCAACGCCTGTTATCCGCTCTTTTCCAGCCGGAGCACGGCGGCGGTGATATCATCCGGGCGGCCGGTCTTTTGCGCGCGGATGCGGGCGGTCTGTACCAGCGTCTCCGCCAGCTTTTCCGGTGCGTCTCCTGCCGCCGCCGAAAGCTCCACCTGTTTTGCCACCCAGCCCGCGCCATCCACCAGTAAGCCGTCCGATACCAGCACTGCGTAATCCCCGGCGGTCAGGTGCACCACCCGGCTCTGTCCGTTCACCCCGCCCAGCACCCCCATGGGCAAAGTGGCTTCGCCCACAGCCCGCACCCGCCCGCCGTGCACCAGAAACCCCGGGGCGGCCCCGGCCTTGAACAGCCGGGCCGTGCCGGTGTAGAGGTCCACGCTGATGAGGTCCAGCGTTGCGCCGCTCTCCTCCTCGCTTTTCAGCGCCAGCGCCACGTTCACCAGCCGCGCCGCCAGCTCGGCGGTAAAGCCCGCCTTGAGCAGCCGGGCGGTCAGCTCTGCCGCCAGATTGCCATCCACCGCCGCCGGGCGTCCGGTGCCCATACCGTCACATAAAATCATCTGCGCCGCCGTAGGGCTGCAAAATTGCTGCACTGCATCGCCGGAAACCTCGCCCCGGGCGGCAGCGCTTGCCGCACCGAACACCGCCCGCAGCGCCGGTCTTTCGCTGAACAGCAGGGTGGTCATGCCCTTGCAGGAGAGCACCTGCGGCACCTCCAGCGTGCGGCGGCAGATATGCCCCACCTCCCCCGCCAGCGCTGCCAGCTCCTGCGGGGGTGAACCGGGTGCGCGGCAGGGTGACGGCGGCATGGGTGCGGCCAAGGTCGTCCAGCGTGACGGCGCACTCCTGCGGCGGCGCACCCAGCCCGGTGAAGAACTCCGCCACCCGGCTGGATTTATAGGGCTCCGGGTCGCCGGGGCGTCCCAGCTGCTCGCTGAGCACCCCAAGTGCTTCGGCTACGGCGCTGTACTGCTCGGTCAGGGCGGTGCGCATGGCTTCGGAATGGATGCGCGCTTCCTTGCGGCTGCGGTACAGCGCAAAGCTGCGCCCCGCCGCCGCGCACAGCGCCGCCGGATGGATGCAGCGGGACAATTCCCCGGGCAACTGCGCGGTCTCCACGCTGCCATTCTGTTCCAGCAGCGGACGCAGCGCTTCCATGCCCGCCATGGTGGCAGTATATTCCTGCTTCCAGCAGGTCTCCCGCCGCCCGCAGTTAAAACAAAGAGTATCATGTACATTGTCTATGACCCAGCGGAAACCCTCCCGCCGCCGGGGCAGCCCCTCGTAGACCGCGTTCACCGTCTCCGCCAATGAGGAAAGGCTCTGTGCCACGGCTTCCAGCCGGGTGGAGGCCGCCGCACTGCGGGCGGGCGCGGGAGCGTTTTCCCCGCTCTGCGGGGTGTCTGCTGCCGGGGCAAGCCAGCCGCCGGGCAGCAGACAGACCACCGCCATACCGCCGCAGGCGCTGAACAGCAGCCCAAAGGCGTTTCCGGGCGGCTGCACGCAGAGCACCCCGGATACGCAGCCGCCCGCGTAGGCGGCAAGGGTCTCCACCCGCCGTCCGGGTGCCAGCACCGCCGCCGCTGCCGTGGCACAGCCAAGCCCCGCTGCCGCCGGGGCAAGGGCGGGGTCTGCGGCGCAAAGAGCTGCCCCCACCGCGCTGCCGCTCAGGGCGGCAAACTTCTGTGCCCGGCAGCACAGCGCCAGCTCTGCGGCGGCACACGCCAGCACCCCGGGCGAAAACCACCCCCACCGCACACTGCCCAGCGCCGCCGCCACAGCTGCGCCCACCAGCAGCGTGCCCATGCCCGGGCGCTCCGGGGCAAATCTACGCAGCCCAAAGCCGATGCCCGCCGCAAGCAGGGCGTCTGCCGCACTGTACAATAAAAGGTCTGCCCCGCCGCTGCTGCCCAGCGCAAAGCACAGCGCCATGCCGGTCAATGTGCCGCAGCCCGCCAGCGCGGCGGGTACAAACTTTTGCGGCAGCAGCCAGCGGGCTGCCACGGCAGCGCCCAGCGCACACAGCTGACACAGGCTGCGCAGCGAGAGCGCACCCAGCCCGTGGAGCAGCAGCCCCAGCGCCGCCCCTGCCGCGCAGGGCGCAAAACAATCCTCTGCCAGCCCAAGGGTCAGCCCCAGCCCAAAGGGCATCAGCGCCCCGTACAGCACTGCCCAGCCGCCTGCAAAGCCGATGCCCACCGCTGCCAGCCGCCGCGCCGCCGGGCGCAGCATCGCCCGTGCCGCTAAGGGCGAAGGCTGCAAGCACCGCCCGTCCGAAGATAAAACACCCATCCGCTCTGTCATAAAAATCCCGCTTTCCGGCGGGGATTTTTGTTCTGTTCCCCGCACTGTCTGCATATACTGTAACGCGGGGCAGCGGCGCTTTTTGGCGCGGTGCATAGAACCGCCCCAAACCCGCCCAAAGACGCAAAAAAGCCCTGCGGCCGTCATTTTGCCGCAGGGCTTTGGGGGTATTTTCAACTGTTCAGCAGAAATAGCGGATCTCGCCAAAAAAGGCTGTCCATTTTTCGATCACTTCCCCGCTGCGCGCTTCAATAACTGCCATAATGTTGCGCAGCACCCGGGGCGGGATCTGAGAGTTATTATTGCACAGGTAGCAGCCACCCGCCTTGGTGATCCAGATCTTGGTGGCGTTGCTGTTGGGTGCGCCCTGCGCAACGTGCACATGGATCGGCTCCAGCGGTTCGTTCTCATTGGCCCAGAAATAGACCCAGTAGGAACCAACCTTAAAAACCTGCGGCATTTTCCACGCCTCCTTCTTGGGAGAACTGCAAGATCAGATGCGCGGTGGACTCCACGATCTTCTGATACCGCGCGATCTCCTCCGGCGTGAAGCCGTGTACCTCCTGCCAGTCATAGCCCGGCAGCCAGCACACTGCTGAGTGGAAACAATCTTCTGCATCCGGTTTTTCAAGGTACACCTTTACCCGGCCATCGGGCTTCATCTCGGAATGCACGATCTCGGTATCGTCGTCCAATGTCATAAACGGGTACATCATAGGTTCCACCTCCCAGATCACTGTACTTATATTACTCAACCGTTCAGCTTTGCAATGGCATCCTGCACGCGCTGCAGGGTCTTTTCGCGGCCCATCATGCAGGCAAGGTCGGTGCCGCCGCCGGGGGTGCGCTGCTTGCCGGAAAGGGCAATGCCCAGCGGGTAGAGCAGCCAGCCGTTCTTTTTGCCCAGTTCTTCGGCCTTGGCCTTGCAGGCATCGAACACGGCATCGCGATTTGCAAAATCCAGTGTCTCGTCGCTCAGCACCGGCAGCAGGGCTTCCAGTGCTTCCTTGGCCGTCTCCGGGGTGGTCTTCTGCTTTTTGTTGGCGTACAGGCTCACGTCATACTCGGGCATGGCGTCGAAGAAATCCAGCTGCTCGGGGATCTCGCCCAGCACCTCGCACCGGGGCTGCAGGTTTGCGCACAGCAGCTTTTTGTCGATGGGGCTGTGCACGGCGCTGTCGATCCACGGCTCGGCCTTCTTCTGGAATTCCTCGGGGCTCAGGCGGCGGATATACTCCGCGTTGATGGCGCGCAGCTTGAGGGGGTCGAAGATGGCGGGAGACTTGGAGATGCCCTCCGGGGACCAGATCTTGACCAGCTCCGGCAGGGAGAAGATCTCCTGCTCGGCGTACTCGCCGCGGGGGCTCCAGCCCAGCAGGCAGATATAGTTCAGCACAGCCTCGGTCAGGTAGCCCTTGGCCACCAGATCCTGATAGCTGGCATCGCCGTTGCGCTTGGACAGCTTGTTCTGGGCGTCCTTCATCACCGGCGGGCAGTGGATGTAGGTGGGGATGTCCCAGCCGAAGGCCTGATACAGCAGGTTGTACTTGGGGGTGGAGGACAGGTACTCGCTGCCGCGGATGACGTGGGTAATGCCCATCAGGTGGTCGTCCACCACGTTGGCGAAGTTGTAGGTGGGCATGCCGTCGGTCTTGATGAGGATCTGGTCGTCCAGCTCGCTGTTGTTCACTTCGATGTGGCCGTACACCACATCGTCAAAGCCGGTCACGCCCTCGCGGGGGATCTTCTGGCGGATGACGTAAGGCTCGCCTGCGGCAAGGCGCTTTTCCACTTCCTCCTTGGGCAGCTCGCGGCAGCAGCCGTCGTAGTGGGTCATCTCACCGGCAGCGCGCTGCTCGGCGTGCAGAGCCTCCAGCCGCTCCTCGGTGCAGAAGCAGTAATAGGCTTTGCCCTCTGCCACCAGCTGCTCGGCATACTGCTTGAACATGCCCATGCGCTCGCTCTGCACATAGGGGCCAACGGGGCCGCCGATATCCGGGCCCTCGTCCCACAGAAGGCCGGTCTCCCGCAGGGTGTTGTAGATGACATCCACAGCGCCCTCCACATAGCGGCCCTGATCGGTATCCTCGATGCGCAGGATGAAGGTGCCATCCTCGTGCTTTGCCATCAGGTAGGTGTACAGGGCAGTACGCAGGTTGCCAACGTGCATATAACCCGTGGGCGAGGGTGCAAAACGGGTGCGGACTTTATTGCTCGGCATAGAAAAACGCTCCTTTATTCTCATGCAAAAAATTTGCGGATAGCTATGTTTTATTGTACTTATTCTGCGCAGTTTTGTCAATGCGGGATAATACCATGCACCCATGCAAAAAGGGGCTGCTGCATCAAACGATGTGCAGCAGCCCTTTTGCGTAATATTATTCTCCGTCCTTCGGGTCATCCAGATGCTCGCGCCGTTTGCGTGTCAATGCGGCGCACAGTTGCAGCAATGCAAAGCACAGGATGCCGGTAAAAACACCGGCAAAAACAGCACCGACCCAGTATCCATAGGAAAAACCGCAGATCAGCGTAACCGCCACCGCAGCCACCAGAGAATACACGGCATTGGCCGGGGCCTTATCCGAAAGGTGGCGATCCCACAGACCATTGCGCAGACACGCGACAACCATATAGATACAGCCGATCATGAATACGACCCACTCTCCGGCAGCCTTGTCCGCAGCCCCGAACATCATCTGCACGATCCACGCCGCCAGAAGGCTGCCCCACAGCAGCCAGAAGCCATGGCTTTCAATTTTGCGCATGGTCTGCTCCTGCATCTCGTCCAACTGGTTTTTCTTGCTGTATAGTGAAAATTTCATAGTTCATTCCTCCCAGAACAGTTCATCCAGTGTCTTATCCAGAATTTTACAGATACTGCGGCAAAGGTTGATGGTGGGGTTGTACTCTCCTTTTTCAATGGCGTTGATAGTCTGGCGCGAAACGCCTGCCGCTTCGGCAAGCGCGCCTTGCGTCATATCCTTTTCCGCACGGGCGGCCTTTAATTTCAGGTTCTTCGGCATTGATACGCTCCTTTCCTGCCGGGTCGGCATTTGTTTTATCCTCTGGACATATAGTAGCATTTACTATTCTAAATGTCAAGTATATATTACAAAAAGTTTTTATGAGCAGACAAAAAGCACCCCAGCTGTTTTCAGCCGGGGTGCTTTGCGGTTATGATTATTTCAGCACGACTTCGCCGTTTTCATCGGCATCCACCACAAGGGTGCCGCCGGATGCCAGCGTGCCGTCGATCAGGCGCTCGGCGGCGGGGTCCTCCACCGCCTTGCGGATGGTGCGGCGCAAATCGCGTGCGCCGAAGCGCCCGCCCTGACTCTTTTGCACCAGTGCCTTGAGCGCTGCCGGGGTGTAGCTGTATGCGATGCCCTTGGCTTCCATGCCGGGCTTGTACTCGTCCAGCATCAGGGCGGCGATGCCCTGCAAGGTCTCCTCGGTCAGGGGCTTGAAGGCGATGACTTCGTCCACGCGGCCAAGGAACTCCGGGCGCAGGAACTGCGCCAGTGCCTTGCGGGTCTTTTCCTCGCTGCGCTGGGCGTCGCTCTTGTTAAAGCCAAGGCTGCCCGCGCTCTGGTCGCTGCTGCCCGCGTTGGAGGTCATGCAGATGACCGTGTTGGAAAAATCCACCGTGCGTCCCTGCGCATCGTTGATCTTGCCCTCGTCCAGAATTTGCAGCAGAATGTTCATCACGTCCGGGTGTGCCTTTTCAATCTCGTCGAACAGCACCACGCTGTACGGGCGGCGGCGCACCTTCTCGGTGAGCTGACCGGCTTCCTCGTAGCCCACATAGCCCGGAGGAGAGCCAATCATACGGGACACCGCGTATTTTTCCATGTACTCGCTCATGTCCAGACGGATGAGCGGGTCGGGGCCGTCGAACAGCTGTTCTGCCAGCTGCTTGACCAGCTCGGTCTTGCCCACGCCGGTGGGGCCCACAAAGATGAAGCTTGCGGGACGGCGGCGGCCGGAAAGGTCGGCGCGGCTGCGCTTGATGGCCTGCGCCACCAGATGCACGGCTTCGTCCTGACCGATGACCTTCTGCTTCAAAGCGGCTTCCAGCCCTGCCAGCTTGACGAACTCGGTCTCGCGAATCTTTACCGCCGGGATGCCCGTCCACAGCTCGATGACCTTTGCCACATCGTCCATGGTCACTTGGATTTCGCTGGCAGCGGCCTGCTTGGCGGGCAGCTCGGATTCCAGCTTGGCGATGCGGGTCTTGCGCTCGGCTACCCGCTCGTAGTCGATGGCTTCGTTCACATCCGCGCTTTCCATCTCGGCTTCTTCCTGCTTCAGGGCGTCCAGCTCCTTCTGCATTCCCAGATACTCGGAGATGACCGGGTGCGCCAGATTGCAGCAGGCGCAGGCTTCGTCCAGCAGGTCGATGGCCTTATCCGGCAGAAAACGGTCGGTGATGTAGCGCTCGCTCAGGGTGACCACCGCCGAAAGCACCTCGGCGGGCACCTGCACATGATGGTACTGCTCGTAGTAGCGCTTGATGCCGTTCATCACGGCAAGGGTGTCGGCTACGCTGGGCTCTTCCACCCGCACAGGCTGGAAACGGCGTTCCAACGCCTGATCTTTTTCAATGTACTTGCGGTACTCGGTAAAGGTGGTAGCGCCGATGACCTGAATTTCTCCGCGGGAGAGGGCGGGCTTTAAGATATTGCCCGCGTTCATGGCGCCCTCGCTCTCACCGGCAGAGGTGATGGTGTGGATCTCGTCAATGAACAGGATGACGTTGCCCGCGGCCTTTACCTCGCTCAGCAGACCTTGACCCGCTGCTCGAACTGACCGCGGAACTGGGTGCCCGCCACAAGACTGGTGAGGTCCAGCAGAAAAATTTCCTTATCCCGCAGGCCGATGGGCACCTGTCCCTTAGCAATGCGCTCGGCAATGCCCTCGGCGATGGCGGTCTTGCCCACACCGGCTTCACCGATCAGGCAGGGGTTATTCTTCTGGCGGCGGCTCAAGATCTGGATGGTGCGGTAGATCTCGCGGTCGCGGCCGATGATATCATCCAGCTTGCCCTCCCGCGCCTTGCGGGTCAGGTTTTCGCAGTAGGTATCCAAAAACTTGCGCTTGGGCGGCTTTTTGCCGTTTTTGCGGTCGGCCTTTTTGTCGCCGTCCTGCTTCTCCGTGCCGGTAAAGCCCAGCGGGAAGGTGGCATTGCTGCCGGGCACAAGATCCTCGTCCATGTTCTCCGCATCGGCATCCTCGCCGCTGCCGGACATATTCATCAGCATGGAAAGAGGGTTGGAGTCGCCCAGCTCCTCCATCATGCTCTCCATGCGGTTTTCCATGTTATCCAGATCCTGCTCCGACATCCCGAATTGTTTCATCAGATCGTCCACGGGCTTGATGTGCAGTTCCCGGGCACAGTGCAGACAGTACCCTTCCTGCTTCATCTGACCATTCTCCATCCGCTGGATAAAGATGATCGCCGGACGCTTCTGGCATCGAATACAGACCATAGTTCCTCCTTGTCGCCCCTGTTACAAAAAGGGGTTGAACACATTAAACGCTTTATAGTAAAGACTGCTGTGCATCACAGTGTCGTTGAGCACATTTAAGTTGCCGCCGGTGATGACCACAAGCCCCCACACCACGCACAGCACGAGGTATAGGTCCAGCAGAGCGGTCATGCCGCCGGTCAGCCAGCCCAGACCCCGGTTGACGGTGCCGATGACCGGCAGCTTATTCACCAGCCCCAGCACGGTGACCAGCATACTGACCAGCAGCCGCAGCACCGCGTAGAACACAAAGAACAGCACCAGCATGATCACCGGGGGTGAGCAGCGGCTGCAATACTTTTTCCACGATGGTATCGGCCAGCACCACGGCGTTATCTGCCAGCACAGCGTTGATGCTGCGCTCGCAGGCCGCCACGATGGAAGCGCGGAAGCTTTCGGGCAGAAAGCCCGCGTACTGCTGCGCAATGCCGGAAAGGTTCACCACGCCGTCCTCCGAAAGGTGGGCGGCGATTTGGGTACGGAAGCCCCCGGCCAGCAGATTTTCAAACACCCAGCCCGCACAGGCGGCAGAAAGCTGCCGTGCGCCCAGCAGGCTGATGAGGTTGCCGGACAGCTGCACGATGGACGCCAGAAAACCCTTGCGGGCGTAGCGCACCATCAGCACCAGCCAGACCACCGTACATAGGATATCAAAAAGAAATGACGGATTCTTGAACATACCTTGTTTTCCCTGTTATAAAGATCACTTTCCCCGCAAAAATACTGGTTTTTCCCTCGTTCACCGGGCGCTGGAAGCCGTTTGCTCCGGCGGAGCGATCTGCTGCACCGTGTTGCCGCACAGCACCAGCAGCTGCTTGCCCGCGATGAGTGCCTGCGGACGGACGGAAAGTTCCTGTCCCCACTGATACACCCCATCTGCGGCAAAACATTCCACACCACTGTCGGTAAGTAGATAAAAATTTTTGACCCCGGCGCAGGATCTGGTTTGCCGCAGGCACGTTGCCGCTGTACTGCACGTTCAGATCTTTATCCAGCAGCACGGCGGTGCACACCTGCCCGTTTTCCAGCAGCAGAGCGGCGTTTGCGCCATCCTGCGAAGCGCTGACAAGGCTGCCGCCACCAAGGTCAAAGCGCCCCCGCTCGCCGCCGTCCGCACCGTACACCACGGCACAGTTCTCATACACAGCCAGCACGGTGTCGTTGTTCAGCCAGCCCAGCCACTGGGGCACGCTGTCCCCGCTGCTCAGCTGCACCGGGTCGCCCTGCGCAAGGTTGAGCACAAAGAGGTTTGCCTGTAACTGTCCGGCACTGGAGGTGACCGCCGCCACCGCCAGACGGCGGCTGTCGGCGGCAAAGGCCATCCGCACCGGGGTGCCCTGCGCGCCGGTCATGTCCCAGTGCAGCTGCTCGCTCATGGTGGAGGTGTACACGGTCAGCCGGGCGGTGCTGTCGGCAGAATCGGTGGCCACTGCCAGCGTGCCGGTGTCCGACATGGCGCACAGATAGATGCTGTTTTCCAGCGTTTTACTGTACAGGTTCTGGGTGCGGCTTTCCACCCGCAGCTCGTTGCCAGAGCGGTTGTACAGCACAAAGCGGGTCTTGCCCGCAGCCAGCGCCGGGCGGGCGTAACCGCTCTGGATGCTGGCAAGGCGGGTACCGCCCAAGCTGTACACCGCGCAGGCATCCTCGTCCATGGCCACAAAGCTGCCGGACATGGGCTGCACGGCCGTCAGCTCGCCAAGGCCGGTCTGCTGCGGCCAGCCCACCGCCGGGGAAAGAGCGATGTGCACCGTATCCACCAGATCCTTTACCCGGGCGATGGATGCCCCCACCGCGCCGGTGGCAAACAGAGTGACCAGTATCAGCGCCGCCAGAATGATGACAGTACGGCGCAGACGGCGGCGGCGCACCCGCTGACGCGCTGCCTCCAGATATTCCACCCGTCCGGCAGAAAGCGGTTCTCCGTCCGGGCTGCTGCCGCCGCGATGAAGCTTTTTCATAGTTGCTCTTCCTTCCTTTCCGGGTATTCCACACGCTTCAGGAACAAGCCCTTTGCGGGCAGAGTAGGGCCTGCCCGGCTGCGGTCCCGGCTTGCCAGAATGGCGGGGATGTCGGCAGCGCGCAGCCGCCCCGCGCCCACCTCGCACAAAGTACCCGCCAGAATGCGCACCATATTGTACAGGTAGCCGTCGGCGGTCACTTCAATGTCCACCTCGTCCCCGCGCCGGGTAACGTGGCAGTCCGTGATGGTGCGCACGGTGTCCCCGTGGGCGGCAGCAGAACTGCCCGCCGCGCACAGGGCCAGAAAATCGTGGGTGCCCACGAACTGCTGCGCCGCCGCCTGCATGGCGGATTCGTCCAGCCGCCGGGGCACGCGGGTGTAGTAGGCGGCATCAAAGGGCGAGTCGATGGGGTGGTTATGGATGCGGTACAGGTAGGTCTTGGTATGGGCGGCGTACCGGGCGTGGAAATCCTCCGGCACAGTCTGCACTGCAAGCACCCGGATATCCGGCGGCAGATGCTGGTTGAGCGCCAGCGGCAGCTTTTGGGGCGGGATGCGGGTGTCGGCGTGAAAATTCAGCCGAAAGCCCAGCGCGTGCACCCCGGCATCGGTGCGGCTGCAGCCCTTGATATCGGGGCGGGAGCCCAGCACCGCTTCCAGCGCATCCTGAAAGGTGGCCGCCACACTGCGCCCGTTGGGCTGCACCTGAAAGCCGCAGTAATTTGTGCCGTCGTAGGCAAGGGTAAGTAAAAAGTTCATAGTTCTGATTTAAAATGGCCTCCGCTTCGCTGTGGCCATATTCAGCGGAAAATCGTTTTTTATTTCGTGTCTGTCGCGGTCTGCGGACCGCGACAGACACACTTTCACCGGAGGGGCCGCAGCGGGAAGCGGCATTTTCTCTCATCAGAAAAGTTCCGTACCAAAAGCTCCCCCTTTCGGGGGAGCTGGCAATGCCGCAAGGCATTGCCTGAGAGGGTTCTCCTCTTTAATAATTCGGGAACACCAGCCGGGAGGCAAGGATGACGGCAAAGCAGGCGATGCAGACCGCAAGGTCGATGTAGTCCTGCTTTTCGCAGCGCAGCACCTTCAGGCGGGTGCGGCCTGTGCCGCCGCGGTAGCAGCGGCACTCCATGGCCATAGCCAGCTCGTCCGCGCGGCGGAAGGCCGAGATGAACAGCGGGATGAGCACCGGCACCAGCGCCTTGACCCGGTCGGTCATCTTGCCGGTGTCCAGCTGCGCGCCGCGCGCTTTTTGCGCGTTCATGATCTTATCCGTCTCCTCGATGAGGGTGGGGATAAAGCGCAGGGCAATGCTCATCATCATCGCCAGCTCGTGCACCGGGAAGTGCAGCTTGCCCAAGGGCTTGAGCAGCTGCTCAATGGCATCGGTCAGCACGATGGGGCTGGTGGTGTAGGTAAGCAGGCTGGTGCCCGCGATGAGCGCCATCACGCGCACCGCCATCAGCACTGCATAGCGCACGCCCTCGGCGTAGATGTTCAAAAACCAGAAATGCACCAGCGGGTCGCCCTCGCCGGAGACAAAGAAGAGGTTCAGCACCGCCGTGAACAGCACGATGGGCAGAATGGGCTTCAGGCTTTTGCCGATCATCTTGACCGGAATTTTTGCCATCTTGTACATGACCCCCAAAAAGAGGATGGACAAAGTAAGCCCCAAGGGGTTGGAGGCTGCAAACAGCAGCACGATATAGGCGACCGTCAGCACAAGCTTCAGTCTGGGGTCGAACCGGTGCACCAGACTGTTGCCCGGGAAGTGCTGACCGATGGTGATATCTCGCAGCATCAGACAGCACCCCCTTTCCGGGCAGCGCTGCGGGGCAGCACAAGACTTTCCCCGGCATCGCGGCGGCGCTTGGCTTCCAGCAGGGTCTTGACCGCGTAAGGAATGGTGTACACGTCCGCCGGGACGTCCACCCCCATCTCCCGCAGCTTGAGGAAAATTTTAGTCACCTGCGGCACCGACAGCCCCAGCTCCAGCAGCTCCGGAGCGCGGGCAAAGACCTTTTCCACCGTGTCGTACATGGCAATTTTCTTGTTGCTCATCACCAGCACGCGGTTGGCATACTTGGCAATATCCTCCATGCTGTGGGACACCAGCAGCACGGTGGTGCCGGTCTTTTTGTGGTATTCCTTCACCTCGGAAAGGATATCGTCCCGTCCCTCCGGGTCAAGACCGGCGGCGGGCTCGTCCAGCACAAGGATGCGGGGCTTCATGGCCATGACGCCGGCCACCGCCACCCGGCGCTTCTGACCGCCGGACAGTTCAAAGGGGCTGCGCTCCAAAAGCGCCGGGTCCAAGCCCACAAAGTCTGCGGCTTCGTGGACGCGGCGGTCTACCTCGGCTTCGTCCAAGCCCATGTTCTTGGGGCCAAAGGCGATGTCTTTGTAGCAGGTCTCCTCAAACAGCTGGTATTCCGGGTACTGGAACACAAGCCCGGTGAGGAAACGGAAATCCCGGATCTTTTCCGGGTCTGCCCACAAATCGCGGCCGTCAATGTAAATTTTGCCGCTGGTGGGCTTATTCAGGCCGTTCATGTGGGTGATGAGGGTGCTTTTGCCGGAGCCGGTCGCCCCGATGATGCCCACAAAATCGCCCTCTTCTACGGTAAAGCTCACGTCATCCAGCGCGGTCACTGCGGTGGGCAGGCCGGGGTTATAGACGTAGCTCAGATGTTCTACCTTAATGATATCTGCCATTTCGTCCGCCCCCCTTACTGCAGCAGCTCATATAGCGCCTGTGCGCAGGCACCGGTGTCGATGATGCCCTCCGGCATCGGGATGCCGGCCTTCACCAGCTCGTCCCGCAGCTCGGCAGCCTGCGGCACGTCCAGATGCAGACTACGCACCTTTTCGGTCTGGCTGAACACCTCTTTCGGGGTGCCCTCCATCACCACATGACCCTTGCTCATCACCAGCACACGGTCAGCCTGTGCGGCTTCTTCCATATAGTGGGTGATAGACACCACCGTGATGCCCATGTTCCTGTTCAGGTAGTGGATGGTCTGCATCACCTGCTCGCGGCCGCGCGGATCCAGCATGGCGGTGGCTTCGTCCAGGATCAGGCAGTCCGGGCGCATGGCAACCACACCGGCAATCGCCACCCGCTGCTTCTGACCGCCGGAAAGGTTGTGGGGTGCGCGCTCGCGGTATTCGTAGATGCCGGCCATCTTCATGGAGTCGTCCACCCGGCGGCGCATCTCGTCCTGCGGCACGCCGAGGTTTTCCAGCGCAAAGGCCACGTCCTCTTCCACCACGGTGGCAACGATCTGGTTGTCCGGGTTCTGGAACACCATGCCCACGGTCTGGCGGATATCGTAGAGTTTCTCTTCGTCTGCGGTGTCCATGCCCTCCACATACACCTTGCCGCTCTCGGGCAGCAGAATGGCGTTGAAGTGCTTCGCCAGCGTGGATTTTCCGCAGCCGTTTGCACCCAGCACCGCCACGAACTCCCCGCGCTTTACCTGCGCAGATACGCCGTCCAGCGCATAGACCGGCTGCTCGGCATCGTAGCGGAACTTCAAATTTTCAGCAGTTAAAATCGTATCACTCATGCTTTGTTTCTCTTTCTGGTGGTGCGCCCCTCCGAAAGGGGCTGTACCCCATTCTATTGAAATTGCTTGCTTATTTTTAACGTCCTTGCCCTCTCAGTCAAATCTTTACAGATTTGCCAGCTCCCCCAAAGGGGGAGCCTCTGGCGAAGAGGATAAGTTTTCGGTTTTGCCAAAGGCTCCCTCCCCGAGGGAGCTGGCACGGCGACAGCCGTGACTGAGGGAGTTCTTTCCTTATTCTTCCCAAATGGCGGTGGCGCCGCAGGGCACCACGCCGCCGGTGGCGGACACCGGCAGGCCGATCTCGTCGCAGCTGGTTTTGCCGCCAAAGCGGGGCACCAGCGTGGTCTTGAGCATATACTCCATGACCGCCGGGGACAGGCCGGTGGTGTAGCTGTTGACCGCAAAGAACAGCGGGGTATCGCTGAGCACCTCTTCGCACTGGCTGATGAGGTCGTAGATGCAGTCCTCCAGCTTCCAGATCTCGCCGCCGGGGCCGCGCCCGTAGCTGGGCGGGTCCATGATGATGCCGTCGTAGGTGTTGCCGCGGCGCTTTTCCCGCGCCACGAACTTGGCGCAGTCGTCCACTAGCCAGCGGATGGGCTTATCGGTCAGGCCGCTTGCCACGGCGTTGTCCTTGCCCCATGCCACGATGCCCTTGGAGGCGTCCACATGGCAGACGGTAGCACCGGCAGCGGCGCAAGCCAGCGTAGCGCCGCCGGTGTAGCCGAAGAGGTTCAGCACCTTCACCGGGCGGTTCGCGGCGCGGATCTTCTGCTGGTACCAAGCCCAGTTGACCGCCTGTTCCGGGAACACGCCGGTGTGCTTGAAGCCGGTGGGGCTGACGATGAGGGTCAGCTTATCCTCCCCCTCGCCGCAGCTGATCTTCCACTTTTCCGGCAGACGGCGGCGGTACTCCCACTCGCCGCCGCCCTGATTGGAGCGGTGGTAAACGGCGTCCGCCTTGGCCCAGAGGGGGCTCTGCTGCGGCGTCTTCCACACCACCTGCGGGTCAGGCCGGATGAGCAGGGTCTCTCCCCAGCGTTCCAGCCGGTTGCCGTCGGTGGCATCCAGCAGTTCGTAGTCTTTCCAAGTATCTGCAGGGCGCATAGCGTCCTCCTTCCGTTTACTGCTTCAAATAATCCTTTATATAAAAGTCAGAACAGGCTCTGCTGGCCGTTTTCCTCGGCGCTGCCGGTCTCCGGGGCTTTCATGCCCAGATGCTCATAGGCAAGGCGGGTGGCGCAGCGTCCGCGCGGGGTGCGGGTCAAAAAGCCCATCTGCATCAGATACGGCTCGCACAGATCTTCCAGCGTGACCGCCTCCTCGCCCAGCGCGGCGGCCAGCGTTTCCAGACCTACCGGGCCGCCGTTGTACATCTCAATGATGGCGCGCAGCAGACTGCGGTCCAGCTCATCCAGACCCAGCGCGTCCACGTCCATCCGCTTCAGACCCAGCAGCGCCACATCCTGATCGATGATGCCGTCGCCCAGCACGGTGGCAAAGTCGCGGATGCGCTTCAAAAAGCGGTTTGCCACGCGGGGGGTGCCACGGCTGCACTTTGCCAGCTCATAAGCGCCCTCCGGGGTGATGGGCTGATCCAGAATGCCCGCCGACCGCATGATGATGCGGGAAAGCTCGTCCGGGCTGTACAGTTCCAGCTTGAGCAGCACGCCAAAGCGGTCGCGCAGCGGGCCGGTGATCTGTCCGGCGCGGGTGGTCGCGCCCACCAGCGTGAACCGGGGCAGGTTGATGCGGATGCTCTGGGCGCTGGGGCCCTTGCCGATCATGATATCCAGCGCGTAGTCCTCCAGCGCGGGGTACAGCACCTCCTCCACCTGCCGGGACAGGCGGTGGATCTCATCGATGAACAGCACATCGCCCTCCTGCAGGTTGGTGAGCAGGGCGGCAAGGTCGCCGGGCTTTTCAATGGCCGGGCCGCTGGTGATGCGGATCTGCACCCCCATCTCGTTGGCAATGATGCCCGCCAGTGTAGTCTTGCCCAGACCCGGCGGGCCGTACAGCAGAATGTGATCCACCGGCTCGCCCCGGCGCTTGGCGGCTTCCAGATAGATTTTCAGGTTCTGCTTGGCCTTTTCCTGCCCGATGTAGTCCTCCAGATGCTGCGGGCGGAGGTTATTTTCCTCATTGTCCGCCGGGGTCATGACGGGCTGCATCATTTTTGCGCCGTACAGCGCAGTATCGTCCTGCATTGCTTACCTCCTGCCTGCCATGCTGCGCAAGGCCAGCTTGATGATCTCTTCCACCGGCAGCGTGGCATCGATCTTTGCGATGGCCAGCGCCGCCTCGCTCTGGCTGTACCCCAGCGACACCAGTGCTGCAATGGCCTGTGCGCTGCTCTGGGTCGCGGGCGTGTCGGCGGCAGTGCCCGCCACATCCTCCAGCGAGATGCCGTCCACAAAGCCCTTGGCCACCTTATCCTTCAGTTCCAGCACGATGCGCTGCGCCAGCTTCGGGCCCACGCCAGAGGCAGCCTTGAACGCCTTGTGGTCCCCCGCCGAAATGGCCAGCGCCACCCGCTGCGGCTCCATGACGCTGAGGATGGCAAGCCCCACCTTGGGGCCAACGCCGGACACGGCGGTCAGCATCTCAAAGCAGGCCTGCTGCTCCTCGGTGGCAAAGCCGTACAGGCTCACATCGTTCTCGGTCACGCTCATCACGGTGTACAGGGTGGTCTCCTGCCCCACACCGGGCAGTGCCCCCGCCACACTGGCCGGGCACTGGGTATAGTAGCCCACGCCGCCGCAGCTGAGCACCACGGCGTTCAGGCTTTTTTTCACGATTTTTCCAGTCAGACAGTAGATCATTTGAATAAAACCCTCTCAGTCAATGCCTTACGGCATTGCCAGATTCCCCCTTTTGTCGCTGCGCGACATCTTCCCCCGGCGCGGGGGAAGTCTTTCCTCTCAGGGGGAGCTTTTTATCGGTTAAATCGGTCCCGCCACCCGGCGGGTATAGCGGTTGAGCTGGTTGCCGTTGGTGTGGCAGAAGGTAATGGCCATAGCCAGCGCATCGGCGGTATCGTCCGGCTTTGGCACGGCGGGCAGATGCAGCAACACCCGGGTCATCTCCTGCACCTGCTTTTTCACGGCCTTGCCGTAGCCGGTGACCGCCTGCTTGACCTGCATGGGGGTGTACTCGTAGATGGGCAGCCCCGCCTGCGCCGCCGCCAGCAGGAGTATGACCCCGCGCGCCTCGGCCACGCCGATGACGGTGGTCTGGTTGTGCTGGTAGAACAGCTTTTCGATGGCCAGCACCTCGGGCTTTGTGCGTTCGATGACCTCTTTGATGCCGGCATACACCTCGTCCAGCCGCCGCTCGAACGGCACGCCCGCGTCCGTGCACACCGCGCCGAAATCCACCGGCGCAAAGCGGTTGCCCGCATACTCCACCACGCCCCAGCCCACGATGGCGTAACCGGGGTCGATGCCCAAAACTCTCATGCTGTGTTCCCTTTCCGACACTACTCCTATTATAGTTTTCTATTATAGCACAACGTCTGGTTGGGGGCAACAAGAAAGCTGTCGCCCACCGCCCTAAAATCCGCGCCGCACCGCACAGAAGCCGGGTTTTGGGGTGCTTTTTCAAAAAAGTTTTACAATTTTTGAAAAAAGTCCTTGCTTTTTGGCATCAGATATGGTATTATAATCTAGCTGATTTCGGCAAAACAGAATATGGACGGTTAGCTCAGCTGGTAGAGCATCTGCTTGACGTGCAGGAGGTCACAGGTTCGAGTCCTGTACCGTCCACCATACAGTTCGTACTCGAACCCAATTCTTTATGAAAAAGGGTTCGGGTACGTTTTTTGTTTACAGAAAATCCTGAGAAAGGAGAAAGATCACATGAAAGAGTACAATAAAGATTTTGATATTGATTTTTCTCCCATGTCAGATGAAACCATGTCGTGGCTGGACGAACTACTCATGACCTGTAAGCGTTTTCATGTGGATTATTATAATGCGTCCGAAAAAGACCGTGCTTTTGTGGAAGCCGTGGCGCGGAAAAACTATGGCTTGAAGCAAGCACGCAACAGCGGAAAGCCCGCATCTACCGTTGCGCCGTTCTTTGGCATTCATCGTGCCGGCTGAACACATCGGGTTCAACTGCCGCTGACAATGCTCCACCACATCCCCAGACCATTTGGTCTGGGGATTTTTTGTTGTCATTCGCCAGCCCACGTTGAAGAGGAACCGCAAGCCGAGAATTTCACTCTTATCGGGGGTGTTCTTTCCTTGGCGGGTGTGGTATACTCGGCTTAGCGCAACAAATCGGAATTGGGAGGCTCGAATCATGTGGAATGAATTAGGCATCAGCGGTGGAACCGCAATCATTATTTTGATCGCGCTGTATTACGTTATCAAATGGGCAGTGAGAAACGGCATCAAAGAAGCCTACCGTGCTATCACGGGAGAGAAAACCAATGAAGATATCCAAAACGAAACAGAACTGAAAGAACTTGGCTTGGATTCAGAAGATCAATAAATCTGCGCTCGTTCCCGGCAAAGAGCAGCGCATAAAACCCACATAAAGGAGATGCTTCCCCATGGAATACAAACGTTTTGGCAATAAGATCATTGTCCGCATCGACAAGGACGAGGAGATCCTAGAACAGGTCAAAAAACTTGCCCTGAAAGAAAACATCCGCCTTGCCGCCGTGCAGGCGCTGGGCGCCACCAATAGCTTTACCGTGGGCGTATATAATGTAGCAGAGAAGCAATACTACGCCAACACGTTTCAGGGCAGTTTTGAGATCGTTTCGCTGACCGGCACCATCAACACGATGGACGGGGAATTTTACACGCACCTCCACATGAGCGCGGGAAACGACAAGGGCGAGGTGTTCGGCGGGCATCTGAACAGGGCCGTTGTGAGCGCGACCTGTGAGATGGTGGTGGATGTTCTGGACGGCACGGTAGACCGCCAGTACGACCCCGTTACCGGGCTGAACCTGTTCAAGTTCTGAGCTTCTTTTCAAAAACGAGAAAGTCCGCTGCGCGGTGTCTGCGCAGCGGACTTTTGTTTATAGCTCTTCCCGGCGGGTGTAGGGCGTCATGCCGTGGTCTGCGGGGTCGTAGGCTTCCAGCACGGTAATGTAGTTTTCCTGAAAGTGGCACAACACGGTCTTTAAAATGCCGCTCAGCTGCCCCTTTACCGTGATGGTGGACAGGACAAAGTCTGCCACCAGCTGCACCGTCTCCGGCTGCAGCTCAAAGCACAGGCCCACCGCCAGCATAGGGATGACGATCTGCTGCGCCTGCAGCGGCACCGCGCTGCCCAGCTTTTCCAGTACCGGACGGCTCAGCGCCGAGGCTGCCTGTACGCAGCGCTCCACCTTTTCCTGCGGGAAGCGCTGCATCAGTTCCATGCTGCGCAGCTGTGCCACCACGGCGGCATCGTCACGCACGATGCCCCGGGTCACCTCTTCCTCCGTGCGGGTGGTCGCGCATTGCAGCATACAGCGCATGGCGTCCTCGTAGTCCTCGTAGTAGGTCTGACGGTCGCAGAACAGGTCCAGCATGGAGCGCAGCACGGCATCGGTCTCCTCGGAGACCGCCAGCCGCCCAAAGTCCATCGGCGTGCCTTCCATCCCTGCGCTGCGGTCGTTCAGTGCCTGCAGCTCCGCCGGGATGACCGTGGAGGGCAGAAAGCGGTCGTTGCCGTTGCGGTAAAAGCCCCACTCTGCGGGCAGGATGCGGGGGATGACATCGCCGCTGGAAACGATATTGAAGATATTGCTGGTGCCCCAGTCCTTTTTCAGTCTGCCGTCTGCCGCGTGGTTGTTGTCATAATCCTGCTGCAAATCGGGGCAATCTGCCGCCGTCAGGGACGCCGGGGCGGCAAAGGTATAGACAAAGGTGTTTTTCTTTTCCAGCTGCGGCAGCACAGCGGGCAGGCGCGCCGCCACAAGGTTCGCCACACCGCCGCCTCGGCTGTAACCGCCCATCCAGAGCTTCAGAGTGCCCAGCGGCTGACGCTTTGCCGACGTCTGAACGTATCCTCGTATTTTTTCAACCAGCTGCCGCGCCGCCGTCACAAAGCCGACGTGGGCGCTGCCCGGCCCTGCATGAAGGTTGCCGGACCACTCGGCCCCATAGCCGGAGCCGCGCAGGAACGCCCCGATGATGGTCACCTGCCTGCCGCCGCGCACCAGCGTTTTGCGGGCGATGGCGCAGCCCACGGTGTCCGGGGTGTCGTTCAGGCTGTGGGTATAGTTGAACAGCTGCACCTCAGTAAAGCCCAGCTTTGCAAAGGCGTCCCGGATATGGTCGGCACGGCCGACCTCGCCCTCCATCCAATAGCGCTGGTCGCTCTCCCATGTACAGTCGGCGGCTGCCGCCATGCCCAAGGTGGCCAGCGCCAGCTGGTTGTCGTACTCCGTGGCAGGGTGGTCGAACAGGCTGTCGCTGTAATAGTAGTCGTGCCGCAGGTCGGCACCGCAGCGGTCGCTGCGGTACCACAGGGTATAGTAGTCGTCCGGTACGGCGCGGCCGACCAAGGCTGTAGCCGCCCCGGCCTGCGGCAGCGCCGCAGCGGGTGCAAGCGTCCCCGCTGCAAAGGTCACCGCAAGACCCTTGCAAAAATCCCGTCGTTTCATGGTTTCATCCCCCGCATCCTGCCCTGCGGCCTGTGCACCGCAGGCTTTTTTTATAGTATAAACCTTTTTGCCGCCGGATGCAATTTTTACTTGCGGCGGCAGACGGGACGATTTAAAATGCCCTCCGCTTGCGCTCTGGGCATAATCAGCGGAATTGGATTTTTATTCGGGATTCAGAAAAGCCTGCGGGCTTTTCTGAATCCCCTTTTCACGGGAGGGGTCGTAAAGGAAAACGGCATTTGCAGTGCCGCTTTCTGCGAAAGTGCGGCGCTGCGGGCGGGCGCTTGCTCCCCCGAGAGGGCCGACTTCCCCCGGCCGGGGGAAGATGTCACCGCAGGTGACAAAAAGGGGAATCTGTCGCGCAGCGACTGAGGAGCTATAAATCGGCGGAGCCGGAAAAAACGGTTAAAAGATCTTCACGCCGAACAGGCGTGAATCTTCAGTTTTTTTCCGGTGTAGCCCTCCTCTTTGGGGTTAAAAGGGGCGAGTAGCCCCTTTTTCGTGGCTCCAGCGCGTCGAAATCGCTGGTGGTTTTCTGGTTCTCTTTTGCCACCAAAAGAGAACATCCCTCGGTTACCACCTCCTACCCCGCAGCGCTGTAACTACCGTTTGTCTTTACACTTCTCCATAAAAAATCAACCGGGAAGCTCCGCAGAACTTCCCGGTTGACAGATACAAAAATATCCTTTATTACAGCGAAAGATCCAGTTCGTGGCAGTACTCCACGATGTGGTGGAACATCTGCTCCACGGCAGGAGCCATGGAGGTCGGGCGCTGCACGGCCAAGCCCACCACGCGGTATTCCTCCGGCTCGATGGGGTAGACCTTGACGGCGGCCTTGCAATCCCGCAGCAGCATCTGCGGCATGATGGAGATGCCAAGCCCGGCCTCCACCATGGCGATATTGGACTGGTCGTCGATGACGTGGCAGCGGCGCTCGGTGCCGATTTTGTATTTCTTGAGGAACTGGCGCATCTCGGCGTCGGTGGCGTCACACTGCACCACAAAGCTCTGGCCGTTCATCAGCGCCGGGGTCATTACGCCGTCCTGCGGCTCCGGCCAGTCCTGCGGCACGATGCACAGCAGCGGCTCCCGGAACAGCTCGGTGAGGTTGAATTCCTCCCGGCAGGTGGAGGACAGGAAAGCGATATCCACCTGACCGGTGCGCAGCCATTCCTTGACATCATCGTAGGTGCCCTGATATACTTCGATCTCGATCTGCGGATAATGCGCCGCAAAGCTTTTCAGCAGCCCGGGCAGCAGCGATGCACACACCGAGTTGAATACACCCAGCTTCACCTTGCCCTTTTCCAAGCCATTCAGGCGGGCGATGCTCTGCTTCAGCGCCTCGTCACTGTTGAGCACATCGCGGATAGAAGGATACAGGGAAGCGCCGTAACTGGTCATGGATACGCCGTTTTTGCCGCGGTTGAACAGGGCAAAGCCCAGCTCCTCCTCCATTACGGCAATGGCGTGACTGATGGCCGAGGGGGTCAGGTGCAGCTGCTGTGCCGCCTTGTTAAAGCTGCCCTGCCGGGCCACGGCATCAAAAATTTCGTAGGAAAAAAGCGTCATGCCCAAAGCCTCCTTCCGTCTTTACTGGTTCGGAGACGCCCGATTCTCTGTGAATCTTTTCATCTTTCATTTGAGATAGTTCAATTATCTTCTTGATTGTACTATCCCGCGCCTTTTCTGTCAAGCATTTTGCCCCGATTTTTGCACGTTCTGTGCAGATTTTGCCGCGATTTTTGCAGGAAATGCCGCCTTTCCTCCGTTATAGTTCCTGTAACGATTTTTAACGACCTGAACGAGGTATTTTTTATGACCGCACTATCCCCGCGCCGCACTTTCAGCGGCACTGCTCTTAAAACCATTGCCTGCATCACCATGCTGGTGGACCACATCGGCGCGTCCTGCATCGAGGCAGGCATCCTTACGCCCGGGCTGGACGCCGGCACCCTCTCGCAGGACACCCTTTCCGCCTACCCACTGTACCGGCTGGACATGGTGCTGCGCTTCACCGGGCGGCTGGCCTTTCCCCTGTTCTGCTTTCTGCTGGTGGAGGGCTTTGTGCACACCCACAACGTCAAAGGCTACCTTGGGCGGCTGGTGCTGTTCGGCATTTTGAGCGAGGTACCCTTTGACCTTGCGTTCTTCCGCACCCCCTTTGACCCCAGTGCACAGAACGTTTACTGGACGCTGGCGCTGGGCGTGCTGGCTATGGCAGGGCTCAAGCGCTTTGAAAAGGAAAACGGCCTGCCCGGCTGGCAGGGGCTTGTGTGGGCGGGCGGGTGCGCCGCGCTGGCGCTGGCCGCCCGCACCGACTACAACGCCAGCGGCGTGATCATCATCTGCGCCCTGTACCTCACCCGTACAAACCGCAAGTGGCAGTGCCTTGCGGGCGCACTGCTGTTTATGTTCGAGCTCACCGCCCCGCTGGCCTTTGTGCTGGTCTGGTTCTACAACGGGCAGCGCGGTGCGTGCAGTCCATTGCAGAAAAAGGCCTTTTACTGGTTCTACCCGGTGCACCTGCTGGTGCTGGCAGGCATCACGAACCTGCTGCTGTAAAGCTTTTCCGGTTCAGCTGGCTCACCGCTGCAAGACGAGACAATCGGGAATGCCCTCCGCGTTGCTCTGGGCATATTCAGCGGAAAGATTATTTATAATTTTGGGGTTCTGAAAAGCCCGCGGAGCTTGTCGGGGCAAAGCCCCTCCATCTGCTTGCGCAGACCGCTCTGCCGCTTAAAAGCCCCACTGGGGCTTTCATTGCTGCGCAAACGCGGGCTTTTCAGAGCCCCTTTTTCACGAGTAAAAACGCTACAAAAAGGAAAATCCCCCGCAGTTTTCACGAAACTACGAGGGATTTTCTTGGCGGAGTAGGAGGGATTTGAACCCTCGCGCCGTTGTTTAGACGACCTACGCCCTTAGCAGGGGCGCCTCTTCGGCCTCTTGAGTACTACTCCAGAGCAAAGTGCATTACACTTATTCAATAAAAATGGCGGAGAGAGTGGGATTCGAACCCACGGTACGTTGCCGTACGGCAGTTTTCAAGACTGCTTCCTTAAACCACTCGGACATCTCTCCTTGTGGACACTCGCGTTACGCCGTGTCGAATGCCTATTTACTTTACCAGATTTGCGCCGTTCTGTCAAGCCCTTATGCAAATTTTTCTTTTTTCTGTACGATAGCTGCACAGCAGGCGCATTTATCACAACCTTTATTCGAAGTTTTTTTGGAATCTCTCTTTACAGAAACACCTTTTTGTTGTATAATAAAACCAACATAAACCACCCATTGGGAAAAGGAGCATCATCATGTCGTTTTCAGAGCTATTGAAGCAGTGCCGCAAAAAGCAGGGCGTCAGCCAAGCGGAGCTTGCCTCCAGACTGGGGGTCACCCAGCAGGCTGTCGGCAAGTGGGAAAGCGGCAAGTCCTCCCCCGACCCCTCCACCGTGGCCCGCATTGCAGAACTGTTGAACACCACGGCGGACTATCTGCTGGGGCTGTACCGCCCGGTCAGCAATGTTTCTGCCCCCGAAGAGCGCTTTTTCGGCAGCTACACCGAAAGCCTGATCCCGGTCATCGGCACGGTGAAGGCCGGTTACGGCGCACTGGCCTTTGAAGAGGACTACGGGCAGGAGTACGCCCGCGTGAAGGACCCCGCCAACTATTTTTATCTGGTGGTGCGCGGCGACAGCATGGAGCCCCGCATTCAGGATGGCGACCTTGCGCTGGTGCACAAGCAGGACACGCTGGAAAACGGCGATCTGGGCGTACTGATCTACGGCGACGAGGGCGAGGGCACCCTGAAGCGCTACATCCAGCGCGGCAACTGCGTGGTGCTGCAGCCCTTCAACCCCGCCTATCATGAAATGGTCATCAGGGGCGAGGACCTGAACCACCTGCACATTGCCGGCCGCGTGGTGGAGACCAAAGCCAAGTGGTAAGCCGGGCGATTTAAAATTTCGCTGCTGAAGGCTTCCCCCGGACGGGGGAAGGCTTTTGTTTCGGTAAGAGTTTGCTTTTTGTCAAAGACGTCCCCCTGTTTTTCATAAAGCCATCTGCTGTTTTGCGCATGGCTTTATTTTTTGACCCTTTTCCCCGGTTTTATCCCCTTTGGAGGTGCATTCTGCATGGAACAGACCCTGATGGACAAGCTGACCATTCTGGCGGACAGTGCCAAATATGACGTTGCCTGCACTTCCAGCGGGGCGTCCCGCACCGCGCGCCCGGGCACGGTGGGCAGCTGCTATGCCCCAGGCTGCTGCCACGCCTTTACCGCCGATGGCCGCTGCGTCAGCCTGCTCAAGGTGCTGATGACCAATTGCTGCTCCTTCGACTGTGGCTACTGCGTCAACCGCCGCTCCAACGATATCCCCCGCGCCACCTTTGCGCCCCGGGAGCTGGCAGAGCTGACCATGGAATTCTACCGCCGCAATTACATCGAGGGGCTGTTTTTGTCCAGCGCAGTGCTGGGCACCCCGGACTACACCACCGAGCGGATGCTGGCGGTGCTGCGGCTGCTGCGGGGCGAATACCGCTTTGGGGGCTATATCCACGCCAAGGCCATCCCGGGCACAAGCCCGGAACTTTTGCAGCAGCTGGGGTATCTGGCCGACCGTCTGAGCGTGAACGTGGAACTGCCCAGCGAGCGCAGCCTGAACCTGCTGGCCCCGGACAAGGGGCGGCATTCCATCTTCCGCCCCATGAAGCAGATCGCGGTATCCGGCGCCGCCAGCCGGGAGGAGCTTACCCTTTACCGTCACGCGCCCAAGTTTGCTCCCGCCGGGCAGAGCACCCAGATGATCGTCGGTGCGTCGCCGGAGACGGACTACCACATCTTGCAGCTGACCGAGGGGATGTACCAGAAGTACGGGCTGAAGCGGGTGTTCTACTCTGCTTACATCCCGGTAGCCGAGGACACCCGCTTGCCCGCGCTGGACACCAAGCCGCCTCTTCTGCGGGAGCACCGGCTGTATCAAGCAGACTGGCTGCTGCGGTTCTACCAGTTCGAGGCGGACGAAATTTTAGATAAGGATAACCCCAACTTCAACCCCTATCTGGACCCCAAATGCAACTGGGCGGTGCAGCACTATGGGCTGTTCCCGGTGGACGTGAACCGCGCCCCCTTCGAGATGCTGCTGCGGGTGCCGGGCATCGGCCCCAAAAGCGCCCGGCGCATCTGGCGCGCCCGCAAGCAGGCGGCGCTGGGGCTGGACGAGCTGAAACGCATGGGCGTGGTGCTCAAGCGGGCGCAGTACTTCATCACCTGCCGGGGCTTTTCCGGGGCGCACCCGGGGCGCGGCAGTGCCGGGCGGGAGCGCATTACCCGGGCACTCATCGACCCCAACGTATTCAGCGGCAGCTGCGAGCAGCTGAGCCTGTTCAGCCCGCCCGCCGTGGACAACCTCATCGGGCAGGGCGTGCCGCCCCGGACGGCTGTCCGCATGGTAAGGGAGGAGGCAGTGCAATGTCTTGCCAAGGCACTGTAAGCCCCAAGGGGGCGCGCAAGCTGCACGATGCCGACGTGGTCTACCTGTATGACGGCAGCTTTGAAGGTTTTCTGTGCTGCGTGTACGAAAGCTTTGCCCAGCACGAACTCCCCTTTGCGGTGTGGACGCCCCAGCGGGAAACGGCCACCCTCTACCCGGTCAAGGACATTGCCACCGACCCCGCCGTTGCCCGGCGGGTATTCGCCAGCTTTGGCAAAAAGCTGGGCGCAGAGACCGAGTACCTCGTCAGCCGGGATTTTCTCTCCGGGCAGGAGGACAAGGAGCTGCTGTTGCTCCGCTTTCTGCATCTGGCCTTTGCGCTGGGTCCGGGCACGGTCAAGCGGGAGGGGCATCCGGTGGTCGCGCCCCTCTACGCCATGAAAAAAAGTCTGGACTGGGAGGTAGACAAGTTTCAGGGCTTTGTGCGGTTCGAGGAGCACGATGGCATGCTGGGCGCGGTCATCCACCCCAAAAATTATATCCTCCCCCTGCTGCGCCCACACTTCTGCGGACGCTTCCCGGAGGAGGATTTCATGATCTATGATGCCGTCCATCAGGCGGTGCTGCTGCACGAGGGACACAAGACGCAGCTGCTGGAGTTGGCAGCGCCCTTGGAGCTGCCGCCGCCCAGTGCGCGGGAGCAACAATTTCAGGCGCTGTGGACGCAGTTCTACAAAACGCTGGAAATCAAAGCGCGCCACAACGAAAAAGGCCGCATGACCCATTGCCCCAAGCGCTTCTGGGGCGATATGGTGGAAATGAAGGAGAAATTACAATGAAAACAGGAAAAAAGACCGGACGTTGGAAATATGCCGTCCCCGTACTGATTCTGGTACTGATTTTGGCACTGCTGGGGCTGCTCTGGAACAATGTGAATAATACGAGCAACTCCACGGACGAAATCTACCTCTACGGAGAATGGCACAGCGATTCGCATATCTTGGATCGGGAACTTGAGATCTGGGGTGAATATTATAAAAAGGGAATGCGGGATCTGTTTGTAGAATACCCGTATACGGATGCACAGTTCCTCAACCTGTGGATGCAGGCAGACGATGACGAATTGCTGGATCAGCAGTTCAAAGACTGGGAGGGCACAGCAGGCGGCACCGAGATCGTAAAGAACTTTCTGAAGCAGATCAAGAAGACCTATCCAAAGACCGTGTTCCACGGCACCGATGTCGGCCATACCTGGCATAGTACCGGCCCTCGGTATCTGAAATATCTGAAATCCACCGGGCAGATGGACACCGAGGAGTATCAACGTGCCCTGCTGAATATTCAGCAGGGAAAGCGATATGCACGGATTTGTCAAACCAATGAAGAGGCGGCTGAACAGTACCGGGAAGATCGGATGGTGGAGAATTTCCAGCGCAGCTATCAGGAACTGGAAGAGACTCACCGCACCGATATCATGGGGATCTACGGGAATGCACATATTGTTAACACAGGCTATTTGAATGCCGAATATTATATGGCAAAGCAGCTGAAGGAGAGCTACGGGGAAAAGCTTCACACCACAGACCTGACGCAGGAACCGCAGCGGATCGACACGCTGGAAGTCAGCGGCAAAACCTACACAGCCTTCTATTATGGCGAACAGGATATCTCCGCGTTCACCGACTACAAGTCCCGGAAGTTCTGGCGGCTCGAGGACGCATACGAGGACTTCAAGGATCTACCGAAAATGCATGAGTTCCTGCCGTCTGACAATTACCCCGTCCGAATCGAGGCCGGGCAGGTGTTTGCCGTCGAATATCTGCTGTCGGACGGTTCGACCGAATGGCGGTATTACCGCTCGGACGGCACCGTGCAGGACGGCCAGCTCATCACAATGCGGATAAAAATGGAATAAACCAGCTTTCTGCCCCGGCAAAGGATTTTTAGCCGAATTTTTACAAAGCGGTGCTGCTGCACGAGGGGCGCAGCACCCGGCTGCTGGAGCTGGCAGCGCCCTTGGAGCTGCCACCGCCCAGCGCGCGGGAGCGGCAGTTTCAGGCGCTGTGGACGCAGTTCTACAAAACGCTGGAAATTCAGGCGCGCCACAACGAAAAAGGCCGCACGACCCATTGCCCCAAACGCTTCTGGGCGGATATGGTGGAGCTGCAGGGGGAGTTGTAATTATTTTTCCTGTGCTTCCAATGCGCTTTCCACGCCCTTGAGCAGATCCTCTGCCGGGATGCCGTACAGCCTTGCCAGTGCCATCAGGTTGGAGGTGTTCGGCTCCGAGGTGCCCGTCTCCCTTAATTAAAGATATTGTTGGGTAAAAAAGAAAGGTCAGTCGATTTTGCCGATGAAGCGGTAGTAGATTTCTACTTCCTGCTCACGGCTTCCGTCCTCGCCCTTGACAGCTTCGTGGACGGTTATTTTTTTTTTCAATTAGAGTGTTCAGAAGTTCGGCGGTCAGCTCCACAGGGTTGACATACTGTTTCATCAGGGCAATCCACTTTTCAGCATCCGCTGCGGTCTGTACGGCGGCTTCCATCGTTTCGTGAAGCTGTCTTATTTTTTGTTTCAAGCTCCTTTTTTTGCTCGTTCTGGTACTTCTCGGACACAGCATATTGAAGTTATACTCGGTTATGCGTCCGGCAGACCAGTCCTCATACATTTTAGCAAACAGCCCGTCAACCTCGGCTTTACGCTTCTCTGCCTTTTTCAGCTCCGCAGCCTGCTTTTTCTTCGCAGAGTTTCTTTCCCTGTCGCTGGCATTGAGCAGGCGTTTCAGCAGCTTGTCCTCGTCTTTCTGTGCCAGCATAGACCAGTATTGCAGTCTTGCAAGCACATAGGCATACAGTACATCATAGCGGATATAGTGCATGGAACACTGGCGTAATCCCTGCCCGTTCTTGCTGCAATGGTAGTACCCGTATGGGTTCTTATTCTGCTTGTTTTCCCCATAGGCTAAAGACCATCCGCAGTCTGCACATTTTATCAATCCTGCGAAAATCTGTGTCGTACCGTTTCTGCGTTTCCTGCGTCTGCTTGCAATCAGCTCCTGAACTTTTTGGAACACTTCTTCGGAAATGATGGCTTCGTGGGTATTTTCCACACGATAAACCATTCTTCCTGCGGCTTCCGCACCTTTTTCTTGTTCTTGAATGAAATGTTGCTCTGCTTGTTGTGAACGCTGTGACCGATGTAGGTTTCCTCTTTCAAAATGCTCTTGACCTGTGCAATCGTCCACGCATAGGCTTTTTCTGCGGGCGCACCGGCGTAGATATTGGCGAAAGTCCCGTATCTTTCATAGTTCAGCCAGCCGGGGGTAGGTACTTTTTCCTCCACCAGAATCCGTGTAATGCTGGCGGCTCCACGCCCGTGTACAGCAAGGTCAAAAATCTTCTCTACAATCCAGCGTGTTTCCGGGTCGATCAGAAGATGACCTTTTTTGTCCGGGTCTTTTTACATAGCCCAGCGGTGCATAGGCTCCATAGTGTGCGCCATTGGCAAATCTTGTGTGCATGGCAGCCTTGACCTTTTTGCTGGTCTGTCGGGCGTGCATTTCATTCAGGATGTTTAAGAACGGTGCAAGCTCGCTTTCTCCGTTGATGGTGTCCACCATTGTCATTGATGGCAATGTAGCGTACTCCCTTGCTGGGGAAATAGATTTCCGTGTACTGACCGGTCAGGATATAGTTTCTTCCCAGACGGGATAAGTCCTTTGTGACAACGCAGTTGATTTTCCCGTCTTCGATGTCATCAATCATCCTTTGGAAACTTGGACGCTCGAAATTTGTCCCACTCCATCCGTCGTCAATGTACTCGTCTACAACGGTCAGCCCATGCTCTGCGGCATACTGTCTAAGCATCATGCGCTGGGTCTGGATACTGCCGCTTTCCCCCTGTAATTCATCGTCACGGCTCAATCTCAAATATAGTGCAGTGTTATAAATCGTTGTATTGTATGGTTGTTTCACGGTTAAAAATCCTCCTTCTAAAAGAAACAACCCACGCTTATACAATACTCGCTGGTACAAGTATATCATAAGCGTGGGCTGATTGACAGTCGTTATTCCGTATTTTTTCAGGAAGCGGCGGCAGCGTGCTGGATCACATCTTCCAGCAGACTGTCAAGCGGCTTCCCATCCTGTGCGAAATGCTCCGATACCTTGATACGGACTTTCCCCATGACAAAATACTGGGTGCCGTCTTTTTTTTTCGTAAGCAGGGTGCCGCTGTTTTTTTGTTATTGCTCTCGTTTTTGCTTTTTGCCATAGGCAGTTACCTCCATAAATGAAATATGCCCGACAAGGGAATGTCAGACAGGTGTACAGCCGCAGACTGTCTCCGTGTCAACCAAACCGTGTCAACCGGCAGAAAAGACTTCGAAAACAATCCACAGGCGCTCTATTATTACTTTTTTTACTTTTTTTTTTTTGATTTCTTGGTTGACATGGTTGACAAAGGAGAGAAATGCCCCAAATATCAGGCTTTTCCCCGTCAACCGGCTGTCAACCGAAGCGTCAACCAAACTGTCAACCGGTGGCTTTTCAGAATGGCAGTTCCATTTGCCGGGCTTCTTCTTCCGTGATTTCCTGAAAACCGTCCCCCTCCGGCGGGTCTTGGTTGACACGCTCCCAGCCTTTTTGAGAACCGTATTTCTTATACCGCTTCGGGCTTTTGTAGGCTGCCCAGCCCTGTATGATGCCGCCCGCAATGCCGGTATTCATAATCTCGCAGATTGCCCGTGTCTCCCAGTCTGCCGGGGAATTTAAGTTCCCCAGCGCTTCCTCATAAAGCTGCTTGGAGCATACCCTGTCACCGGTGTAGTCCTCCAAATAGGCGTAGATCATGCCGGCCTGTGTGTCTTCCTGCATAAAGTCCTGCTGGTGGGCGTTCAGGTATCGGTTCATTTCCATGCTGAATGACAGCTTATACTTCCCACTGCGATAAACCGTCATGGCTTCCGCCCACATCTGTTCGATATACGCCCTCGCCGCCGCTTCATCGTCCAGTATGTGAACCTCCGCCCGTTCCGGGTACACCGTCACGGGGAGAAAGCGCCGGTTGCCGGTGCGATCACGGGGCAAAAAGTCCTGCCGGTTGGTCGTCCCTCCAAATAATACACATTGCCGCAGCCGGTCTGCCGGATGTGTCTCATACGGCACTTTTTGTAGGTTTCTTTCTGGCGGCTTAAGAATGACTTGATTTCCTCAATACTCTTGGCGTTGGCTGTGGCAATCATCTCCGACATCTCGATAATCCAATGCCCTTGCAGCTTGCGGTACACATTTTCATCGTCCAGCTTTTTCAAATCGTCTGAAAACCATTCGTCCCTGCCTGCCAGCAGCCGGAAAAAGGTAGATTTCCCGGCTCCCTGACCACCAACCAGACAGAGCATGACCTCAAACTTGCTCCCCGGTCTGAATACCCGCCGGATGGCTCCCATCAGGAACAGTTTCAAGGCTTCATAGGTGTATTCGTCCGTATCGGCTCCCAGAAAGTGATGCAGGGCGTAACGGATGCGCTCTGTGCCGTCCCATTGCAGGCTGTTCAGGTAATCCCTGACCGGATGGTAGCGGTTTTCATTGGCAACAATCTTGATGGCGCTCTGCACCTTTTTCTCGCTGGTAAGCCCGTAATTTTCTTCCAGATACAAAAGCAGGTAGTTCATGTCCATGTCGGTCAGCGTGGTACTGGTGCGCTCCCAGCCCAGCGGCTTCACAATGTCAATCTGCTCCGTCAAAAGGTTCAGGCGCAGCGCCCCACGAAACAGCGGGTCACGCTGGAACACCGTCAGGCAGTTTCGGATGCTGTTCTTCACGCCGCCTTTCTGCGTCCCCTCTAATGTTTCCCGGATTTCTGCCGGTGTCTGCGCCGGTTCCATTGTGTCCATCGTCCTTTTGACCGCTTCCTGCGTTTCCGGCGGCAAGCTCTGAAATTCGCTGCTCAAGCCGCAACACCTCCTTTCCCTGTGCGGCGATCAATGCCGCTTTTTTTTCTTCTATTTCTCCGTATAACAAAATATCCAAAAGGTATTCTGTGTAGCTTATCCTCTGCAACGCTTCCACAAAAAGAGGATGCCAGATGGCATCCTGCGGCTGTGGGGCGTGTGCTGTTTTCCAATGCCTCCAGCAGGCGCAGATAATCGCATAGCACCCGGAAACAATACCGTTCCGTTTCCTGAAATCTCTGCTCCGCTGATTTTTGTCGGGGCTGTGACCTGTTGTGACGCTTCCTATCTGGCGGCGCATTGCCGGATTTCTCATAGGAAACGCCGAAGTCCTCCGCAAGCCTGACCGCAGCTTCCCGTTTCCCCAATCCATGCAGCAAAGCGGCCAAGTCGATCACATCCCCGGAAGCCCCGCAGCCGAAGCAGTAAAAGCGGCTGTCCACTTTCATGCTGGGCGTGCGGTCATTGTGGAATGGACAGCAGACCATGCCGTTTCTCCCCACCCGGATTCCATAGAATGAAGCAGCCTGCCGGGTGGTAACAGACTGTTTCACCGCTTCAAATACATTCAAATGCTCCCTCCATAAAAATACTGGTAGCGGTAAAGCTGCCGGTTATATCATAGCTCCATCTCATGTTTCTTTCTCTGTACTGCCTGTGGCTGCTCCCTCCGGCGCAGTGCGGTATCTACGGCGTTCTGCACCTGCCGTAGCCGTATGACTTCCTCCCGGAGCGGCTTGTGCTGCGGAGACAGTTCGGCATACTCTGTTTTTAACTGTGCGTATTCCTGTTTCCATGCTTTCAGGGCAATGGGTTTTCCGTCCAGTTTTTCTTTCAAAATACGGCGGGCGGCATAAAACAGCCGTAACTCCGCATCGTGGGATGTTTCAAATTTCTCCCTCTGTTTCTTAAACTTGATATTGTTCAATTCCGTATGAACAGGTTTTAGCCGCTGGTAATTCTCGCCCTCCCGTATCAATTCCTGCAATTCCTTTATCCGGGCAGATTTCTTTTTCATGGAGTCGCTTAACGCTTCAAATTCTTCGTTGACAGAGGAAAGACGCTCCTGCAAATCCTCTAATGTGAGCAGCTTGTTTTCCGTCAGATAATTGACGGCTTCGGCAAACTGCTTTAAGTTTCCGGTTCTGGCTTTATTGCTCCATGCCCCTGCGTTGCGCTGGTTGTAATAAGCGATCAACAGGTCGGCAAGGCTCGGTGTCTGCGGTTTGGAAAGTTCTTCTTTTACCTCTGCCATCCAGACAAACAGGGCTTTGATCTTCTTCCTCACATCCTGCATGAGCCGGTTGGTGGCTTTAATCCAGCGGTTCAGTTCCCCTTTCTCGGTGCGGATGCCCTTTGCCTCCATCTGCCGGACATTAGCTCCCTCGTGGACAGTAGGTATCAGGTCAAGCCCTGCCGCACATAGGAACGGTGGTCGATACGCACATCCAGCCCTTTTTCCTCAAATTTTGTATTAACGGCAGCCGCCCACTGCTCCCGCCAGTGTTCCAGCGTTTCCGGCTCATGCCAGTCTGTTGTATGGACAGCGTTAAACATATAATCGCCGTTTTTATCCCGGATTCGGTTTCCATCTTCATCAAGAAGATATTCCCGCCGCTGTTTTGTCCCCATGTGCCATCCGGGTTCAAAAAGGGCGCATGGTTGTCATCACATG